>Ga0256405_10002385_pt1 | contig 43529 bp, 50 predicted proteins | sample RumenRJG_02DNA_FD_189096 | JGI IMG/M metagenome (GOLD analysis project Ga0256405, IMG submission 189096) | Bovine rumen microbial communities from Lethbridge, Alberta, Canada - RJG_02 | ecosystem: Host-associated > Mammals > Digestive system > Stomach > Rumen | place: Canada: Alberta... | reverse complement strand
GAACTCGCATCAGCTCGCGGTTCATGTCAATTACATGATAAACGGGATAATGGCTATACCGTATGGTGATATGAAGCGGAATCTCGTTGACGTCTTGAATATCCATAGACTCAACATCAACGAGGTTAATGATAGTGTCGCTAAATACGACTTTATTTCCTACGACGGAATAGTAATCTGGAGTGAGCGGAATAAGTGGCGAGGAGTCAGAAGCAAAGAGAAACGCATTGGTAATCTCTAACGGCTCATAAATAGGATACGCTATCAGCTGACCATTAAAAAGAACGGGATGAAGCGTTTCGCTGAACCATTCTTCCAGCTGGGTCAAAATGATTCTATCCATGAAACCCAGCTTATCTATGCCTCTCGTCGTAATACTGGCAGTTCCCCTATTAACTTGACTCCATTCGTCATACCGCTTTTTAGAGTCCATATGCTGGGCAAGAAGGCGAGTTTCCGTTCGGTCTACAAAAAACCAACCGCGTCCTCCGCAATTGCGACAAGTGGAAAGAGCTTGACCAGTAGATTTTTCGCAACAAGGGCATCGCAACGCTCGGTCAATAAGAGCGTCGTATCCTTGCGTCTGGATGAGAGTTTCAAAACGATTGACATCCCAACCAACTCGGGGATTTATAGCAGCAGGTGGCGTCTGATAAGCCGTCACCATATTAGTCATTATGCTACGTTTTTCACCCATAATTACACTAAACTACCTCAAAGGCAATTCCGCGATATTTGCTACGCATACTTGGCATCATGCGGTCAATGTCGTCTATGTATTGTTTCATACGACCGGCAAACAAACCACCCTGACCGCTACGACTCAACGGAGTGCTTTGACTTACTCCGTCCAGTGTTATGTTGATACTTGTAATACCAATACCGTAAAGCACGTCGCCTATCACAGCCAAAACATTGAGTGCGGCGTATTTTGCCACTAAATCCATGAGGTCGGCTGGAATCGTATCCCATCCCGTAACGTAACGCGGACGCCAATAGTTTGGAATGTAGGTTTGTCCAAACCATCCAAGATGCGGACTCAAACCGTTATAGATTAACGAATTCTGAGTCATGTGGGCTCCATCCTTACTTCCCGTGTTGGGAATCAGGTAAATGTTACGGTAGATTGCAACGTACTCTTGGCGCTTGATTGAAAGCCACTCACGAGGATAGGTTATTTGACAAACATCGTTTATCCACCCCTCCAAATTGTCTATGTAGGCGATTGGATACATAGTCCGAATAAACCCCCAACTCATAAATTCTTGACGAACATAGTCGCGAGTTTCCTCAATAACGGTTTTATTCAACTTAATGCTGAAAAGGTTTTCAACCGCTGTTTGAGCAGTACGGATATGGTTCATTATGGCTTCGGTGCTCATTTTCGTTCCGTCATTGGAGCACATAGGAATACCAAAAAGGTATTTACTACGCAACTCCGTCGGAGAGATTACAAGTCCCGTATTTATGCCGTACTGTATTTTCAGAACTAATTTACCCATTTTCGTTTTTTGAGCGTGCCTTACGGTTGTTCGGTATTATTTTCTCTTTGTTAGTTTTCTTCCTCCTCGATGGGTTCTTCTTCCTCTTCCAGCTCTTCCTCCTCTTCGGCAGGGGCAGCGGAATCGAACTTATCAAGTAAGTAAGCAGCCAGAGTTGCTTTCTTGAGAGACTTCCATTCCTCTTCGGGGAATCCGCCTTCCTTGCACAACTCCTTCATTTGAGCAACGGTCATGCTTTCCAATTCGGAAGCAAACTTTTCGCGCTCTGTAAGCTCAGCGGTGGGTTCTTCAACCTCTTCCTCTTCTTCGGACGCAGGTGCTTCCTCAACCTCGGCATAATCCCAGTCTGCCGTGCCCTTTACAAGAGCTTCAGCGCAGTCAGCGGATACTTCTACACACCCTTCGCCGTCAATGGTAATAAGACCATCGCAAGGAACGATAAGACGGATACCAGCAACCGCCCTTGGATTTTTAGCTTTGATTTTCATATTACTACAATTTTGTTAAACGGTTTTCAAAAAGAAAAGACGGGGCAGGGGCAACGTCCCCACCCCGTCGTGTTCTTGCTGCGTTTGTACGCGCCTTGGTTAAGCGGTGATGAGCTTGGAACCGATGTTCACAAAGCGAACCATCTTCTTAGGAGCATACAGGAACGGAGTTCCGTACAGCAGAATCATGAAGCGGAAAGCAGGGCTCAGAACCGCTAAATCCATCTTCATGAGCGGTGCCAGCTGAGCGAACTCAACAACCTCGTTGTCGAACTGAACAAGCATAGCTTGGTCGCAGTCGGGGAGGAAGTGGTTCTTGTCGCGGATAATACCAGCGCCAGCGCCATCATAACCGTCGGTGAGTTCCTTGACGGAAACATCGAACAGCGGATACATAGCGTCGGTAGCAGCGGCACCAACCTTGGAGCGATAAATACGGAACGCAGTAGCAGCGTTGGTACCCACGCCAGCAGCGAACTTGAGGTCAACGGTGCAACCAGCGGTGATGGCAACGGCATTTGCGGTAACTGCAAGCTGAGACTCACCGTAGCGGTTGATTGCAGAAACAGCATAGTACACGTTACCAGCATCGGCAGCAGCGAACTTGGAGCCAGCGGCACCAGCAGCGCCAGCAGCATTCACAGCGGCAGGAGTGGAGAGGTCCCAAACCGGAGTTGCCGGAGCCTTCTGAGAAGTGGCTGCGGAAGCAGAGCTCTTAGCAGGCAGCTTCTTGAAGAAGATGTCGTGGTTCAGGCCAATCTGTCCGAATTGGCTGTCGAACGCGACAACGCGCTGACCCATAACACCAGCAGAGGTCTGAACGGTGTTCGGGTTGATGAACTTGTTGCCGTAGAAGTTCTTGACAAAGTTGGACAGAACAGCGGGAGCGCCATAAATCTGAGTTCCCAGACCGTAGTTTTCTACGATGGTGTTTGCGGCAAGCTCGATGGCAGACTCGGTGAGAGCGTTACCACGGAGGTCAACCACAACCTCAGAATTCATGTAGTCAGAGTGGGATGCCCATGCATCGCTCTGCTCCTGCTGAGCCAGGAATCCGTTGAACTGCTCAGGGATGAGTTTCTCGTTACCAAAGTAGAGACCTTGGTTCAGAGTGCGGAGAATCCACATGGTACCGTCCTTGATGGTACGCTCCATAATGGAACCGACCATAGTGTTGACGAGGGTCATCTGGTGGGTAACGCTCTTGGTCACGCCAAGATACTTCACCAGCTGAGCCCTACGGACGAACACGGAATCTTCCTCCTCGGGGAGCTCACCTTCGCGGTTCCAACCACCACGGTTAGCACCATAGCTGGTTTGCTGGTTGTACTCCTCAACGGTGTTGTACGCAGGTTTCTTGGGAAGGTCTTTCCACAGGCGAATGTCGCTCTCGCGGAAGGTCAGGTGCTTGAGAGTTTTCTCCAGCGACTCAACCTTTAACGGGGCACCCGATGCGGTAGTGAGGTCAGCGGTGTCGCGACCAGTAATCTGTTCCGCAGCCAGCGCCTTGTTGAGAGCGTCGACAGTCTCCATGGAAGAGCCACCCATATGGTTACCGTCCTGAGAGGCGGCAAAACCATAGTCAGCAAGATTGATAGATAATCTTTCCATGATTTTCGTGTTTTATAAAAGGTTTGTGTTGTTACTTGACAATTTCTACGCCGAACTCGCTCTTCAGGCGTTTGATGATGTTTGCGGGAAGAACGTGATTTGCCTCAAAGCTCATACAAGCCTTCGACATTTCATCGTCATACCCCTTTGCAAACGTAGCTTGGTCGAGGATTTCTGCAACAACCTGAGGTTGGCGACTCATAGAAACACCCTTAACCTCTTCTTGCTGACCCTTCTCGATGTCAGTTTCGTTTGACTTTGCAAACTGACGCTCAACTACACGAGCAGCGGTCACGCTCTTACGAGCAGGCACCTGAGCGCCAAACTCGCTGATGGCTTCACGCAGCTCATTGAGCTCATCGCTTTGACCCTTGATGAGATTCCGCAGTTCTTCGTTCTCGGACTTGGCGCCTTGGAGCTCAGTCATGAGACCCTTAATGAGAACACCCACGGCACGAATGCTCTTGGAGTTGAGCTGATGAGAAGTGGCGATAGCCTTTTCGATACGGTCAAAGCGGTTGATGCCGCCCTTCTTGACTGTCTCTTCCTCGGTCTCCTCCTCTTCTTCCTCAGTTTCTTCCTCTTCGGTTTCCTCTTCAGCGTCTTCTGCCTTCTTTGCCTTCTTCAGAGTCTTTTTGGAACCTCCGTCACCGTCTCCGCAACCTTTCTCGGTCTCTTCCTCTTCAACGGTTTCTTCTTCCTCTTCGTACTCCTCCTCGGCATCCTCAGCTTTCTTTTTGCCCTTGGACAGAACTTCTTCGGAACCACCGCAAGCATCTTTGCCCTTACTTACCTCTTCGGCAGCAGGCTCGATTTCGAGACCCAGAGCTTCATAAGCCTTCTGGATATCTTCCTCGGTGATGGTTTTCTTGTTCTTCATATGCGCAATTTTATCTATAAGTGAATATATTTGGCTTGCTTTCTGAATAGCTATACCTGGAATGTCCTTGAATAACCTTTCGAAAACTTCTGCTTTACCAAAAGTTGTTCTCTTCATACGCTTATCTACACTCTCGCGCATAAGAGCCTTACCGCGTTTGGTATTCATACCGCTTTCGTTCTCAGCGGAAGAGGTTTCGGTTGCGCCCTCGCTTTCCTCAAACTCTTCATCATCGTCAATTTCGCCCTTGATGATGTTAGCAAAAGTTTTCGGATTTTTAGGCATATGAGTAATAGCTACTCCGGTGATAACCGCTTTGGAGATATGCTTATATCCAGGATTGCTGGGGTCGTCACTCTTACGTTTCAGAACCTTACCTTCAATGGAATATCCTAAACGACGAGTCTTAGAATCCTTTTCAAGAGTTTGAGCAAGCTCCCAAACATCATGAGCTATCTTTGAAGAAGGATACAAAACGGTTTCAATGTACAATCCGTCCTTACGAATTTCAGCGGAACGCGGTTCGCCGATAATGGTAGCAGGTTGCCCCTTTGCTTGATGGTGCCAATTCACAAGACCGCTTTCAAGCAAAGGTTTAATATCAAACCCCTTGGGGTCAAGGAATTCGCCATCACTATCTTCATCAGCAGTAGAAGCGATACCGCCAAGAACCATTTGTGGCTCACCCGTGGTTGGGTCAATAACGCTTTCGGTGGCCTTAGAAATAGGACACCAAAAACGGAAAGCACCTTCTATGGATGAATTTTTCATACAGTTTCTCTATAAAACAAAAGCCAAGAGTTCGAAGACTCTTGACTTCTTTATAACTGTTTATGAATTTGCTCTTGATACTTATGCCGCTAATCGTTCTATGTAATTCTCTATACCCTGAGCAAGAACATGAATACAACTGCCCTTACCTTTATCGCTCTTCAAGTAAGCAACGTCTTCTTTATTATCTTGGAAGAAATGCTCAACTAATACCGCTGGGCAATTGGTTTGAGTAAGCATCCAGAACTTTGCTTCCTGGTCAGGGTCTCCGTCACGCCAATCGCTCCGAATAGGTTTTTGACGCCCATCAAAATTGAAAGTTTGATAATACTCCCGATTGGGGTCAAGGAATTCTGTTTGAGCAACCTCGTACATGCAGGTAGCAAGGTCATCGGCTTTGGTTTTCCCAGGACTGGTAAACGCGCACCAACCCCTCGCATCATGCCATTGCTTATCACTTTTCGCTGCATTTACGTGGATAGAAATCAGAATAACGTTTTCCTTCCCCAGTATATTACAAATCCTGTTTACACGTGCCGTTCTCTCCCTCAGAGGCACGTCTTTCTCTTCCTGAACTACAAGTTCCGCGTCAATTCCCCTGAACATAAGATAACAGCAAAGCTGCGCTCCTATTTCCCGCGCCCAAGCGTATTCGCGGAAATAGTAAGGGGAAGTTGTCATATTGCGTGAAGCGTCAGGACTACGCTTTCCTGGAGTGTCGATACCGTGTCCGCAATCAATAAGAACTTTCATAACGCACTAATTGATTTGAAGAGCCTCAATGTCCATGCTATTAGCGTTTAAGAAACGCACAAGCCACGTAGACTTATCGGCAGATTTCATTTTAAGAAACTCCTCATACACCCCAGCATTCTTCAAGTATTCCGCAAACGCCTTTTCCATTCGGGCAATACGCTGTCCATTGAAAATCACCGCTTGCATCCAATCGGGGCAATCTTGAACAGTATCGGTGGAATTCATCCACTTCCACCACTCTTCATTGCGACTTGGGTCTAAAAGCGGGAATTCCCCCTTGAAGGGAATCAGGGTTGAAGGTTTTTTGCTACGAATATAGGGACTCGCCTCGCCTGCCGCCTGAGAAAGAATAATCTTTTCCATAAAAACCTATTTCTTTACAACGATTTTACTTCTGTTCAAAATAATAGCAAAGGAATTAGGACCACCATTTCCATGAGGTTGATAAATACCATCATACCCCTTAAGAGCTGCGTACACTCCAACCGCCTCAAGACTTCCTCCCTTGACTTCATGATAGATGGCGCTGTAAACGTCAGCATCAGGGTCGGGGTTGCTTAATTGATTAAGTTGGTCATTAAGCGTACTGCGCTTGGATTTATAGCTACTAATGTCGCTCTTAATAGCGTTAATCCTGTCTCCTAATTCATCGATTGCTTCCTGCTTTGCTCGTTCTACCTTTGCAACGTGCTCTGTCATCACCCACTGATGTAAGCGCTCAAGAGCAAAGTGGTACGGACGAGTGAATTGGTTCTTTTGTTTGATAGCTCCAGGACCAGAATATTGATACTCACTGATGGTGAATGACTTTCGAGAATTCGGCAACGTAAACGTCATAATCCCGTCTCCCTTTACCGCTGTACCACCATTAGCCTTAATCCATCCTGCTACACGAGTTTCTACAAAATCGCTCCATTCAGGAATATCAGGCTCACCTTCATCAGTAAGAGCTCCCCAATCCGTACTGTCAATCTCCATTTCCATTTCTCCAATAGCCTTACCGTCGTAGTGCATGGCCTTGTAAACGTCTTGAACCGTTTTATCGGAAATGTTATTGAGCTCATCGGTGGCGTCCAAAATCTGCTTATCAAGAGCAGAAATTTGAGAAGCAAGTTGCTTTTGCTGAGCAGTGTTTACTTGCTGAGGAGGATTATTTACAATCTCATGAACAAGGTCGTCAACCTTTGCAAGAACAACGTCGTCTTCATAAGCAAGGTACAAAATACCGCCAGCGTTGCTACCAGCATATCCCATTGCCGCCTTGTAAGCGTCAGAACTGAAATGCCCCGTGTCAGTGTTATCTTTATTTTTAGTGCCGTCGTTTATGTGAGCATATATTCCCTCGCCATAAACACCAAACTGACCATAGAAGCAAGCGTCATCATACTTAAACGACGCAACGCATTCATCGGTGCTCATACCAGCGCCAGCCGTAACACCGCGGAACATTTGCGGATTTTTAGCTTTCTTAACAAAAGCCCAATAAGCAGCATCATCAAGAACACGCGGACGAGCATCAAAACCGCGCTCTTTACAAATAGTTGAAAGGAGAGCCCACCCCTCAGAATCGGTTTGGAACAATTTACGCACACCCGTTCCCGAAGCAGCTTTCCACATCTTATCAAGCTCGGCATCCGTAAATTGACGATACATTTCCGTACTGTCCTTGAGCTTTCTGGGAACAATAACGGGATTCTTCAGGTTCTTTTGCTTATTGATAAACGCTTCTACTTGAACCAAATTATCGATTCGCTGACCCATAATCTGAGCAAGCTGAGGTTGACCGCTGTCTTCTAAGAACGTAACAATGTCATCCCGCTTGGCTCGGATACGCGCTATTTGATTAAGGATGTCGTCATCGCTTTGCTGAGAGAACACTGCCGGATTAAACCTCATCATGTCCTTGTACGTCTTCACAACATCGTTGTTGAACGGAGGATTATTTTTCTTCTTACCTTGAGCCCGCCATTCTAAACAACTACCGTTATCAACGCGGATAACGCGCCCAGCCGCATCAATGAGGCAATTATCGTTTTGATACACGTCCCAGTTAGCAAGCACTACGTCAGCGATAAGGTCTTCGCCCATAGCCTTATAGTCACTCGTACTGGGAACTCTTGTATTCGGAATGTAACGACTCAACAAAACGGTTTCTCCGTTCTCTTCGTACACTTCATAATCAGGGGTGCGAACGCCCAGAATATCGTAAAGCTGATTGCTCAAGTATTCCGAAGCAACGTGTTCATTAGAAGTGTTGCTTCCGGTTTTCTTCACATATTGATTTCCGTCAACGTCTTCTACCAGAACCGCACCCGTACTGCCTCCCAACTGCTTGATAACCTTTAATGAGCTCAAATCCTTCGGGAACAGCTGATTGATGAATTTTTGTTTATCATCTACCTGCTTTCCCGTTAATTTCCCGCTCCTGCCAACGCTTTTACCGCTCTTAGAACCCTTTTGAACAACGTGCCAATCGTAGGCTTGTTTAGAACCAGGAGCCGTTGCGCTGTAAACATACATAACGCCATCAATCACCTTGGTGGTTCCTGGAACAATAGCCTTTGATAATTCCGCGTCAGGCTCTACTCCATTAATAGCGTCCATACAACTCTTTGCTACCTTTATCTGGTAGTCCATAGAGTCAATATCTAACCCTATTGCGGCGCAATACGTTTCATTAGCTTTAATCAGAATATCAACGGGAACAGTCCCCGCAGCAAATCCCGCAGAGACTGTTTCTAATGCTTTCAACAGTTTCGTCTCCTTTTTCATGACGTCTCCATTGTAATAAGGTTTGTTAAATTCCGAGGATTTCCTCAGCCTCAGAAACGCTCATATCGCTGATGGAATCTTCAAACGCCTTTTTCACCTCTTCATCGGTTTCTTCGCGGTTTTCCTTTTCCTCCTTAATAGCACGCTTGGTACCTTGTTCAGGAGTAAGAGCACCAAAGAGTTCCTTGTACAGCTTGGGGTTATTGCGTTTGATTTCCTCAAGTTTGCTCTTCACCTCCTTTGAAGGATTAGACTTTGCCTTCTCAAACGTTTCTTCTTCAGCCTTATTGAGAATCTGGAGAGCCTTGCGTTTCCAAGTCTTACCAGTACGGTCTCCAATCAGAGCGCGGATTTGAGCATTATTTTTCGATGCTTCACTACCCTTAATATCACTCTGAATTTCTACCATAACCTCACGGAACTTACGAACCGAGAATTTTGCTGGGTCCAGCTTGTCCTTGTTGTCTACAATGAACTGAAATGCTTCTTCGCGAGCCTTCGCCTCATCAGAAGGAGACATAGTCAAGCCGGCAATCTCCATAGTCTTATAACGGTCTCGCAACACCTCGATATTCTCTTCAACGGTGAATTGAATATCACTCTTGGTTGCACGGCTCAAAATGGCTTTGATGTCTTCAGGACTATCGCTGTTAGAAAGAAGGTCGTCTCCGGTCTTATTGGAAATAACCATAATCTTTCCTGTGAACTTGATAACGCCACCGCCATCAGGGTCTTTGAAGAGACGAGAATCGGGGTCGGTATCCGCGATGGTCTTCATGGTAGTTTGATATTGCTTACCAGTCAGAATGCTATCTGCGTCATCGAAGATAAGGATGTGAGGATTCCCCTGAGCGTCCGTGCCATTATATTTCTTTAACATACGGAAGAACTCCTTGTCACTCTTCGGATTCGGACACTTAACATAACCCCAATCAGTCTCACTGGGGTCTTCGCCTGCTTCCTCGTTAAGAGGTTTGTAATTCAGAGCTTCAAGAATCTTGTTCATTCCGTAGGTTTTACCCGCACCAGCGCCACCGCTACTGATAAACAGCGGACTCATATCCGTAGTAATGAACGCAAGATATGCAAGATTCAGGTCAGCAATAACCTCCTTGGGCTTTTGATAGTCCGGCTGTTGACGCTTCATCTTATCCAGAAAAGCGTCATATTTCTGACGGTCGGTAAGAGTGGTGAAATTGTTGAACGCCTGACGAACGCGCTTGTCGCTCTTCTCCATCCAACCCATATCACCATTCTCAAATTGACTCATGAAGCCTTCTACGTCAAATCCCTTGAGATTGTCGTCGTAATCTTCTTCCTCATCGTCTTCACCGCCAGCGCTGGTAAGTTTCTTAATCTTAGCAACACGCTCTTCCTCCTTCTTCCAGAAGTCTTGCAACTTTTTGGGGAATTTGAGTTTACTCTCATCAATACCCCTTGAAGCAAGAACGTCGTACATGAGCTGAAGATTCTTTGCTGACATCTTACCGTCATTAAAACGGCTGATGAGCTTATCGTCGTCAAACCCATTATACATCTCAATGAGTTTATCTCTGTGAGCCGTCTTCACGGAACCATCGCTGGTTTTGATATCCCACTGTTCCGGAATATCAATTTCTACCGCAGGAGCAACACTGTACTTAACCTTTGCTTTGGGTTTAGAATATGCTGTTCCCTTCTTCTCTTCTTGAGAACCAGTTTGAGTCGGAGCGGTTTTAGCAGCAGGCGCTGAACTGGAAGAAGAACCGCTATCTCCGGCACCCTCACTTTTCTTCTTATCCATTTTACGCCAAAGCGGTTGACCCTTTGCATTCAAAGAGTGGACATAATACTGTACACCTTGATATACCTTGGTATCGCCTACCTTCGCTTTTTGAATTGTATTCCTTTCCATATTGCGTACTTTTCTTAATTCTTCTTTTGAATAAAATGTATATACGACGCACCGCTATATGCAGAAGAATACGCAGGAACCCTTTGTTCTTGCGCACCCTGAGAATTGTAGTTAGAATTATTGTCTCCTAACTTACCAAAACCATTGCCATTTTTACCGTATTGCGCCATAACACACAACCCGCTTTACATTATATTGAAAGAACCCGTAATGATTTCAATCTCCTCGCCAGGATAAATACCAAAATACTCGGTTTCTCCCTGAGAGATAACAATCCCGTCATCGGTCGCTCCTTTGAGACGAATACGTCCGTCTCCGCTGCCGATGTTCTTGAAACGAACGATACCATGGTGGTCAACAGAAGACACCGTATCTCCAGCATTGTAATCTTTTGCCGGACCAATGCCCACTATTTGAACGGTACGACTATTTACATCTACAAATGTTCCTTGCATAGCGTTACTTCATTTAATTAAAAACTACCATAAAGCTAATAGCTGGAATTCTAATCTGTTTCCCACTCAATTGGTAGCTCGATACCGTAAAAATTCTCCATAATGTCGTCTGTAACACGCTTAACTGTATCGCTATCCTTACCGCACTCTAACTCTTGTTTCAAAGCACGACGACCGCCTGATACAAGACGCAGCACTTCCGCCATATTGTTTTTAGCGTTGAAAAGTTCCTTGACCAAAGCAAAATTCTCACGCGTATCCTTCAAATACTTCGCTGGACTCATACGCGCTGCTTCACGTAGGGCATCAGCAAACTGACGTGGCGTAGCATCCCAAGGAATTATTACCGCATTGATATTTTCAAACAATGGGTCATAAACTTCTTCACCGCCCTTTATCAATCCTCGATAATCCCGCAAAACAGGATAACAACCACATAACATAGCTTCAATAATAAAGCCATTAATATGAGTGCGGCAATAATTAGCATAATGCTCTGCCCAGCTGGGGTCAACGGCAAATTTAGCATTCAAAAGATTTTCCCTCACGGCTTCACCGCTAATCTGCCCCAGATATTCCATACCAAAGTGTTCCGCGACATCCCAAATACGTTGACCGAAATACTTTTCATCAATATCAGGGTCGCGCTTACGACTTACCTTGTAAGGCTCCTTACATTTCTCTCCCGCAACCATGTATGCCTGCTCTATGCCACTTCCGGCTATACGCACGGAAAAACCCTTGGTTCCGGAATTCAAGTGCGGTACGGAGCGAATAAGGTCGTCTACATGCTTCATACTTTTGAAGATATGAGCGGCAAAGAAATCATATTTACGTGCCCCCATAGCACGCACGGGCATACGCGACCCGTCTTCAATGTACCGAGGATTAAGCAACAGCGTGCGCGGAATACCTATATTAGCACAACACCCGTAGGCTGCTACATGAGCACACTCCAAGAACCAAATCTTATCCCGTAGCGCTGAAATGTTACTTGCCCGCACATCAAAGTAAGCATCGTGAACAACAAACATTTGAGCAACGCTGGAAGGAAGGTCAAAGAACCGCCACCAAAAATCAAACTTCATACCGTCTTTGCGCGCCCAGTCGCTTGACTTTGTTGGAGCAAAATTCCAAATAATAAGGTCAACTCCCTCGACAAGTTTATGCCAACGCTGGAGGGCATCTGATTCATAAACGCCTATGCGATTGCTGGGAGGAAGGAAGAAACCATAATAATTATTCTTCCAATATCCCGTAGCTTCATCGTACTCATAACCACCTTGCTGACTGTTGACTTTGAGCTTATCTTGAAACGTGCCTGAAGTCAATTCTGCTATCTTTTTATCATAAGAGCGCTGCGTAGTCGCAGCAGCAGTAAACTGGAATAAGTCTACATCGTGCCCCAACGCTCGCAGCGCCCTTACTTTGGCAGATACGTGTTCAACGATACCACCGTACTTTGCTATGGCGAAATCGCCAATAAGTATTTTCTTCTTATTCTTCATAAACTTCTTCAGGAAGATTTTTCTTTATGTACCCCTGCTCGTAGAAAAGCAGACCGCTCTGTGTACGATAGAACTTTGATGCCAGCTGCCACTTAACGTCCGCAAAAGATTCTATCGGAACTGTACGAATCAACGTCATACGCTCCTGCGCCTCAGCCAACTGTTCTTGAGCTCTTTTCTTATATGAATGAGGAAATTCACGATAGAACGTAGCTCCAGCAAACGCTTGGCGAATAACCTCGTGAACGTATAGATGAAAAGGGTGACCAATTCCCATAGGAGCTAAAATCTGGTAATCGGGATTCTTTTTCAAAAACCGCGTAACCCAGCGAATCAAAGATTCACGTATCTTGGCAAGCAGTTCTGCTCCAAAGTATTCCTCACAAAAAGGAACGACATCTTCCAAGCGGCATGTGCCCTTGTAGCGTTGACGGAATTCGTAGTAACTATTATCTACAAATTCAATACCAAGGTTCGCATAGGGAATACCTAAAAATTCATAGAGCCTTTGGTCTTCTGGAACGCGCTTGGGGTCACTCTCAACGCAAAGAACCTGAACCTCGTGAGCACCATCCAGTAAGACGTGTGAAGCGCTTAAAAGGATATCATCACTGTGAGGCTGGATAGCAAGAATCTTTACTTTCTTTTTCATATTACGATTTTTCAACATTTATTCCTTTACTATCAATAATAACGCTGTGTCTTTTCACAACACAGCGTACCTAAAATAACTATGGAAAACACACTACTAAAAGTCAATCGTTCCCGTCCTTACGATTTGTTATTATGAACCGATAATGAGGAATCATGTAACTGGAGAACATGGCGGCAAGAATAGAACGGCAATACAGATTCTTGGTTCCGTCGGTAATCTTCATATTGAAAACCTTCGGGTCATCATGAACGCTCTTAACCGTCATTTTATCGGTATCTAACTCCTCACGCATAATACGGTAAGAAAGCGTTTTGATGTTATCGCGGAATTCATCAGAAGCATTTTTCTCGCAATCTTGAACGTAATCCGTCAGCTTGGCGTATTTCTTGAAAAACTTTTCAATTGCGTCTATCTGATTAGCGGTCTTCCTGCGTGCGTCGTAATTCTTATCGTAAGCGACTCTATCTGTACGCCAATCTAACTTACCGCCATCTGCTTTCAAATCTGCGTAATGGTCACGCAAACTCTTTAGCTTATCAGGTAACGTCTTATTGTACCGCTCGCGGGCATAATCCTTAACGCGATTCAAATACTCCTTCTTATAATCAGCAAGAAGGTCGGTGAACTTACGAACTAAACGGTCAAACTCTTCATCCTTGGCAGTGCGAGGACGCGGTTCCGCTTCAGCAAGATATTCTGTAATTTTGGCGTATCGCTTGAGCTTATCTTTATCCGCATACGAAAGAGGAATACCGCTGGAAACGGGAAATCCTATCCACTTATCAAGTTTGTGTTTCTTCAAGTATTCTTCCTCGTGTGTCTTGAGATACTTAACAAACTCAATCCCCTCTTCTTTCAAATAATCCTTAATCTTAACAACTCCTGGCTCAAGACGGAAGAAATCTCGGACATCTTCAACATCAAAGGACGTAGCGGTTTTGCGGACTCCCCTTAACTGATTCAAAATTTCCTTTTGAATATCAGCTTTCTTTAATGATTGAATTCCGTATTTAGACGCCAAGGTCTTCTTTTCCGCATTATCAGCCCACTCCGTTGAGTCGTAATCCTTACGCAACTCCTCCCGTGTAAACTTGTTACCAGAAGATTCAAAATTAGGACGTTCATCTATAGCAAAATGATACTGCCCAAACTGTGTTAAGAAATCAATAGAATATTTCTTTGTTCCGTTATAAGCAACACCCTTCAAAACTTTCTCTGCTTCACTGAAAGAATTGAAGCCGTATCTTTTCTGGAAAGAAGAAACTAATTTCTTTGTCTGCTCTTCATCTAAATACCCCGCACCGCCTATCTTTTTGAATTCAGAAAACAGAAACTCTCCAACCTCTTCTTTGTTGTCAAATTTGTTTTTAGAATAATCCCAAACGGCTCTATTGTCTGAAGCATCTTGTTTCTTAATCACGCGCCAATCATACCGCCCTGAAGGAAGACGCGTCCAAACCCACTTTCCGTTTGGATGGATATCCCCCTCTTTATGAGCCTTGGAGATAGAGTTTTCCGTAAACCCTATCTCAAACCCCTTTTGGATTTGCTCTTCAACTCCTTGACGATGCGCGTTTAATTCCTCAAACATTGAATTACCCTTTGGTGATTTTAATATTGAGCTTGACTCCTTGAAGTTTAGGATTCTTGCTTACTTTCTTGATAACCTTGGTAAATGCGTGCGTAGCAGGGTCCCAAGCTCGGTCAGGACGTTTCCACTCAAGAGTGCAACGGCAATATGGGTGGGTCGGTTCAATAGAAGGAAGCCATTGCGCAACCTTGCGTCCTATGTTACTGCCGTTTGCACGTATATCCGAGAGCTTAAAGATTTTCGGCTCGCTATCCGGATTATCGGGGTCAGTCAAGTAAAGTTCCCGACACCGTTGGCAGGCTCCTGGATACACATCGAAATACACCTCCGCATCCGGACCAGCTGCTTCTTCAATTGCTGCTGCGCGTCCCGTATTATACGCCTCATGCATAAGATAACTTGCTATGCGTTGCCAATCTACTTCCCAATCCTGGCTTGTATTCGCGAGTTCCGAAGCAAGTTGACGAGCGCTTTGACGCAATTCTATTGCTTTGAGAACCTTACCGCGAATCATCTTTTGAACCAGCGCTGCTTGCTTACGGTTATTATTCACCACCGTATTACTTACCGCATTGCGCATACGATTCCCGAGGTTGGTAATATCGTTATAAGCACGCGTCTTCATCTGGGCAAGTGCGTATTGCTGCTGTTTAGTCAGAGGAACGTAACCGCCACTCGCCAGAAACTTTTGAAATTGCTGGTACGTCATCTTCTTGGCTCTGCTATCACTTATAGCAGTTGCGAGAATACCAAAAAGAAAAGCGTGCTCTACTACCCCATTAGCGTCGGTGAACTTATTGAGGTCAACCCCAGCGGCAAGCAAAACGGCTTTATCCGTAGCAGTCAAGTACGACGGACCAATTTGCGTAGCTATGAAAACAAGCTCATGACTACGCAAAATAGATAGCATATCTTGAATCTGATTGAAATTGAAAATCATTCTTTTTCTTGCTTCTTTATTTCGTCTTCCGTAGCTTGTTTGACGTACTTAATAACAGCAGCAACAGCATCGGACATAAAACGATTCCCCTCCCTCAAGAAGACGCCTTCATATTGGTTGACTGCTGGTAGCGGAGAAGGGATACGTTTATGCTCGTGTATGTGTACCTTGTGAGCCATTACTTCTTTTTCTTTGCTTCCTCCTCAGCATCACGCTTGCTTCTGGTAAGGTCTTTAGAATCAGTCCTCAGCCACCCCATCTTCTTGGCGGTTCCTTCGGGAACTTGGTTGCCAGCAAAGATACCAAGCCTATGACCATCGTAATGAACATCCCAATTACCCTTGGGAGTGCGCATTACTTCCACCTTACTCATATCGGTGTACTTTGAATTGAAGTTTGTTAAATATTCCTTCATAGCGTTTACACCCTTCAGCGCTCCAAGAGCAGGGTGATTCGGAGAAATGGTAATGTGGTCTTCTTTCTTCTTAACCGCACTACATTTATCCATAAAAGTTTGAAGTTTCGGTAAATCTACACCCTTTCCGCCAAAATCTATAGAAGCAATTTCCTTACCGTCTGCTCCAACCGCTACGAGTTTAGAGCTATTATTTGTATTGGGGGTATATTGTTTCCAAGAAGAAACATTGGGGAATTTTTTCTCAAGAATCTTCCTTATGCCACTAATGATATTGGGGTCACCAGTCTTTTGGAAACGGTCCCACTCCATCCAAATTTTACGTTCATCACTACCGTTTTTATAAAAGTCACTAAGATTATCCCAACTCTTCTTTCCCTCTGACGTCTGTTTCTGTGCCGTAGCAGGAGACGAACCTCCGGAACCAGCGCCCGTCTTTTTAATCACGCGCCAATCGTATTTTCCGGACGGGAGCTGTGTCCAAACCCATTTACCATTGGGGTGTACGTCACCGACCTTATGAGCCTTCTCAAGTTCGTTACCCGTAAAGCCAATTTCCATGGCTTTTTGTATATTTTCCGCTACTGCTGCGCGATGTTGGTTGAGTTCTTCAAACATGGCTTATAAATCTTCTAATTCCTTACGATATTTATGAACACGCTCCATAAGAGCCTTCTTTTTCTTGTCGATTTCAGTAAGCATTTTAGAATACTTCACTACTGCCGGATGATTTCCGTCCGTCATATTAGCAAGCACTTCTGGGTCTTGTTCTTGGTCAAGCAACACCCTTGCTTCCTGACGCCCAAGTTTCTGCAATTCTACATTTGCCGTTGCTAAACCGCGTTGAGCTACACCGCGACGCACTTGTCGTTCTTTTTCTTCACGCGTAAGATTGCGCGTCACCTTGCCGGAAAAATACTCATTACCACGAATATGAACGCTGCCTTCCCAATCGCCATTAGCTGTGCGACGAACCTCGTGCAACTTCCCCGTCATTTTGCGTCCCGTGCCGCTGGTCAACTCTACGGTTTCCCCCCTGCGAGGTTCTCCTTCGGAACGACCATATTCACGCCCAACGCGACCCAACTTACGGTTTTCCGCATTGTCAACGTAACGCGCCTTCTCAAAGGAATCGACAAGATTTTGAGCTACCGCCTGACGATGTATGTTAATATCTTCAAACATAATTCCCCCAAATTATTTGAAATCAGAATAAGGAAGACCGCTGAGACCGTCAGCATAAGGCTTTACAATCTCTTTCCATTCATCTTCACTGATATTGTAGTGCCGCACATAGAACGTCAACTTATCAGTGATAACATCCTGTTTGCTGGGGTCATTCCAGTCGTCATCTGAAAAGTCGTCGAACTTTTTGAGTTCCGTACGAATCTTTTCCTTGGCAATGGGGACGACCTTATCATGCGGAGCATAATCAGTATAAACAAGGTCAAGACCAGGATACTTTTTAGCAACAGAACGGAACTCATCCTCGGACATATCGTATTTACTAATGACCGAACGAATTTGGCTGAAAAGTTCTGCATTCTTATCAGCGTCATTCCAGTCGTCGTCTTCCCAATCGTCAAGAGGGTCAAGAATTTTAGACAACTCCTTTGAAGCGCTGTTAATTCCGCTATTACCCTTCTTCTCACCGCCTTCTTTACCGCCACCACGATTCTCTAATTCCTTCTTCGCCGCAGCTTTTACGTCTGCCGGAGCCTTGGGGTCTTGAGAAGCACGCTTCAACGCCTCATCGCTTGCACCTTGAGCAGCGGAATCCATGGTAGCAGTCGAAGTCTTCTTTTCTTGCTCCGTCTTGACGGTTTCTTTGACTTCTACTTCCTCCTCGCCCTTTTTAGGTTGCTTGGCGGTGGATTGTTTTTCCTCCGCCTTTTTACCGTAGCTCTGCCCAACGCGATTGAGCCTACGGTTTTCCGCGTTATCCTCGTACACTCCCGTACGACCTTTTTCAATATCAATGCCGAACGCTTTACGCATTGCTTCGGCTTTCATTGCTCCAATGTTGAATTCCATATCTTGCTAAAATTTATATCCTACATTTACCGTAACCGCACCCGACTTATCATAGCGCATACCACCTACACCAACCATCCACTTGCCGTTGATATCAACCCCAGCTTGTATTTGCTGAAACTTAAAATCCGTCACTCCGGTGCCTATCATAACCCACGGCTGGAACAGTCTTTCCTTGTAATAAATTTCCGTGTTAGTGATGACCTTGGTAATAGGCTGGATGGTACTAATCGCCTCTGTAATCTTGTTTTGAGTAACTTTGGCTGCCACTCGAAATACGCCAAGACTATCGCTGCTAAAATCTAAATCGTAATCGCGTTTGGTATAATAATCAAGCCAAACTGCAAAAAGAGCAGCGGTGTCCGTTGGCTCAGGAACGGGAACATACACCGTATCCGGAGGCACTTCCTTTACGGGGACGGGAACTTTCAACGTATCATGAACGGGATACGGAGCAGGAACGTAGGTTGTGTCATGTTTAACCTCCGCTGGTTCCGGAATATGAACACTGCTTCGCCCCAGGAAGAAAAACCCAAGGCAAATAGCGGCAATGAAAAATATCGCCAATGCAGTTATCCATTTAGTTTCCTTGTCCATCTGAAGAATCAGGTTCGGTGTGTTCTATACGCCTTTCATATTTGGAAACGAGTTCCTCAAGTTGGCGGATACGGTCTTTATATTCTTTTTCCTTACGCAAACTTTCTTCTTCAAAGGTACGATACTGCTCAACCAGGAGGTTGTACTTTTGACGCTCCAGCTCACGCTGCTTATCGTACTCATCCCGCATGATGTTTAATTCGTTGCGGAAATTTTGTACTATTTCGTTTGAAAGCCTGCGCTCGTTATCATATTCTTTCTTGAGGCTTTCGTACCGTTCTTTCCACCATTCATCCTTATTGGTAATTTCCTTCTGGAGAACTTCATAGCGTTGCTTCCAGAATTCATCACCCTTGAGGTTGGCGCTTGCTTCTGCCTCTTTTACTTCCTGCTTGTACTTTTTACGGTCGAGAATACGCGCAATAATCGCGTAACCGATACCGCCCGTACCAAACAGCAGCGATATCACCGCAAAAAGGTTTTCGGCAAGCCACTTTCCCGCTGTCATTGTTTCTTGTTCCATTTTTTTCTTGTAGCTTGGTTAGTTATTATTGCTTATGCGTAGCTTAACTGCACGTACACGTTTTCTGTATTCGTCTGGATTGTATCTGCTTCTCAAACAACGCACTATTTCATCCGTAAAGATTTGAACCAGTTGTTCGAAATGCGTATTGTAAATTTCCCAATCTGCTTCTATACGTTTATTACAAAGGTGAAATATTGACTTTGTTGTTGAGCTTACCTGATTAAAGAAACGGTACCACTTGCGGTCGTCCGATTTAACAAACTGGAAATCTCGCCAAATAACTTCCGGCATAGTGCGGTCTATGGCATTACAAAGCTCATAGGCAAAGTCACGCCCTATGGTTGAGCAATTTTTATTTAACGTTAAACCGCTACCGCGAACCCCGTCCTCGTAGAAGTCAAAAGCAAGCGCAATGCCATATGTACGGTGCTGTTTCCAAAAGTTTAGCAGGTCGTACGAGTATTCCTCCACAACCGTAATGCGGCGTGCTCGTAGGGCAGAGGCAAGAGCCGTAGTAAAACGACGTGCGGCTCGGTCTCCCCGATTTACGGTTAAATAAACAACATTGCACATAGCGCTCAACGATTTTAACTATTAGTCGTCGTAAAAGAAACTTCAATTTTAACAATCATGTGCCTGCCTGACCTCGCGTTCAATTGGGCTACCGTAACAGGAAATCCCCAAATGTTTACACGATTCATTTCAATGAATTTAGGATTCGGAGATATAGGAATAGAGGTATTATCATAAACATCAACACTCTTAACCTGAACGCGGACATATCTATACCCCAAATTATACAAATCATCATAAAGAGCCTGAGTCAAAAGAATCTGAGATTGAAAATAACAACCTATTTGATAAGGAAGTTCTCCCTCCCAAGGATTCTCAACCCAATGCCCTTTATAATGAAGCATAGGAGCAGCAATACTGAAATCCTTTTCCGAGTTATTTTGAGATGGCAAAACTGGAGAAAAAGAAATTATAGGATAATCTTCCGAACCAGCGATAATCCAACCGTTTGCTATACGATATGGATTATTAGCATCTGAAGCATCGTACATAAAAAATCCACCATCTCCAGCACACAAGCAAAAACCAACAGACATATTATTCAAAATAGCAGCCTCAGCTGCCGTAGCAGCAGGAAAACTCACTTCTACATCCATACGACAAATGTCTGTAGGATATGTTCCAAGCCCAAGTTTTCGTTCTGTAATATTCTTATCAAGAATTTGATTTGTACTTATATTCTTAACAAGATAAATTAACTTATTGATTGCCGTCTTTAGGTCGTCAGTGTTTACAATATCGCTGGGAGCAGAGGAATAAGGCACCAGCGTAGAACCGCTCACCTTAACGCCATCCCCCGTCTCATGATTAGCAGCGTATTTCATCAGCTTACCAATAGCCTGAGAAACATTATCGGTATTCGTAACAGGAATCGCGCTACCAGCAGGAGTATAATTAGAAGGCATACCAATGCCATCCGCCTTTTTGAACTTTTGAATCCAACGATAAACCTTTTGAACAATCGTTTGAAGTGTATCGTTCTGAGCAATATCTACAGGAGTTCCCGTTGTAGGAGCGATAGGAAGTTGCTTACCGTAAATTTGCGCGTCAGTGGTAGCGTTATTGATATTCTGACCAACCTGCGTAATGGCTTGCGTCACGTTGTTGCCAATCTGCTGAATAGCTTGGTTGTTTAGCGTCTTATAGCTCTCCAGAGCCTCATGGGTAGCGACTCCGCCAGTGACATTAAAATACGATTTTAGCTTATTGTAGAAATTGAGGAAGAACCCTCCGTTCCAGCTAATATCGTTTCCTGTCATAGTGCTTAAGAACGATGACAGCCGGAACTTGCGTTGGGTTTTAGTGTTACCGCGCTTTTGAACTCCATACACGTAATCAACATCGGTAGAACCCGTGTTCATGACGGGAGTTGTCTCGCTGAAAGAAAATACCAGCTTGTTAGTAGAAGCATCATAAACGCCTGCTGATTCATCAATCAGTAAGTTTTCACTGGTGATGTTGTAGCTTACATGCGTTCCGAGGTCATCTACAACGGGAACCCCGTTATTGTTCACATACTGGACTTTGGTACCCGTAATAGCAAGGGCAAGCGCATTGCTGCGGTCGGTAATCTTAAACCATTGCCCTTGGGTCAACCCCTGACCCCCTGCTCGCGATACCAACGCGGAATAGGTTATGGCGGTTATAGAATTTTGATTCAAAACCGTCCATGCGCTCAACGCAACATCATAAACCTTATGCGTGTGAGAAGAGGTATCGTACCAAATTAGAGCCGTATTAGTGGGAGCTGAAATGCCAATGTACAACCCCTCGACTTGTCCTAAATTTTTAGAAGCCATATTGCCGTAATTTTATTTTTCAATCATAAAATCTTCAATCGCCTTGGTAAGCCTTTCTGCATAATCACCCTTCAAAGCCGTTTCGCTGTTCTCATCTTCCCCCTCATAAGCGTCAAAGGGATTCGCACCTTCCTCTTCTACGTCTTCACCGCCTTCTTCCCCCTCATAAGCGTCAAAGGGATTCTCTTCCTGACCGCCCATCATACCGCCATCACCGAACATACCGCCACCCTGCTGCATTGCTGCCGCATTCTTACTTTGAACGTAGGTAGAATTGAGAACAATATCGCCGTCATCCAGAGGTTTGAGGTCGTATTTCTCACGGATTTCGTTGAGCGTCTGGAAGTTTTGAATCTTCTTGATATCGAGGTCAAGCTCTTCGCTGATAGTCATACCGTTCAAGCCCATAAACACGAACTCAAATTCCGGATTTATTTGCTCAACGATATACTTGTTAATCTTACGCTGTATGAACTTGAGAAGAGGATAGAGTCCCTTATCCTTGCTGTGTTGCAAACGGTCGGCTTGATTTGCTTCGTTAAGACCGCCTGCGTTTTGTCCTCTCGAAATATCCCAACCAATCTCGATAGGGTCAATGTTATAAATAGCACACGCGAATTTAATAAGGTACTCTGTCCATGCGCTATATTCCATATCGCGGTTATTCTTCTGGAGGTCAATCCAATCTACATCCGCTTCAACAACGGGAGTCTTCCAGCTTTGCATTACACCGCTAATCATAGACTGCCATTGCTGCTTAAACTGCTGAAGCGCTGCCTCGTTATTGACGCCCTTAATCCGAAGAAGACCCTTCGGAGCGCTACCTTGGCTGAAGAACCGACGATTGTATTCGTCGCCGTACAAGAGAGAGGTGACGATGTTAATCATTTCCTCTAACTCACTACAACCGTAACCATTTGCGTGAATATTGGTAGAAGGATTGCGAACCCCGAAACAAAGTTCCCACGGATAGAAGTCGCTTACCTTTTGATTTTGGTAAACCTGAACAAAGGTTGGATAATAACCGTTGATTTTCTTTCCGAACTCTTTGGGGTCATTCCAAACGGCAGCTCCGTTTTTATCAAAATACGGATTGTCGTAATCCTGGGCGTAGTAACTATCTGCAATGCGGAATGTAGCTCCATCAGTAGCAACGAAACTCTCCACGCTACCACGACGATTGCGAATAATCTCAAAGGTCATTTGGTCATAAACCAGCGAGTCTTCCGTAATCTTACGAATGAATGTATCGAAATCATCAGAATCCCACTGACCTACGTTACCACCCCGCATTAAGAACTCCGTAATCGCCCAAGCAATCTTCTTATCTTGGGCGCTCATTTCCACCTGAACCCCCTGCTTCGGCTTACGACGAACAACAAAACCAGCAGAATACTTGTCTTCCTGTGGCTCAGCAAAATCGGCTACCTGATTTTTGCGCGTTTTGATAATAGCGTTAATCACCGGAGTTTTGCTCATACGACGGAGCGTCTCATAGGTGAGCGCATACGGCTTATCTTTGTAACCCAAATTTGCATTGAACTGGAGTAGGTCTATGAAAAACGCCTTGGTTGGTTTTTCAACCTTATTTTGGACAGCGCTAATAACCTTACTCGCCATCACCATATCCTCTGGACGGTCAGACTTTACCGCCTTCTCCAGAAGACGGAATTGTTTTGCCGCGAGGATTTCTTGGGCACGAGTTACGGATTGTAGCTGTTTAATTACTTCGCTCATATACTTTATTCACACACGAATAGTTACTTTTACTTCAGTAACCTTATAATTGTAAACAAGGGAAAGCTCAACGCCTCCCCTTGTTTTTGACGCACTTTATTTTCCCACGTTGGAAAACTACAAAACGGTGATACCAATCGCAACCTCGGTATCCGCGCCATCGATGACCTCTGCTTCTGGTGCGCTGCCGCTTGTCCAGCTACCACCTTCGGTAACAATAACAAAAGCGTAGCTGTATCCATCGAAGACATTAATCTCCACGTCCGCAGCAGCAAGCTCAACTGTATGAACATCGTTAGCATACCCCTCCTTCGTTCCCGTTACGGTGATAGTAGCTTTATCAGCTCCCGCAATCGTCGGTTTCAGCGTCATAGCAAAGACTTCCGAAGGATTGGGGACGGTTATACCCAGAGAAACGCTTTCGTCGCCGTCGCAGGTGATTTCATCCGGAGCGGAGCCACTGGTCCAAGCGTCGCCCTCCGCGAGCTCAAAGCTATACTTGAAGCCAATCTCAATGGGAACCGTCGCGGCACTACCAGAGGTCAACTCAACGGTCTTTTCGTCAACAATGACGTTGGAAGAATTCTTAACGATAATCTTCACCGTTGCCTTGGTACCATTGGTAACCGTAGGAGTAATGGTGAGCGTCTTAGCAAGAGTAGCATCGTTGAGAGCTACCACCTCCGCGCCACCGTACTCAATACCCGTCCAAGCAGCAGAATAGTTACCGAACCAAGCTGTAAGCTCCGGACGATAAAGCGTGCTGCCGACATGCCACGGGAAAATGGTTTCAAATTCCGTACCCTTTGCACCACGGATTTCCATGATAGTCATGTGCTCAGCCTTCGGGTCAATCAGGTCGCACTTCACAACAACTTGAATGTTGCCTTTGGTGAATTGAAAAGTTCTCATTTTATTCGCGAATTAAAATTTTTGATTTCAAACAATTTATAACTGTATTACAAGAAAGACGCCCCAACCACAAGGGAAGGAGCGTCAGCGCGAACGCGCTCAAGCAGACGGGAGAAACCCCTATCAACAAATAGCAATTAGAGCACTCTCTACTTTAACGGTAACAGCGGAATCAAAAAGCAACCATTTGATTCCAAGTACAGAGTGAATTACTATTGCTTCGCTATCAAATTCATACAGTACGGTATTATCATCAATAGACGAAATTTCCGTTGCGGTTTCACCGCTTTCTATGCCTGCTATGAATTTGTCGTACCTCTCAGAAGATATTTTATCTGAACAGAGGTCAGGATTCAAATACTTAATACGCTTGGCGCTGGTATCCATTTCAACAGCAACAAGCTGGAGAGGGATATCTAACGGCTCGCGTAGGTCTTTCAAAAATTTTGATATTGCGCTCATCGTTTACAAGTTTCTGTTTTAGGAACAAACTCACTGCGCTGCTTCCCCTCGCCTATGGTCATCTTCCAATATTTCTGGAATTCGCACAACCACATTTCAATTTGGTGCAGCGTAATGTTACACTTCTCGGTAACGTAGTAAGAACCGCTTGCTTTGTCAAAATACAGATACGGAAACGGCTCACCGCGCTCTTGACCTATCTTATCAAGTTTTTCAGCAGCCAAGTCGCGTAACTTATAAATCCCCTGCTTTTGAGCCTTGCCCTTGAGCTGCGGGAAAATAAGACGAATACCTACCGACGCCCCAGGACCAACGTTGGTATAATCGTTCTGGTCAAACGCCATAAACCGCCTATCGGTGTAACGCGGAATATAAGTGAAGTCCTGATAGAATTCGTGAGCAATGAAATCCGCCACGCTGGGAATGGTTTTCAAGAAACGAATTATTTCTTCAGGCTTTTTAGCACCCAAAACCGTTTTCATCAGGCGCGGAATTGCCTTATGGAGCGACGGAATTACCAAATGGGTGTAGCAATAATCGCGTGGCTTACCAGGAGTCGCCATACTGTTAATCAAGTAAGCGTTTGTGTACGGATTCATCCCAGCGTCTCGTATGCCTTGAATAAATTGCGCAAACTCTTCTTCGTCATACTGCTCATAATCGGGGATACCGTTACGCCAACGCGTAGAAGAAATCGCATTATCCAGCGTATTGAAAAGCGTACGATGTTCTGACGGTCTGAAAGTGAAAGTCTCCGGACTGTTGAAGAACCTATACACCATCAGTTTCCAAACCAAGTTGGTAAGGCTCAGCTCCTTGTCCAGCAAAATGGTGCGTATCTGGAATTGACTACTCCGGTCGAGTTCCCTATACACGTTGGTGAATTTGTAATTTGATAAAATAACGTTATCCGTCCAAGGACGCGGTTGACCATCCAAGAAACGCCTTTTCCAAATCATCTGGCGCTCGTACATGGTTTCAAAAAAGAGATTGAGATTCGGTTCCCAAACCTTAAAGAAATCAGATGGTAGCTTACTGTACCACTTTTCACGTTCAAACATATTCTTGTTACCGTTTATTGAGTCTATAATCGTATTTTTTGCAGTTGGAACGAATTATGAATTCGCGCTTTGCTTCTACGTTGCCTGCTTTAATTAGCTTCACTAATATGGTAGAATTAACTCTGGACATGGGGCGAACGCTTGCCCCCACAAGGATAATATCCCTGACGCAGAGATTACTGTGTGTCTTCCACTCCCTTTCCCTTCCTGTGAAATACCCTAAACACATAGGGCAATAACGCTCTCCAAAAAAACTTGCTATTGTGAACCGTCTATTTCCCCAACAGCTACCCTCACGGTCAAGCACTATGTCTCCAATTCGGAAATACTTAAATTTGCTTGGGTCGTTATTTTCCATTATCGTTCAATTTGTTACCGTATAAGTATAATAACTCTGTTGAACGAAAAACCACCCTTCCGTTGGCAGCCAGAAGGGTGGGGCTCAAAAAGAGACACGTACAAGTATGCTCGATTTACAATTCAGGTTTAGGCACTGAAGCCAAGGGTGATAACCTGACGCGGAGTCAGCTCATATTCCTTACCGTCCTTGAGAGCAAGAAGGATGTCGCAGGCTTTCAGGTCAACCATTACGTTGGCAACCATACGAACTGCTTCGTTGTAGTCGTTGCGAGCCTTTGCTTGCTCCTCGTTTTCCGGAACATTACCGCGCTTTGCGGCAGCATCTTCCACGCTGAGAGTTTCGTAGGACACGGAATCACGCTCACGGGGAATGTACGTTTCGTTCCAATCGTAGATTTTATAAGGAACGGAGAGTTCCGTATCGCCAGTCCAATACGGAGGAGGAGTTTTGGTAGGAGCCTTGCCGCAACCCTCCAGCAAGCCGTCTGCCTTGCCTTTCCATTCCTCCAGCTCTGCGTTGAGCTTGGGGATGAGAACATCTTTCACTTGCGCCTTGATTTCTTTTCCGGTTTTAGACACCTTGATGTCGTTACCGTAGCTCAGCGCATCCATGATGTGAGCTTTTTCGGTCTCCTCTTCGTCGTCTTCCTTATCAACCTCTTCTTCGGTTTCCTCGGTCTTGCCGTCGGCTTCCTTCTGCCCGTCCTCTTCTTTTTCCTTTTCTTCGGTAGAAGGCTCTTCAGCGGTCATTTCCTCTTCCGATTCTGCTTCCTTTGCCTTTGCAATAGCAGCATCGCTGCGAAGCATTTCTTCAGCATTAGAGATACTTCCCATAATGCGATTCACTTGAGACGCTCTTGCGCCCAAAATAGCTTTTCTAATATCGTCCATGATTACTTAATTTTTAATGTACTTGTCGTAGAACGCTTTCACAAACCAGCCGCAAATACCGCCACCCACAAAGACAGCAACGCTGGTTAGGGAGAACCATACGGGAAGATAATGGGTAGCAACACACATTGCTACAACGATAGCAATGATAATGGCTACAAAAATAAGAGTCTTTTTCATGTGCGCTTATACTTTATTACTTAATCGGCATGCCGTAAAAACTTTCAAGTGTCCATTCTTTATTATAGTTGTAAGTATCTTTTTGGCGCTCAACGTCCACTAACATGCTCTCCAGCAAACTCTGATGATTTGAATTGACATAATCGAGGTCGTTGTATACACTTAACCCCAACCAAACCATCTTCAAGTTGAAATTAACCTTTTCAAGAACCTCTTCATAAGGCATATGCACAAAATCGGCAAATCGCGTTGCTATCCAATCTGCCATAGGGAACATCTGGGTCTCCACCGTAGGCACCAGCGCTGGGTCAGCGGGAAGTGTCGCTATGAACTTCTCTAATGCCTTTTCTCCAAACCCCTTTTTAACTTGAGGAATATTATCACTCTTATCTCCAAGCAATACTTTATAAAGCAAAATATCAAACGGACGCACCGGAACAAGCTCCGCCCCCTCGGGAACACGATAACGCCAAACCGCTGCGGATTCTGGAGTGCAATACAATCGTAAATTTTTGGAATTATTGTTAAACAACGCTACGTTGGGAGTCATAATTTGACGAATATCGCTATCCCCCGTCACTATCAGCAACTCTTCATTACAAACAACTCCAAAATAAACGCTCCAAATGTACATGAGGTCGTCCCCCTCCGCGCCTTCTACCCTTGAAACAATAATACCCTTATTTCGCAAAAATGACTCAAAGTCATCCAGGACGCGGATAAACTCTTTGTAATAATCATCACGAATACGCGTCAAAGCATACTTGTAATCAGGATAGAAGTTGTAACGCCAACTGTGGGTATCGAAAACCACGATGACTTTTTCCACGTCATCAAAACTGCGCACCGTATGGCACAACTCTATAACAAGTTTGCGAATAAAAACCTGCTTCTTTTCTGAGTCGCGTAGCACTTCTCCAAGGTCTTGCCCTGCGTAGTATTTGGTAAATACGCTGAAGGTGCGATGGTATAAATAGTTTCCGTCAAATAATATATTCATTTCTTTTGAGTTTTACCTAAATAAAATCCCGAAGGAATGTCTTTATCGTAATGCAATCTTATATTTTCTTTTCCGTTTGTCACCCATCTATATCTTATACCGTAACACGGATGATTCTTACCATGAAAATCAGCATGATTTTGTTTAATTTTCAACCGCGTTTCTTCTGAAACCTCATGACCTTTTCTAACTCTGGAAAGGTATTCCGCTCCTCCATTCTGCATACGCTTACTTACTTTTTCACTAATAGATTTCCTTCTCTCATCAGCATTAATCCAAGATTTTTTTGCAGATATGGACATTATTCTTTTTGTTTCTTCTGAATGAGGTTTTCTTTTTCTACCCCGTAATTGTTCAGTAACTCTCCTTGCTACATCGGGGTCTTTCATAGGACTACCACTACCAAAATTAACAGAAGTTCCTGGAAGAATATTACAACCTCCCAAACCATTAGAATAAATCGCAAAATTTTTGCGAATGTAAATCTCTTCAAGCTTATCAAGCGTCTTTTGAGAACATTTCCCCTCAAACAGCACTTCTCTTTTTATGAGTTTTCTCCAGCAAGACGGAAATTTATTCTTCAAACCCTTAACAAATCTCACCCATAAGCGTCCACTTCCCCAATAAGAATAAAACTTATCTCCTACATATTGTCCAACATAATACGGTTTATGTCCATTGTATAGAACTCCTGCTAATATAGTAAACTTATAAATCGTTCCTCGCATATTAAATTATCTTTACCATAAAACTAATACTTGAGAAAACAAAATAACCCTGCGGTGATGTTCCCGCAGGGCGAATCAAACTGTTTGTGGTATTATGGTTCCTACCGTAACAATCCCACGTTTGATGCTTGTTTATGTTGATTGTCGCTGATAGGCTTGTAAAGTTCTGTGCGCCTGCCTTCCTCTCTGCCTGCCTGACGCGCTGAATAAGCGTTACTGTGTCCACCCGTGCGGTGTCCCGTCTTTCCAAACTGCTCCGCAACGTAGGCTTTAAGAGCGCCATCGCTCTGGACGACCAACGCATTGACTTGTGCCGCAAACTTTTCATCCTGCTTCTTTTCGCGCTCACGCTCTGCGGTCAGCTTTTCATCCAGACCTTCGGCACATCCCAGCAGATAGGAGCGCTGGAAACGGTCTTTGCTGTACCGCGTGTAAGCGTACTCGGGACTCTCCTTATACGCCTTGTAAGCCGTCTTACTGAAAGCAACGTAGCGCTCTTTCAGCATAGCGAGCATCCACTTAACCAGCTCCATGTTTTCGCGTCTTCCTACAATGAGCAAACGCTTGTAGCTGGAGCCGTACACGTACGAGTGGCAAAGGTTATGCTTGCACAGAACGTTGGTCAATCGATTCTCCCATTCGCCCCCGATGCTCTTATACTCAAAACCGCTTATGACCTCATGCCCCACTGGGTCAACGGGACGCTCGCTCATGTCGATTTCATCCATCGAAAGGTTGTACTGAAGAAGCAGCTTGTTAAGCAGGGCAGCGGCAGTTGCGGCTTCAGCCTCACTACCAATTTTCTTGGCGCCCTCGTACATTGCCTTGAGCTTCTTGATTTTGGACATGATTTTGTCCATATCTCCGTAGGTTCCGAAAGTGTTTTGATTCTGTTCCATAATACCAATTTGTTTTGCAGTTGTTATAAGTAAATCTTGTTAGAATTATTCCATGCTAAAATCTGTGATGTAACCGAGATAGTGTTTTGCGCGTGTAATAGCTACATACACGAGGTTGCGCTCCTGCTCTGCCATCCAAGGAACCATCATACAGCTCTTCAGGTAGAACTTCTCAGGGCAAACGATGAACACGCGGTCAGCTTCAAGACCCTTCGCCTTGTGAACCGTACTGAGGCAAATACCGCTACCTGCTTCGTCGCTGAAGATACTCTCGATACGGTCAATTAGCTCCAGAACATCGGCGCACCCTTCGCTCAAAACCTCCAAAGCACCAATCTTGTCTGCCATAGCGCGATACGCCTCATTTTCCCGCACTTCTTCATCCGTGCAGTGGGTCTTTGCTTTGACCTTTTGTCCTATCTTCTCCAGCTCCCGATTCAAGCGCTCAAAGGCTTCAGAGAGCACCGTGCGCTTGGTCTTTTTAAGCAGATTTACAAGATTCGTTCCAATATCGCGACCCTTTACATAGGCTTTCACGCCCATAGAGATATAGCGCATACAAAGCGCCACAAGCGGTTTGGTAACGCGGCAAAGTATCATGTCGCCATCCTGCACCTGCTCCAGCTTTGCTTCATGGTCTATGGTTCCAGTAGGAGCGCCCTCGCGAGCCTCAATCTGGGGAACGATTTCCTTCGCAGCAGCAATGATATCTGCGTCGCAACGATAGCAAACGCTCAGCGGCATATGAGCCGTGTTAGGCAATCCCTTGAGCAAGTTGAAGCTCTCTACGTCTGCCCCAGCAAAACCGTAAATCGCCTGACGTGGGTCACCCACCGCAACAAACCGCCCTCCGGTCTTGATGCACTGGAGGAAAAGCGTTCTCTGGGCTGCATTCAAATCCTGGCACTCGTCGATGAACACGTAGTCATAACGGAACAGCTGGATGCGCTTCACGCAGGGGAAATAAATCATGTCGGTGAAGTCAATCTCAGAGGTGTTAGTCGTGCCCCAGCTAATTGCTCGCAAAGCAATGGTAACTTCGTTATCAATCAAGATAAGGTTATGCTTGTAAGCGAGGTCTTCCAGCTCGCTCGCGTTTTTAACAAGATTCACGCGCCCGAGGTCAATCAGAGACATGATGTTACTCTTCCAGTCGCCACGCTCTTCTGAGCTCAAATTGTCGTTGTACGGGAAGATGCTTTTAGTAGCAATGCCATCGTTGATGTATGCCTTGTACTTGTCGGGATTAACCGCGCTCTTCAGGCTGCGCGTAATAGCGCTGGCACCAAGGCTATGAAGCGTCTTAATGTCAACGTTCGGCATAGGACCAACCTTGCGACGCAGCTCCTCTACGATGCTCTTATTGAAAGCAAGGAACAAAACGCGCTTATCTGCGGGGATAAGCGCCAGCGCCCTTACTATGGTTGTTGATTTTCCACTTCCGGCAACAGCGTCAAGAACGACGTTTGCGCGACCCTTCTGCAAGAAGGTGAAGAAGGCTTTCTGATACTTTGAAGGAACGAATGTAGCCATGGTAAAGAGTTTTAGAATTTCCAAGTTAAACCGAGACTGTAGAAACAGAAGTTCTTAACCTCGCTCTTTACCTTTTTATGAGGAGACCTCATAACATCCTTAACATAAGACTCCAGCTGAGATTCGGAGATTTCATGCGGCTTAACCGCGTTCAAGAAATTGCTCTTAATATAAGTGGCAACCTCTTTTTGAGTCATTTCTTTAGCCATAATTCTAACAGTTTGATTTACGATTCTGGTACAAAGTTAGTGGTTATTTTTCAAACGGCAAAATTTTTTCTTACTTTTTTCTCTAAAAAATTTGCGCCCCTCGTTTCCCAACGAAGAGCGCAACTCCTTAATTCATTACCTCCTTTTTTGAAATTCACCAATTTAATAGTTGCTAAACGTTCATTATGAGATTATCCTTTGCTGCTAATTCTGCAAGCTTTTTCTCCTTGGGATTACAATAACAGAAAATAAGTTTGAACCCCTGCTTCTCCGCTACCTTATGCCACGCCCTTGTAAGAGTTTTGAAGCGCTGGTCGTGGAAATACATATCTAAATCAGATACACAAACGGTTGTCCAAACGTGAGTTCCTGTAGCATTGCCGTCCTGGTGCGCGTAGGCTATAACCCCGTCACGCAAAGATTCACATTTAGCAAGAATGCCTTGTATGAATTTCAAGCGTCCCATTACTTCATGCCCGTGGAGCCAAACCCTCCAGCGCCACGCTCGGTCTTTTCAGAGAAATCAATCATTCCTTGAAAGACCGCTTGAACAACGGGAGCAAGAATGAACTGGGCGATGCGCTCTCCCTTAACTACCACGAACGGTTCTGTACCATGATTTACCAAAATGACATTGCATTCACCTTGATAATCACTATCTATGGTGCCAACCCCATTGAGAACCGTAATCCCGTATTTGGCGGCAAGACCGCTCCTGGCTCTAACTTGAACCTCGTAACCGTCGGGAATTTGGAGATAAACGCCCGTGTGAAACATGTGTTTCTCTCCTGGCATAAGCGTGTAATCATTATCAACGCTAACAACGTCTGCACCGCTGCTCCTACGAGTCTTGTAAACTGGTACTCGGGCATCTTCGCCCACGAGCTTAATACCTACTTGAACCTGCTCCATTATCTCTTTGCTATTTGAATTTTACGTCTTTCTTGTTAAGTATCTTATGAGCCTTGCGGAACCCCTTATCTTGCTTATTAAAAAATTCCATGCAATCCTGGTACGTTCCGGTCATGACTATCCGATGGTCGTACTTTCCTTGAATACAAAAATCTGCTTTCATTAACGTGCTTTTGTTTTGTGCCTCAGGCGGGAATCGAACCCGCACGGACTTTTCAGTCCAAGGGATTTTAAGTCCCTCGCGTCTACCATTTCGCCACCAAGGCTGAAAGTGAGAACTGCGGTAACTTGACTGGTCTATATTCCGGAATTCACCCCAGTACCCTCCACGCCTCCTCCCGCAATTCTCACGCGGCAATTAGTCAGGGTCAACCGTCGGGTCGTCAGCATTTTCCGGAATATTGGTAAAGTGTCGGTCAATGCTAAACGTAATCTGGGTCTTGGTTTCCTTGACGTATCCCTTGATGTAAATATCGTAATGTCCCTCAAAGCTCACAACCTTGAACCATTCGTCCAGCCAGCCATTAACATATTCAGCAGCTTTGACGGTTTGGGCATCGTTGGATGTAAGAGCGTCGGCAAGAATCACAGCAGATTCACTGCGTAGCACAACGGGAGCATTAGTCCAGTCAAACACATAATCAGCGTCTCCGTTGAGACTCATATTAGCGTTGAAGAACTGAACGGTCACGCTTGCGTCGGTCTTACCGTCGGACTGAAGGGCATACTCTACTCCCCAAGGAGCATCGCTATTGCTACAAGAGCAAGCAGAAAAGGTAGCAAGCATCGCCAACGCTGCTACCGCAATTAGGATAAATTTTTTCATACGCATAACTTTTATTGATGCTGTTTTCTATATTTACAATAACATATTAAAAAGGGGCACGAGCAGGTGTCTACAATCGGCTACTTGCACATCACCGAAATCGTGAACAGCGCTATCCACTCCCTCATTCCGCACCCCTTGTATGATTTTGTTGAAGTGAGAGGAATCGAACCTCTATTCTCAGAACCAAAATCTGATGTCTTGCCTTTAGACGACACTTCAATACCCTCGTTATGTCCACGAGTATTCACCTTTTCTAAACTCTGCTAACAAACGCAAACCGATATCGCCATAAACCTTTACCAAAGCGGGATTTTGCTTTATCTGATACTTCAGACGACGGAAGAACAAGCAAGCAACAAGGAATTTCAAGCTCTTATACTCTGATTCTGTGAGTAACTTGCGCGCTTGTTCATCAAAGATTTGACGCTCCACGCGATAATCAAAATCACGACCGTCGCGAATTGCTTCATACCCGCAAAGGCTTTGCCCCAGTTTAGAAAAATCATGGACAATTCCGCTTACCGCATTGCCATACGGAACTGGGTCAATAAGTACAGGACCAAGAGTACGACTCATAATAATGTTCTCAAACGTAGTGTCTCCGTGACACCGCGTAATACGAAAATCATTAACAAAAGCAGGAATATCATTATAACAAGCGTAGGTTGATAACGTTACTCCGGTTGCTTCTTCATAAAATTTTGACCCATTGCGAATATAAAGCTCAAAACAAGCATCGCGAATGTCCTCGTTGTTAATTGTACTTACTCCAACGCCTTGGAGGTCAAACTCCGCAATGCGACGTATCACTTCTGGAAACATCCCAATCTTGTTCTGGTATTCGTAAAAGCTACCACCCCAAACATACGGCATAGTGTACATTCCTACCTCCGGAACGCTAAATTCCCCTGCCTTGATGGGGATTAAATACGGATGTCTATTATCGGCAAGGAACCGGAATTCCTTCTTCAATTTTTCCGCGTTGACTTCCCCTCGGGCATCCTTACGCACTATCAGCCTGCCGTCGCGATAAACAAGAGATGTACGGGAGTTACTACCGCCCGACATATCAACTATACAGTCGTCACAGAAGTCTCCTATTTTAACACAATCGCATCCGGCAGCGCGAGCAGCTACAAATCCCGTACGACTATCCTCGAAAGCAAGCACAGATTCAGGCTCAAATCCTAATTGGGATAACGCCTTGGTGTATGCCTCGGGATGCGGTTTATGATTCATAACGTGCTCCTGGGTAACATAAACAGAAAACGCATCTACAAGACCGTACTTTATCAAAAGAGGCTTTATATTCGACATGCGTGCCGTAGTTACCAAAGCAACGGGAATAGTGGAATTGCAAATAATATTGATAAGATACTTATTCGGCTTGGCATACAACGACATTTGGGCGTAGTATTTTGATTTCAAATCACGCAAACGCTCAACGTCGCAATCTGGGATTCCCATAACACGACTAAAATCATACACACTCAACCCCTTTGTATGCTGGAATTGTTCCTTCGTAATCTCAATTCCCAAGTCGTAATAAGCAAGGCGATAAGCCTGAAAATTCAATTCCGCGGTGTCAAACAACGTACCGTCAAAATCAAATATCAGCGCTTTGTAGATTTTATCTTCCATAATATTGCTCAAGTTCTTCTATGGTTCCGAAATTGATAACGCTGCCTGCCACTTGGCTCGCCCCTATTACCGCCCCATCCTGAAGCATGGCGCGAAATATATCGCTTATGTACTCCAATTCTGTACCGTCTGATGTACCGTAAAGAAATAATCGCCATAAAGAAACATTATCCTCAAACAGATACGCCCCCATGACCGCTTTATTGCTTATGACGCGCTTTTCTGCTATTCTTCTTACCACGCCAGGATTATGAGGCAACGTCTCCAAATAGCTCTTATTCGGATTGTCGCTGGGAAACCAGAATAACCTACCGCTCTCTAAATTATCGTCCGAGAATTCGGGAATCAGCCCATATACATCGCAATCAAGACAGAACAGTGGAAGTCGCTTACCCGTGAAAACCCGTTGAAACCCTATGCGGAATGTTTCCACAGGAGTACGCGTCGGTGCGTGGGCTATTATCTCAACCGATTGGGGATTGAATCTTGCGTGTATTTCTTTCATTAACCCCTCAAACTCCTCATAATAATCTTCAAGAACTACTAAAACCAACTGATTGATATCGTAGTTAGCAAGACTCTGGAGAGCTTTCATGAAAAATCTTTCACCGTCCGGCAACCGCATCAACGGCTTACACGTCGGTTGGCATCCCTGCATACGAGTCCCTCCGCCCAGCATAGGCATTATTACATTGACTTTCATTTTCATCAAAACAAACTTTCAAGCAAGGTGTCGTCGTACCCTCGCGGACTATAAAAAATCTTGACCCCCTGCATTTCAGTATCCTTAAACCGTCGCCACGTCATTCGGTCTTCCACTCCGTAGTAACGTATCATATCCGTAGCCAGCGCCTCACGGTCTCCCGTAAATCCTATGACGCTTTTAGAATTGTACTCGTTTTTGACCATACCCGTAATGGTTGCCCAATGGGCTCCTGCCTTTACGGTTGCGCATTGGATTGCCCAATCGGATTGGGGCGTGTAATGTTCCTTCGGGATTGTCTTCCAAATGGGCCAGAAACGCTCCACGTCTATAAAATACGTCATATTAGGGCAACCTCCGCGCATGGGGTCGTGATACCCTATTATAGACGTACTTTCGTTGTTAGCCATGACGCGATTTCTCAACCCTACAAACGCGCAAAGTGGGTCTTGGCGCATAATCCGCAACCCCATCTTGGCGTAGTATTTGAGATAACAGCTGCCACAATCTTCCTCTGTCTTAGAGAGATGACTGTTACCGCTGACTCCGCCTTTCTTGATATAACGGAATTGCTGGATATCGTCTTCCAGAATAAAGCAATACCGTATGCCCCACTGCCTACAAAACTTCAACACTTCGCCGAACCTTTCTCCCACGCTTGATACCGCCTTGGGGAAATAATGAAATTTGGGATGCCCCTTCTTGTATGCTTCTTCTTGGTCTGGCTGAACAAACACCAGCGTATTCTCAAACAGCTCCGCGTCGTTCCACGTTTCAAAACAATTCAACGTAGCGTTATGCCCAGGACGATTGTAACTGAGAATGAACGTCGGATAAATAGGGAAATCCTTGAGACCGAAAAACGCCTTCTTCTCCCACCGACCATCGTCTCGTCGCCAAGCATAGTAAGCGTCTAAGGCAACGGTCAACCGCGCTATCTGTTCTTCGGAACGGTCAACCGCAAGGTCTACAATTGCGTCTGCTACATCAATAGCTAAACCAACTCCCGCGCCAAAGTCTTCAAGCAAGAGCCAATCCAGCGCAACGCTTTTCAGCAAAACCTTATTCTTGTAAGTTTTTAATTTGCTGGGAAGAGACGCGTAAATATCGGATATGTCTTTTTTCCACTCGTTCATACCGTTATTAACGATGCGACCTTCTTAAAACTGTTCCAGTATATCGACAAACCGACAGAAGTCTTTGGCGCTTGACGTAAACTTTTCAACCCCCACGTGCCGAAGCAATGGCTTGTGATACGGAATATCTGAAATCACCTTAATAGCAATCATGGGTATGCGCTCTCGCTTTGCCACGGCTGCTACTGCCGCTCCTTCCATGTCATAAATCACCGTTGGTCCGTAGGTACGCTCTAATTCACGTCCCGTCCGTCGGTCAACCACGCTATCCCCCGTCAACAACGTAACATTTTCCGACCCCTTCAACGGATAGACCGCGTGGAGCTCATCGAAAACAGCGGAATACGGTGTGTCCGCATCCCAAACTGTACAACTATCTGGTACAACGATTTCTCCTGGCGTAAAACCACTCGCTCCTCCGGCATACCCTATAAGAGCAATCATATCCACGCGCATATCTGCGTTGGTTGATAAGAAATCCTGAACAACGACAGCAGCGCTAATCTTACCAACGCCGCATTTCAGCGCCCGATAATGATTATGGGTATTTTTTAACGCCAAAACCTTAATGAAACTTTCACGCTCCTCTTCCGTAGGAACAATAACAAGAATATCCATATTACAAAAATGCGTACTTAAATCCTGTAGCAAGTTTATTAGCTCCCAACGTAGCAAGCCAAATACTGGAGCTGATATCATCGTGACTACCCACGCTCTCCAAACCCTTCTCTGTGAAAGCAACGCTCCCGAGGTCGTCAAAGATAAGGTCTTTTGCATCTTGGCTTGCCTTATCACCCGTTGGGATATGAATTTTACCGCGCTCCATAAGAACCGCTATTCCTGGCCACCCCGTCTTGAGGTCATACTTATCTATGCCCGTAGTATGACCCATAACCGGAAGTCCTTGACGGTCGCCCTCCTGGACAAACACTACTTGGAATTGGTTCTGCTCCACTACCATAATATCCGGACGGAACCGCACGTTGATAGCCTTGAGCGTCTGCATTTGCTCGTAGAAGGTTTTACCCTTTTCACGGTACATATAAAGCAGGTACATGTCGCGCTCTTCCGTAACGCCCCAAACCGTGAACACGCTCCAGTCCGCGCCTACATTAGCGGATATAGCAAAGTCGCATCCAACAACGATACGCGCAAACTTCATAGGGAAATCGTCACGATTGCGAACCAGCGTGTAACGCTCCATCCCACGGATACTTACCTCAAGCACCTTCATAGGGAAGATACTACTTTCGTTGGTAATCGGTCGGCAAAGATTTTCTCGGCTGAAGATTATGTTACCCTGCGTAGCACGCTTGTCCATAAGGTCATCAAACCCCCAACGTCCTGGCCAAAGGATACGCCCGTCTGGAAAGATAGCAGGATACTCGATGACAAACCATCCGTTACGATTGCCCGTCGCGGCAATGCTCTTTTTCTTCAAATCACCGTACAAATCCTCCGCATGGAACGGTGTGCCTACGACTATAATTTGCCCGCCAGGAACAAGCATGTTCATAATGACGGAATGAAAATAATCTATGCTCTTGTTACGTTGTAGCTGGCTGTAGATAACGTTATCTTTCAAGCCGTCATCCACCACTATGTAATATGGGTGGGCGCCACGCACCGAAGAACCAAACCCCTTACAAGTCAAACGCGCTCCATTTTTGCATAAGATATTAGTGCTTGCCCACGCGCCCTCTTTAGGATTCTCAGGATACAACCGTTCTTTCAGCGTGTCGTTTGCTTCAATAGTGCCCTTCAAGATTTCCATCAGGTCTACGGACTGCTGGAGAGAGAACGAAAATAGGTATCCGCGATTAGAATTACTCTTGGACGGTCGTTTTGCGTACTGTTTCCAAGCTGGCGGCGAATAGCTATACAATTTCCAAATCAAGTATGCGTTAGAGAAATAGAAACTTTTCCCGTGGTCACGTGCCGCCTCAATACAGAGCTTATTGTAACGCATAGCCAAGTCGCCCCATTCGAGATGGTGCCAACTCATCTGGAAATCCGGCAAGCATGACGTAATAAAATAAGTCAAATTCTTCACCCTCAGCGTCTCTTCCACCGCAGCGCTTATACGGTCTGCGTAATGGGGAGTGAAATCCAAATTGGGGTCGCCCGTGTACAAAACCTTATATGTATCTTCAAGAATCCCCTGAAGAACCCCGTCAAGGTCTCCACCGCTACCGGAAGCCAACTCCAGAATAGCAGCGTCATCCATATTATCGATTATATCATCCACCACGTTCAAACATTCTGCGTAGTGGATGGGGCTTGAAAGAAGGCTGTATTTCTGGTCAGGTCGAAGTGTTGCTACATCAAACATACGGTTTCAACGGCAAATTATTACGAATGGCGTCACGCGCTTTATCCTTATCAAACGCACAACAAATCATCATGGCGTAAACGTAGAACGCTGTCTTATCAGGGAATTCTGCGCGTAATTCCTTACAGCGATTCATAATCGCCTCTTTCCATTCTTGTTTTGACTTAAATTCCGCCATATTATTTTACGCTTAAACCGCTGGGGATGGAGCCTCAGCGGTTGGTTTCCCCTATAAGGGAAATAAACTATGCGAGCAGAGAACGGATTTCTGCCCGAAGAGCAGCAATTTCGTGGTCACGCGCTTTCTTATTCAGGGTCTTATCTTGCTCAATAAGAACCCTATATCGCGCAAAGTCCTTTGCTACCTCGGTCATCATCACCATTACCTGACGACGCACGAGACGGTGGATTTCAGCGGGACGGAACTCAAACACGAATTCCTCCATCTTACCGCCCGTATAGCGAATGTACCCAAATGCCTCCAACGTGGCAAGCAAGGCAAGAGCAGCGCTATTACTGAGATTGGTGTTCTTTACTATGTCCTTGCGTGTGAACCGCTGCCCCTCAAATTCCTCAATCGGCTTTTTGGTCAAGTACGAATACAGCGCCTTGGCTTTGTCTTCCGCGTTGGAACGGTTGTTCTCATCGCTAACAAACTGTTTCACTTGGTCAACCTCCGCCTGCTCTGGAGTGGGCGCGTTCCTGGCGGCAAGGAAATCATCAATGACCTTTTCTTCCAAACGAACAAGAATATGACCGCGCTCGGTTGCCACCGCATCGATGGCTTTCTTGACTTCTTCGTCCAGCGTCGCGAAGACCGTAACCTTATCCCGCGTCAGCTCCATCTTTTCTTTTGCTTCAGTGGTTTGCTGTGCCGTAGCAGACTTCTTTTTCGACGGCTGTGCTACTCGTTCCTCGGGAGCCGTCGCACTCGCAGGAAGGCTTGTTTTCTGTTCTACCATAATAGTTCACTATTTTGTTTTTCAATTCAATTACCGCCTTGTCGCGCACTTGCGCTCTAAATAGGAAATTGCTTACCATTTGTCTATATTTGTTTGTTGCTACTTTCTCTTAACGTACTTGTACACCGAAATGTTAGCAAGAGCCGAAGCAATGTCCTTGAAGAATTCCTTACGGCTTACATTCTGGATGACATTGTAAATACCCTCTCCTGTTTCAGGATTGGCTCCGCGATAGCATTCCACCGTATAAACAACGCGCTTACGGTCGTGGGAATCATAGGCAATCCCTATCACCATAACCTCATAAACGGAATTATCACGCACAATGTAACCTATTTCGCCCAAATGCGCTATTTCCGCAGGAATAACCCTCACAGGACCATTCTGGCGCATATCTATTTCGTTAGAAGTTTTACGGCTCAACGGTCGTAGGTCGCTGGACGGTGAGGTCTTGTAACCGTCGTTGACCGTGCCCTTGGAATGGCGCACCTTGTGATTGTCGTAAATCTTACGCGCAAGGAACTGTGCGTCGGGGATGGTACAAGTCCGTACCATGTAACGCATACCTGCTCCGCTGGACGCAGTTTCTATCAACCCGACGTTGCGTAATTCTTCCAGGAACGCGCTACTGAAATTGACGTCTATGTCGCACGCTTTCAGGATACCCGTAATGGAGCGCTCGCGCACACTCACCCAACGATTCAGATTTTCAGGCTTTACCACCTCGCGAACAGCAAGCTCCAGTCCGGCAAGGATGTCTTCAGGTGTAGATTTAGCTTTCATAATACCAATTTTGATTTACAGTTTCTTTGTTAAAATTAACTTTGCTACTGTAATTCTTTACAAATCTTCACAGATAAAACAGAATCCTTGTACATGCGCCTGATAGCATCTTCCGCTTTCTTTGCTGACTTTGCTTCTACGGACTGAATCTTTGCCCAATGAGGTAAATGCTTGAACACTATTACTGCCTTGTATATGCTTTTCATAACAAGCGCCCTTATTTAGCACCACACATAAACTCAAAGAATTCAGTACCACGCGCCCTTTCTTCCGCATTGTCGCTGCTACCGCCTTCTCCGCGCTTGGCACGCAGCTTACGCATAAACCAACGCAGCAGGTCAGAATTACCCTCTACGTCATTCATAGCGCCATGGGCATCGGTGAGTTTTAACTTGGCGTAACCTAAACAAGCGCCCAAATTGATTTTCTCGTCCCCCTTTACGCCCCAAGTAAGTTTAGCAAGCGGCAAGGTGTCAATGCCTCCTGGGAAGAAATAATCGTCACAACTCCACCCAAACTCCGCAAAGCAAGCATCCAGGAACGGACGGTCAAAACTCAAAACGTTATGCCCCACCATAATGAGTCGCCCCTGCTCCGCTGTCTTTGCTTTCGCTTGATGACTTGCGAACCAAGCTTTTGCCGTAGCAGCAAATTCCTTCTTGGTCATACCGTTGTTAATGTCGCTCATGGAGACCATCGTGTGCTGGAGAGCTTGCTTCTCTATCACTAAACCATCATAAGGTTTCACAAATGTCTCCCAGCGGTCTTTCTCTTTAAGCGTACAACCGTCCAAGATAATAGCAGCAAACTGGGTGATTGGGTTCTTTTCCTTATAAAGACCGCCAGACTCTATGTCCAAAACGCAATAATTACTTTTTATCATTTTCCGCTTTCAGTTGTTTACGAATATAAAGTTTGTCGGGATGCCAAAACAGACAATGCACTACTCCTGGGATTGCCGTATGACGCGCTGCTATTGCCTCTTCCGAACCGCACCACCAACTCACAGCAGAACGTAGCTTGGCGCAATAGGGGCACCCTCGTTCTTCGTATATCTTACGCACTGCGGCAACCTGCTCTGGGGTCAAAGTGCTTTGGCGTTTCTTTCTACAAAACAAATTCATATTCTACAAGAATACATAAATATAACAACAAAAATGGGGGATGCCCCCTCAATAGCTCCCCCGTCGTAAGAGTTAAACTTTGAAAAGAGAAATGCGCGTTTCGTCGATGCCTTGCCCTTATAGCAGAATGACATATTAGCGTGAAAGAATCTGTCCGAAATGGTCACCTTCGGCTGCGTAGCAATATCCCTCGACTCGTTCAACGCGCATCCCTCTCGACTACTGTTCCCCTGCGTCCTGCTTCTGCTCCGTTTCTGCCTTTTCTGACTCCTCGGGAGCGGTACTGGGTTCGGGTGCGGAAGACTCTTGCTTCTCTTCCTTTTCTTCCGGTTCCTCTATCACCTCTACAATCTCGCCAATGCACAACCCCTTGCCGTGCTTAATGTTCTCAAGCATTTCGCTGATAGCGTCTTCACGACCGCTCTGGTAAGCGTCTTCCAGCTCTTCGGTTCGCTCCTCCTTTACCTTGCGGGCAAAGTCTTCAAGCATAGCAGTTACCTCTTCTTTGGTAAACTTTTTACCCGTAACGCCAAACGCCTTTTCGACTTTGTTCATGACGTCAGTTGTTACCACAGCACGGTCAATGTTACCGTGACGACGATAAGCGTGGTCGCTGTAAGCGAGAGCATTCCAAATAACCACGCGCTGCTCTTTATTAAGAGCGATGCGCAGACAAATGTTTTTAATGATTCCCATGATTTGGTTTGTATTTATTGATTTGTAATATAAATTCTGCTTTGTTATCTTTTATCTCAGCAACCCCTTTTGCACGCAAGAAGCAAAATCCCTTGTAGGAATATTCTTCAAGAAAAATCGTATTTGGTTCTGGCGGATAAATAAAGCAACCGCGTGTAATTTCACCCAAGCAATCTTTCACGTTCTTACCAAACGCATCATAGAACGACTCAATGAGCGCTGTTTCTATTTCGCGGGAAAATTTGCTTTGTATTTGATACGTTACTATCATTTCTTCTTCAAAGGTTCAAGAATATCCCAAGTGGTAACATAAGTATCCGCCCAAGCACCGCTATCGTCCTTGCGACGTATGCGTACAAATTGACGTTGAAAAGCGTCCGCTGTGAAACCGTCTGAGCTGGGATTTTGGTTAGGGTCTATTTTAACAAGCTCACCGCCTACCAGCGGACGCAGTAAGTATTTATTGTAACTTTTAATGCGGTCAATATCCGCAACAACGCGCATAAACGCAGGTCTTCCTCCTTCACACATATAGTTTTGTTTCTTTATCTGTAATAAAGAAAACTCTGGGGAACAAGAAGAGCAGCGCCCCGCAAAGAACGCTGCTCAACAAACCTTTTATAAAACACGTAGAACCTACTCCACGGTGACCTTCAGCGAAGACGTCGGCTT
>Ga0256405_10002384_pt1 | contig 43567 bp, 41 predicted proteins | sample RumenRJG_02DNA_FD_189096 | JGI IMG/M metagenome (GOLD analysis project Ga0256405, IMG submission 189096) | Bovine rumen microbial communities from Lethbridge, Alberta, Canada - RJG_02 | ecosystem: Host-associated > Mammals > Digestive system > Stomach > Rumen | place: Canada: Alberta... | reverse complement strand
TCGGCAGGATGCCGAGCTCGCCGCCCGTGGAACGGACGATGAGCATGCTGATGTCTGCGGAGTAAACAACTTTATCCGGAGAGACAATCTCTAGCTTGATAGTCGCCATAGATTATTCCTCCTCTTTAAGTTTCTTAGCTTTCTCCACAGCTTCATCAATCGTACCTACCATGTAGAATGCATTCTCCGGCAGGTCGTCATATTTACCTTCAAGGATTTCCTTGAAACCGCGAACCGTCTCTTTGAGCGGTACGTATTTACCCGGGGAACCCGTGAACACCTCAGCAACGTGGAACGGCTGCGAGAGGAAACGCTGGATCTTACGCGCACGGGATACCGTGAGTTTATCCTCATCGGAAAGCTCTTCCATACCGAGGATGGCGATGATATCCTGCAGCTCTTTGTACTTCTGCAGAACGGCCTGAACGCCACGAGCAACTTCGTAATGTTCCTGACCCAGGACTTCCTGGTTGAGGATACGGCTCGTGGAATCGAGCGGGTCAACGGCCGGATAAATACCGAGCTCAGCAATCTGACGGGAAAGAACCGTCGTTGCATCAAGGTGCGTAAACGTACCTGCCGGAGCCGGGTCCGTAAGGTCATCGGCCGGGACATAGACAGCCTGAACCGACGTGATGGAACCCTGCTTCGTGGACGTGATACGCTCCTGCAGAGCACCGATATCCGTGGTCAGCGTCGGCTGGTAACCTACTGCCGACGGCATACGGCCGAGCAGTGCGGATACCTCCGAACCAGCCTGAATGAAACGGAAGATGTTGTCGACGAACAGCAGCACGTCCTGATGCTGGACATCACGGAAATACTCTGCCATCGTAAGGCCCGTCAGAGCAACGCGCATACGTGCTCCTGGCGGCTCATTCATCTGACCATAGACGAGCGCGGTCTTGTCGATAACCTTCGACTCCTTCATCTCGCCCCAAAGGTCATTACCCTCACGGGTACGCTCACCGACACCAGCGAATACCGAGTAACCGCCGTGCTCTTTTGCGATGTTGTGGATAAGCTCCATGATGAGGACCGTCTTGCCGACGCCTGCACCACCGAACAGACCGATTTTACCACCGCGGGCATACGGAGCGATGAGGTCAACGACCTTGATACCCGTTTCGAGAACCTGCGTGCTGGTCTCCTGCTCATCGAATTTCGGAGCTGGACGATGAATCGGCCAAGCTTCCTTGTTGCCGACCGGAGTCGGGTCATGGTCAACCGTCTGACCAAGGACATTGAAGATACGGCCGAGAACTTCGTTGCCGACCGGAACCGTGATCGGAGCACCGGTATCGACTGCTTCCATCCCACGGGTAAGACCATCGGTAGAGCTCATAGCGATGCAGCGGGTTACGCTGTCACCCAGATGCTGCATAACCTCAACGACGAGGTCGATGTCAACATCACCAGCTTTGCCTTTGATCGTGATTGCATTGAGAATTTCCGGCAGCTGCCCTGCGGGGAATTCAATATCTACGACAGGTCCGATAACCTGTACAACTTTACCTTTTGTTGCCAATGGTAAACCTCCTAACGATGCTCTTATTTCAGAGCTTCAGCGCCGCCAACGATTTCAGTAATCTCGTTGGTGATGCCTGCCTGACGTACCTTGTTGTAGTAGAGGTCCAGCTTGCTCATGAGTTCTTCCGCGTTATCCGTAGCGTTGCTCATTGCATTCATGCGGGAACTCAGCTCCGATGCAGCGGACTGCAGCAAAGCCGCGTAGACCGTCGTATACAGATACTGCGGAAGCAGGAAGCCAAGTACCGTAGCCGCATCCGGCTCATAGATGTACTCGGCATGAACTCCCGTATTCTCCCCGGCCTCGGACTGGAACGGCAGCAACTGAACGGACTGCGGCTCACAGTTGATGGCGGAAATGAACTTCGTATAGACCATCTGCACTTCCCGGTACTGCCCGGATTTGAAGCGCTCCACGATATCATCTGCAATATTCCGGGCATTTTCAAAGGACGGGCGCTCGCTGATGCCGATGTAGCTCTCAGCGATCTTATACCCACGGTTCTTGAAATGGGCTACGCCTTTGCGTCCTACCACGACGAGTTCCGTGTCGTCCTTCGATTCTACAATAGCTTCTGCCGCTTTGCAGGCATTGCCGGAATAAGCGCCAGCCAGTCCTTTATCGGCCGTGACCAACAAGATGAGCTTCTTGCCCTCTTTATGGGTCTCGAGAAGCGGATGGGAAAAATCAGCCCCGGCATTCGCGGCGATTTCCTTCACGACTTCCATAACCTTCTCGGCATACGGGCGATTGGCACTAGCTGCTTCCTTTGCATGACGCAAACGCGAAGTTGCAACCATGTTCATGGCACTCGTGATCTGCTTGGTACTCTTTACGCTTTTGATGCGCTGGCGGATATCCTGTAAACTAGCCAAAAAGAATCACCTCGCTGTCTTATGCCATTTTGTATGTGATGGTTTCCTTGAACTCCTCAATAGCCTTCGAAAGTTCAGCCTCAAGCGCATCATCGAGTTTCTTCTGCTCGATAATCTTGTTGCCGACTTCCGGATGCTGCGTGCGCATGAATTTCAGGAAATCATCCTGGAATTCTACAACCTTCTCCACAGGAATATCGGTCAGGAAGCCTTTGACAGCCGTATAGATGACCATGACCTGTTCCTGGACTAAGAGCGGGCTGTACTGAGCCTGTTTCAGCGTCTCTACCATACGAGCACCGCGGTCGAGCTGTGCTTTCGTAGCCTTGTCCAGGTCAGATGCGAACTGCGAGAACGCAGCGAGCTCACGATACTGAGCAAGGTCAAGACGCATGGTACCAGCAACCTGTTTCATAGCCTTGATCTGAGCGGAACCACCGACACGGGATACCGACAGACCGACGCTGATAGCCGGACGGATACCGGAGTAGAACGAGTTCGTCTCGAGCATGATCTGACCATCGGTGATGGAAATGACGTTGGTCGGAATATAAGCCGAAACGTCACCAGCCTGCGTCTCGATGATTGGCAACGCCGTAATGGAACCGCCGCCGAGCTCATCGCTGAGTTTTGCCGCACGCTCCAGCAGGCGGGAATGTAAGTAGAATACATCGCCCGGATAAGCCTCACGCCCTGGCGGTCTTCTGAGCAGCAACGACATAGCGCGGTATGCAGCTGCATGCTTCGTAAGGTCATCATATACGCAGAGGCAGGCTTTGCCCTGATACATGAAGTGCTCAGCCATAGCGACGCCGGCATACGGAGCCAGATACTGCAGCGGAGCGCTGTCAGCCGCCGTAGCAGCAACGACAATCGTGTACTTCATGGCGCCAGCTTCTTCGAGCGTCTTGACGACACGAGCAACCGTCGATGCCTTCTGACCGATGGCAACATAAACGCAGATACAATCCTGATCCTTCTGGTTCAAAATCGTATCAACGGCGATAGCCGTTTTACCAATGCCGCGGTCACCAATGATGAGCTCGCGCTGGCCACGGCCGATTGGTACGAGGGCATCGATAGCCTTCAGACCAGTCTGCAGCGGTTCATGGACCGATTTACGGTCAGCGATGCCCGGTGCATGATACTCAACCGGACGCATGGTCTCCGCTTTGATTTCGCCTTTGCCATCGATCGGACGGCCGATAGCATCGACAACGCGGCCAATCATAGCTTCGCCTGCCGGTACCTGCATGATGCGGCCCGTGCGTTTTACCTGCGAGCCCTCTTTGATTTTCGTCTCACCGCCTAAGATAACGGCACCGACGTTGTCCTGCTCAAGGTTCAGGACCAAACCATAAATATCATTGCCGAAATCGAGCAGCTCGCCAGCCATTGCCTTCTCGAGGCCATGGATATGGGCAATACCGTCACCGATTTCGATAACCGTTCCAACATCATCGACGTTAAGATCTACATTGTAGTTCTTAATCTGGTCTTTGATGATGGCTGTTATTTCTTCCGGATTCATTTTCATAACTTCGCTGTCACCCCAGTTTCATCAATTGTTAGCCAGTAGTTCTTTTCTAAGCGATTCGAGACGTCCAGCGACACTGCCATCAATGCGGCGGTCGCCAATCTTGACAACTACGCCGCCAATAATGTCCTTGTCCTCATGCAGGCGGAGTTCCACCTGTTTGCCGGTAATGCTCTCAAGCTTAGTCTTGATTGACGAAGCCTGTGCGTCATCCACCGGTGCTGCCGTCGTCACATCCGCAATCAGGATGCCTCTGGCTTCATTCGAAAGCTCACGATACGACTCCTCGATGGCCTCGAACAGCGCGATACGGCGCTTGTCGATAAGCAGCATCAAGAAATTGTACACGTTCGCGGAAAGCTCACCTTCAAAAAGCTTCTGAATCAGCTCTTTTTTAGCCTTTGTCTCGACCTGCGGATTGGAAAGGAACGCGATTGCTGCCGGAACGGTTGCAAGACCGCTGCGGACCTCAGCCAGTTCCCTGCCATACTCCACAAGCTTATCTTCCTCCTGGGCAATCTCGAAGATTGCCGTGGAATATTTACGTGCAAGCTGTAAGTTTAGCATGGCAGATCACCAATCTTATCTTTATCAAGCTTATCGACAAATTCCGTGATAAGCTGTTCATTCTCAGCTTTATCGATGTTTTTGGAGATGATTTTGCCAGCAGCAGCCATGGAAAGAGCCACGACTTCACTGCGGAGCTGTGCCACAGCACGCTCGCGGTCACGCTGGATTTCAGCCTCAGCAGCCTTCTTCATCTGCTCAATTTCGCGTTTCGTCTCAGCACGAGCGGCCTCGCGTTCTTCGCTGGCGCGCTTTTCCGCGTTGCGGATAATATCCTCAGCTTTGACGTTAGCAGCAGCCAGCTTCTTTTTGTAATCAGCCAGCAGCTTATCAGCTTCCGCTGCATCAGCATCTGCTTTATCAAGGCTTTCTTTGATTCTATCCTCGCGGGCTTTGAGCATGTTGACGACCGGCTTATAAGCCACAGCGCGCAGCAGAACTACGAGAATGACGAAGTTAATGATCTGCGCGAAGAATGTCATATTTAACTCGATCAATTACTATGCCCCCCCTTTTGTCGTTTTTCACCAAAAAAATTATTTGATGAGCGGGTTAGCATAGAGCATGATCAGAGCGACAACCGTTGCGATGATTGCCATTGCCTCGATCAGACCTACGGAAATCAGCGTATTGGTGAACAGCGTGTTTTTAGCCTCCGGCTGACGCGTAATACCCTCGATGAAACGGCTCGTTACCATACCATCACCAAGGCCTGCACCGACTGCTGCAAGACCCATGCAGAGACCTGCACCGACTAAAGCTGCTGCTACCATAATTGCATTTTCCATGAAAAAATCCTCCTTAAAAATGTAAAAACTTCTCAGATAGTAGAGTTATGATTCCTCTTCATCTTTCTTTACTGCGTTGGCAAGATATGCCATCGACAGCATTGTGAAGATAACGGCCTGAACTCCGCCGATAAAGATACTGAATGCGAGCCAGGCAACAGCCGGGATTGGCATCCAGATTGGCATGAGTTTCAGCAGGACGACAATGAGAATTTCGCCTGCCAGGATGTTACCAAATAGACGAAATGCCAGTGTGATTGGTTTGGCAATTTCCTCGATTGCGTTGATGATTACGAATACCGGCGTCGGCTTGAAGAAATGAGCGATATAATGCCCACCCTTCATAACGATTCCCAGTACATGTACCATGACAATTACCAGGAGTGCTAATGCCAGCGTAGTGTTCAAATCATTGGTCGGTGATGCCAGCTTCGGTACAAGTCCCAGCCAGTTGGAAACCAGCAGGAACATGAACAACGATACGATAAACGGAGCCAGGAAACGGCCGCGTTCGCCCATCATTGCATCCAGCTGTTCATGCAGCCACAAAACGATAATCTCCACGACATTCTGCCAGCCCTTCGGAATGATCTTCAGGCTGCGGGTGGCCAGAAAAGCGATCAGTAATACGATAGCCATTGCCAGCCAAGTCATGTACAGCGTTTCCATATTGAAGGAAAAGCCCATGATTTGTTCTGTTCCGCGATGAACGACCTCTTCGCCCATACACTCAACCTCCTTCCCAATAAAACCTAGAAAATATCCTTTACCGCAAATTCATGTGGATCAGCAAGAACATCGCCATTCCATAGCAAAGAAGAAAGCCCAATGCAGTCACACCGAATACCTTCGCAGAAATATTTATGGCTGTCAGCAGAACCAGCAATAATACCACGATCCGCAAGACCAGTCCCCAAAGCATCTGCTTCGCTGCGCCACCAGTGGGTGCCTCGGCAATCCTCCACAATCGCCAGGCCATGTTCCAGACAAATACCAACGCCGCCATATAGCCCAGCAGCAAAGCTCCGATCAGTCCGCCTTCTCCCCTTGCGAGCAAAAGGCTTCCCAACATCAGCGTCAACACTGCCAGTCCCCAGGACAAGCGCTTTATGAAAATCGATAAAACTTCCTTCATATTCCTCCTCCAACGTCAGGCAGAAAACTGTCCATCGTCTTCGTTGAATATCGGCGCGACAAGGACGATCCCATGGAAGAGACGCGCCCCGCCTAGAAATCATATTTCGACATGAAACGATAAAACCCTTTACTAATTCTGCAAATAAATACAAAAAAAATCAGCCGTTTATCCCTTGTTTTGTCATAAATAATGATTATTTATACTACGATAAATCAATACAATTGATTTATCGTAGTCGGTCGCAATGCCTATTATATTCGATTGATTAACGAATAGCAAGACTTTTTTCGCCAAATATAAAAATAGCAACAATTCACGAAATATCGTATTTTTACTCATTACAAGAGATTGCCCTGTTTGAGCTGACGATACAGCGTATAGAGTGCTCCTGGAAAGCCGATAAGGATGCCAACCAGCTTTCCCATATAGCCAAGGCCAAGATTCTCATCCGCCAGATTTCCCAGGAATACACAGATTCCTACAAAAACCACCAGATAAATCCCGATACCGCCCAGCACCGAAAAGGCCTTGACGGCCTGGCGCAGGCCTTCATGCCTTTCTTCCCCCGATTGTTTTTCCATCGGTTTCCCTCCTAAAAAAGGGACTGCCGCCCATGCAACAGTCCCTTGCTTATCATTTTCCCATGAATACCGTCGGGCGTTCCCCTACCAGCTCGTAATGGTAAAGAATTGCCTGAATGATGCGTTCCGATGCCTTGCCGTCACCGTACGGGTTGACCGATTCCGCCATGCGGCCGTATTCTTCCTCATCCGTGAGCAAAAGTTTTGCTTCCTGATAAACGCGCTCACGGTCCGTACCGATGAGTTTGACCGTACCAGCAGCAACAGCTTCTGGACGCTCCGTGGTATCGCGCAAAACGAGAACCGGCTTGCCCAGTGCCGGAGCTTCTTCCTGTACTCCGCCCGAATCCGTAAGAATCAGATGCGCACGGCTCATCAGATTGGCAAACGGCTCGTAATCAAGCGGATCAATCAGATGAACTTTGCTGAGTCCGCCCAGCTCCTCACGCACAACTTCGCGGACTTTCGGGTTCTTATGAACCGGGAAGACGATTTCCACATCATCAAACTCTTCCGTCAGCTGACGCAGGGCCTTATAGACATGACGCATCGGTTCCCCAAGATTTTCGCGGCGATGAGTCGTCACGAGAATGATGCGCTTGTTCGTGAAATCGATATGACGCAGCATCTCATCGTCAAACTCATAATCATCACGAACCGTGTGATGGAGGGCATCGATTACCGTGTTGCCTGTTACAAAAATACTTTCCGCCGGAACATTCTCAGCCAGCAGATTTGCCTCACTGGTTTCCGTCGGGGCAAAGTTAAGATCCGAAATACAGCCCGTAAGCTTGCGGTTCATCTCCTCCGGGAACGGCGAATACTTGTTATGCGTGCGCAAGCCAGCTTCAACATGTCCCACCGGAATCTGATGATAATAGGCAGCCAATGCACCCGCAAAGGTCGTGGTCGTGTCACCATGAACCAAAACGATATCCGGTTTCTCCTCCGTCATAACCTGATCCAAGCCCTTCATCGCCTTCGTCGTGATATCGAAAAGCGTCTGTCCCTGCGCCATGATATCAAGGTCGTGGTCCGGCGTGATACTGAAAAGATTCAATACCTGGTCCAGCATTTCGCGATGCTGGGCGGTTACCGCCACCACCGGCGTAATCTTATCGGAATGCTTCTGCAGTTCCAAAACGATTGGCGCCATCTTGATTGCCTCCGGACGCGTGCCGAAGACCGTCATTACCTTGATTTTCTTCTTGTCCATTAAAAATCCCCTTTCTATAAATAAAGGCAGGACTTACGCCTGCCTTCCGGGTTCTGTTTCACTGTCTTCCCGCAGCAGCACTGTGCTGATGCGAAGAATCATTCATGTGGAAAATGCCAATCTTCTTGGCGCCAAAAAATACAGCCAAAACAACCACGCAGACGATGAGAATAGCAAATTGACTGCTTACCTCGGTGAGTGCTACGGCACTGAGTCCAAGAAGTGCACTGATGACATACATCAAGAGAACCGCCTGACGCTGGCTGAAGCCAAGATCCAGCAGACGGTGATGCAAATGCCCCTTATCCGGCTTAAAAATGGGAACGCCACCGCGATACCGACGCACAATCGCAAACGTCGTATCCAGGATTGGCAATCCTAAAGCCAGGATTGGCACGATAAGTGCAATCGTCGCAGCACATTTCACTGCGCCGATGACCGAAATGCCAGCCAACATGAAACCAAGGAACATGCTGCCGGAATCGCCCATAAAAATGCGTGCTGGGTTAAAGTTGTAATAAAGGAAGCCAAATGCTGCACCGGCCAACGCTGCGGTAAGCACGGCTACCAAAAGGATATTCTGCTGCAAGGCCACGAGGAAGATGGTGATTGCCGCAATGGTGGATACACCAGCAGCCAGACCATCAAGGCCGTCAATGAGATTAACCGTATTGGTAAGGCCAACAATCCAGAAAATCGTTGCGGGGATGGCAAACCATTCCGTGTAGATATAATCCCCAAATGGGTCCGTGACGAAATCAATGCGGACATCAAAGGCGATAACCAGAACTGCTGCTGCGATTATCTGACCAAGCAGTTTAACCTTCGCCGGCAGGTTTTTGTAGTCATCGATGATACCTACCAGAACGATAAGCGAACCGCCCACCATCAGGCCAACCAGCTCCGTCATGACTTCATCCGTAACTTGTACGAAGGAAAGAAGCGTGAGCATTGCCACCATGAAGGCAGCATAAATGCCAAGTCCACCAATACGTGGAATCGGCTTTTTATGTACTTTTCTCGCATCAGGAGCATCCATCGCTCCCGTCTTGGCCGCCAAAAAGATCACGCCTGGCGTAATAAGCAGCGCCACACCGGCAGCAATAACAAACGCCAACATATAATCTGGCATACAAGTTGCACCTCTTTTTCAAAAACATTCATTTTTTCATAGCAAGCCTATTTTACCGCAGTGGGTGTCTAGTGTCAATGGAAAGAAGCTGAATGGACCGGAATTAATCGTGAATCTCATCCGGCCGGCAGGTTACGATACTGCCATCGGTTTCGTAATAAACGACTTGGGCCAGCTTCGCATTGCGGAGCATCCTGCGACAAAGCAGGCACGGCTTGCCCGAAGCCAGGCTTCCATCGGCATTGATGCCGACAATGTAAATCGTCGCGCCTTCCATAACAGACGGGTCTGCGTTGATAATAGCATTCTGTTCGGCATGAACGGCTACGCATAATTCATAATTCTGCCCCTTCGGTACGTGAAGCCTTTCCCGTTCACAAATGCCGGTATCGATGCAGTTTGCCTCACCGCGGGGAGCACCATTGTACCCCGTGCTGATGATGATTTTATCCTTGACGATGATCGCTCCATAGCGGCGGCGCAGGCAGGTTGCCCGGCGGCCAACGGCTTTCGCAATATCCAGAAAATATTCCGTCCAATCCGGACGCTGTTGTTTTTCACGACTCATGATGACCTTCCTCCAAACTCTTTAAATAGCGATGTCCCAGTATGACCGCTACGAAATCATCCACCGGCTCCGGCGGGACCTGCATCGTTACCGGTAACAGCCGCCGCCAGCCCTTTGGCGGATGAGCCTTCCAATATTCGCCCTTAGCCAATTCCGTCGTGCGGTACTCATCCAATACCACAACAGCAAGGTCTGGCAAAGCCGTTTGGATGCGCGCCCGGGCTTCTTTGCTCGTCGTCCCATTGCCTTCTACTAAAACTTCATAACCGTATTTCTGGCGAGCTTCTGCCAATTCTGCCTCCAGCCTTGCCGTTTCAATGACCTTCTGCCAAATCACCCGGCCGTCTTGGGCTAGTACGGCAAAGCCGCATTTGTCGCGGCCCGGGTCCAATGCTGCTATATTCATCGATTCCTCCTGCAAGAAAGCCTCCCTCAAAGAGGAAGGCTTTCTTTCTCATTCCTGTTAAGGTAAATTCCCTTGTTGTTCGACTCGAATTTTCAGCCGCAACGGTCCAATCGCATCGGTTGCGCCATTCGCATAAGCCGATAATATCCAAGAACCATGCTTTCCGCGCAAGGATCCTACGATATCATAAAACTGTGCTCCCTCAATTACTCCGACAGTGCCACGAATGGGGTCGGGAAGGATCCCCTTGGCCGTAGCCGCCCGATTGACCTCGTTGAGGAAGTCCATGACTACCTGCTCCGGCTCGCTGTCCGACTTACCGGTCAGCATATACGGCTTAGCCAGAATGAATTCCTTATCTTCGTATACCGTGCTGTTCTTGTAGAGCTCCAATGTCGTCCGGATTGCCTCGCCGCGGACAAGATTGCCGGCAGCTACAATGCGGACAACCATATCGTTGCGGCTGGCTGCAATCGTCTTCACAGCCTCGGCGTATTCGGGCTGATAAATCCAGATATCCTGGTCCGATTTATCCTCACCGAGCTTTTCCGATACGTTGCGGTTGGCCAGTTCCGCCAAGGCCCGCAGATCGTTATCGACTTCAAACTGCGTGCGGCCGCCACGAACCACACCACTGGCTATGACTTCCCCGGCCTGATAAACGATGTCTCCCTCACGGATGGTAATCAAACCATCGCGGAGATTCTGTGCATGCCGTTCCAGCACTGCATTATTCTCGGTAAGCGTCTTATTGGTGCCTGTCAGCAATTCGTTCTGGGCACCCAACGTGGAATTTTCGGCTGCCAAAACGTCATTGCGATGCAGCAAATCAAGTTTTGCCGCCTCCAGCAGGCGATTGCCCTCCTGCAGCCGGGCCGATTTTTCTTCGAGCTCCTGCTGCTGCCCCTTGAGCTTTTCCACATCGTCTTTCGACTTTGCCAGTGCCTCATCGGTCTGCTGCTGCTCAACCTGTGCCTGCTGCAAGTCGGCCTGTGCTTGATTCAAGCTGTCCTTTGTCTCCCGCATCGTGCGATTAAGCTGCTCCATGCCAAAAAGCGCTGTGCGGACATTTTGTGAAGCAGCCGCCATGACGCCAAAGGTCAGGGTAGTAATACAGATACCGGTAAAAATCGTGATGACAACGGATGTATGGCGTGGCCTAAGGCCAAAAAGCGACAACCGCTTCTTACCGATTTTTGTTCCGAGCCGATCGCCAATAAACGCAATTGCGCCACCGGTAATAATCAGCACGACAATCAAAAGGACTCCATACATCCTTCCTCAATCCACCTTTCACAATAATCAGCAGCCATCGTCAGCGTGATGCTCTGCGTATCAGGAAGAAACCAGCAATCAAGCCGACGATATTCGGAATCCATACCGCCAGCATCGGCGCAATCGCACCGCTGCGTGCCAAGGCATTGCCCATTGTCATCAACGCATAATAGAAGAAAATGATGATGACACTCATGGCAAATCCTGCCGACGAAGAATTACGCGTCGGCTGCAGGCCAAGCGGCACACCAATCAAAGCAAAAATCAAGCTGGCCATCGGCACCGTAACGCGCTGATAAAGTTCCGCCTCGAGCTTATTGGTATTGATATACTGCGTCTTCATGATTTCGATTTGGGCTTTGAGTTCCTTCATCGTTAACTCTTCCGGGTCTTTTTGTTCCCGGACAATCTGCTTCGGATTCGCCTTTATGGGAAGCTTTTGGGAATCGAAGCGCATCGTATGCTCACTCTTGCCAGCTTCCGTCGCAATATCGTAAATCATGCCATTGTGCATATTCCACTCATTGCCACTCCACTCCGCATACTCAGCATTCTCGACATGGCTGACCTGGCCCTCATCATTAAATTCCTGCAGGGTAATCCCCTGCAGAGTCTGCGACTCTGCATCATAGCGGCGCGCATAAACCAACCGCTGGATCTTATCGTGGTTGAGGTCTTTCAAAATGATGTGCTCTTGCGACTTCATCCCGGTATTGCCCTGGATTTCATAATAAAGAACGTTGCGATAAGCCGTATTGGCCCATGGCACAACATATTCATTGAACGCAATGGCACACATGCTGACGATGAGCCCCATCAAAATAGCCGGTGCCGCAATGCGGCCAAAACCGATACCACAGGACTTCATCGCCGTAATCTCGCTGGAGCTCGACAAACGGCCAAACGTCAGCAGGCTCGCCAGCAGCATCGACATCGGGAAGGTCCACATGATAACGGCTGGCAGACCAAAGATGAAGATTTTTACTACGGCTTGCAGCGAAGCACCATAATCCGTAATATACTTGGCGATCTTAAAAAGCGTTCCCGAACCGATAAAAACTGCGGAGAAGGCACAGATGCCGAATAAGAAGGTCATGAACACTTCCCGAAATATGTATTTGTCTAAGATTCTTATATGCATCGTTTGTTCTCCAATCAAAGGGTGAAATTCTCACCCAGATAAAATTTCTTGGCGATTGGGCTGCTCGCAATCGTCTGGCTGTCGCCTTCCAGCAGGATTTTGCCTTCACTCAGGATATAGGCACGATCGACAATCTGCAGCGTCTCACGGACATTGTGGTCGGTAATCAGGATGCCCATGCCGCGCTGGCGAAGATACTGGATAATATCCTGAATATCGGCTACGGCCAGCGGATCGACACCGGCAAACGGCTCATCGAGCAGAATAAACTGCGGCTCAAGTGCCAGGCAGCGGGCAATCTCAACCCGTCGTCTTTCACCACCGGAAAGTTCCGTTCCCTTGCGCTCCTGAACATGACCGATATGAAACTCTTCGATGAGCTCCTCATATTTGGCCTGCTGTTCCGCCGGGGACAATTTTGTCGTCTCGAGAATTGCCATGATATTTTCGCGCACGGTCAATTTCCGGAAAATCGAAGCTTCCTGCGTCAGATAACTGATCCCCAGTTCTGCCCGCTTATACATGGGCGAACTCGTGATGTCAATGTCCGAAAGGTATACTTCGCCAGATGTCGGATGCTCAAGTCCCACAATCATATAAAACGTCGTCGTTTTACCGGCACCATTCGGACCGAGGAGACCAACAATCTCCCCCTTTTCCACACGCAGGGAAACACGGTTCACCGCCGTGCGTTCCTTAAATTTCTTTACCAGATTCTTCGCTTCGATATGCAAAGCCCTAACCCTCCAACAATATACTGCTTATTTTACCTTAGCCGCCCCATCGCTTGCAAGGTAAATCGTCAAACGATTGCTCTTCATCGTATTGTTATCCTGAACTGCCCAGGCATTGCCCGTTACGACAACGCGTCCCTGTTCCTTACCATAGTAATCCATGCGGTCGCCGCCGGCTTCCATGTCCTTCGGCGGGCTAACGAGATGCGCATTGCCCGAACCGACATAATGGGCATCGTCCAGCCAACCTTCCAAGCGATTGGCCGTAAAGGTACCGTCCGCACTAGAAATCGTACCGCCGGATGCAATCAACACATATTTATTCTGGTTCGGGTAGTAATCCACCTGCTCACCACTGAAACTTTTATCGCCCTGAGTGCCATAAACACCACCAGTAGCCAGCATATGATTCTGTCCATCCGTCATGACTTTCGCACAGGTAATGCGCGTGTCATCCGTAGTCGCAACGACATTTCCCTCTACAGTACCTTCCTGCGTTTTGGTGTTATACGTTGCCCGCTGGCCCGTGACGCGCGAATTTCCACGCGTCATCGTCACACCGCCATCGGCTGATGCCAGCCCTGTGCTCATATCGTATTCCACCGTATCGGCATTGAGTTCCGCCGGCTCTCCTGCAGCACTGATACCATGCATTGGCAGGACCGCGCTGACGGCTAATGCCAGCAATATCTTTTTCATTTTGCTCGATTTCATTCGCTAGTTCCTCCCTTGACAAGGTGTGCCTTGCCGACAATTTTGATTTTATTGAAGCCATCGGTGCTCTCGATGCGGTCACCAGTTGCCTTCATATCATCTTTCACAGCAGTTGCATCACCGACAGCTGCCAGCAATTCGTCTTTCGCAGTCCAGCGAAGCTCTTTGCTCGAAAGCTTTGCCCCATCACTGGTCGTGATGGCTACGTTACCGGTAATCGCAATATCCTTGGTCTCGTTGTCATAGTTTCCACCATCGGCATGAACCTCGACCGTGCGGCCATCCTTTGCATAAAATTTGCCGGTAAGTTTCTCAAAGGTAACATTTTTCGACTCCACATCCACTTGGATATGTTCCGCCGTCAGTTCCCAAATAGTCCGGCCATCTTTTTCCTCACGGATGGTGTTGCCATCATAAGTCATTACCTTAGTTTCCTGGGACTGTTCCGTTTGCTGCGGCGCCTCCGGTACAGTTGCCACCGCCCAGATTACCAGTGCGGCAAAAGCTGCGATACCGAGGGCCAGCAAAATCTTATTTCGCTTGCTCATTTATCTGCCCCCTGCGATTTGACCGTATGATGTTTGCCGGTTTTCTGCTCCTCAGGCGGCGTATTCCAACGCTTCTGGAACCACAGCCACTGCGTCGGATTATCGCGGATAACCTGCTCAACGATTTTCGTCATACGTACCGTAAAATCGAAGAGATCCTTATCCGTATCACCGGTATCCTCATACCGCATGATTTCCCCTACAAGAACTTTATGCTTGCCGTTCGGCTGACGGATAATGAAAGCTGGCACGACCGGCGAGTTGAATTTATGCGCAAATACAGCAGCTCCCATCGGCGTCGAGGCAATCTTTCCCAAAAACGGGATAAATGCACCACCTGGGCCACCATCCTGATCCGACAGGAAGCCAAGAATTTTTCCCTGACGAAGCGCCCGGGCCGCTGACAAAAGTTCACTGGTACCACGGGAGAAAATCTCCACATGGATGGTCTTACGAAGGTCGTTCAACGCATTGGTGTACTGCATATTAGGCTGCGGTTTAGCAATCGCCGTAACGGGCAGACCATTTAACGTGAACGAAGCCGAAAGCCATTCCCAAGTACCGATATGGCCGGTGACAATTACCACGCCTTTCTTTTCGGCCAGGGCTGCTTTCAAACGCTCCAGATGATCGATTTCAATATACTGCTCAAAATTTTTCTCGTTAAGATGCGGCATATAGAGGATTTCCAGTACATTGCGCGCGAGATTCACAAATGACTCCCGCACGACCTTGCGGGCCTCATCTTCCGAGAGATTGAGTGCTGGCATCATCTGGGCCACGGCCCGCTCCCTCTCCTTTTTTACCAGGAGATAATAGAGATTGCCCAGCACCCGGCCAGCTGCCATGAGCAGACGGTATGGCATATGGCATACCAGCCAGCTCATGAACATCACAAATTTATAATGCATGGATTACGTTCCCCCAAATACACTTGATTCACTGTTTCCTGATTACTGCGCCAGCTCCCCACTAGTCGGCGAAGCTGACGGATAAAAATCCTGCATGAGCGCCTGCCATTTTCCCTGCGCCTTCAGAATGAATTCGATGAGTTCGCGAACGGCGCCACGGCCTCCTGGATAGCTTGCCGTGAGCAAAGCTTCCTGGCGGACCTCCGCAACAGCATCGTTTACCGCCATCGGTAAACCAACCTGTAACAGGATTGGCAGGTCGATGAGATCATCGCCAATATAGCCGATTTCCTCATCGCGCAGGCCTAATTTCTCCTTGAGTTCCTGATAGGCAGTCCGTTTGTCGAGCTTACCCTGGAACACTTCCGAAATATGAAGCTCTTGGGCGCGAAAAGCCACTTGTTTCGAATTTCTGCCCGTTATGATGGCGGTCTTGATGCCAGCTTTATGCGCCAGCGTGATGCCAAGTCCATCGCGGCAGAAAAACGGTTTATATAGCTCCCCCTCAGCGCCGATATAAATCCCACCATCGGTCAAAACCCCATCGACATCAAAAATAATCAACTTGATGTGTTTTGCCCGTTCGAGGGCACCGCATTTCTGGTCCATATCAAACAACTCCTTGACGCAGCAGGTCGGTCAGATGGACAATGCCAACCGGATTGTGGTCATCATCCACTACCGGCAGAACAGTAACCGGACGCGGCTTGTGCTTCTCCATAACAGAAAGTGCCGAAGCTGCCAAAGCGTCCTCGCGAATCATCAGCGGATTCTCAAACATGATATTATGCACTGGTTCATCGAGGAATTTATAATCCTTAGCCAGCGCACGGCGAATGATTCCATCGGTGATCAGGCCGACAAACTTACCATTTTCATCCACGACAGAAGCAGCGCCAAGGCCCTTGTCCGTCATGATAAAGAGCGCATCTTTCGCCGTCTTATCCTGCGATACAACCGGATTGTCTTCCCCGGTATGCATGACATTTGAAACCTTCAAGAGCAAACGGCGTCCCAGTGCTCCACCTGGATGGAACAGGGCAAAATCCTGACTGGTGAAGTTACGGACCGACATCAGCGCTACCGCCATGGCATCCCCCATCGCCAGCGTTGCCGTCGTGCTGGCCGTTGGCGCCAATCCCAGCGGGCAGGCTTCCTTTTCCACGCCAATATCGATGAAATAATCGCTGTTCTTTCCGAGCTGAGATTCACGCCGGCCACTCATAGCAATAATCTTGGCACCAATACGGCGGATAATCGGCAGGATATTGACAATTTCCGACGACTCGCCACTATTGCTGATGGCAATGACTACATCGTTCTCCGTAACCATACCCAAATCACCATGGAAGGCCTCTGCCGGATGCATGAAGAACGAAGGCGTTCCCGTGCTGGCAAAGGTAGCGGCAATCTTGCGGCCGATGTGGCCAGATTTTCCCATGCCCGTAACAATGACACGGGCCGGACAATCCAGAATGCACTGCACCGCCGCCATGAATTCATCGTCAATGCGTTCTTTCAGCTTTAATACCGCATCGGCTTCAATTTCCAGCGTTTCGATGGCCTTTTCTTTTACCTTTATCACAAGTCTTTTCCCCTTATGTAACAATCATTCCAACAAAGTGTCTTAATAGCAGGCATCAGCCCTTGAATTTCTTGCGCACAATTTCATGGATTGCCACGGCATCTTTCAAGAGATCTTCGAGTTTATCGAGGTAAACCATGTTCGCGCCATCCGAGAGAGCTTCTTCCGGATTGTCATGGACCTCCAGGAACAGCGCATCGATGCCAGCACCGACCGCAGCACGGACGAGGAATTCCACATACTCACGATTGCCAGCCGAAGTCGTGCCATTGCCGCCTGGCAGCTGTACGCTGTGGGTACCGTCCATAACGACCGGATAGCCGAAGGACCGCATGATCGGCAGCGAACGCATATCTACGACCAGATTGTTATAGCCAAAGGACGCCCCGCGTTCCGTCAGCATGATCTGCTCGCAGCCACTCTCATGGAGCTTGTCCACGACGTTGCGCATGTCTTTGGGCGCCAGGAACTGACCTTTTTTGACGTTGACCACCCGCCCCGTCTGGGCAGCAGCATGAAGCAGGTCCGTCTGGCGGCACAAGAAGGCCGGAATCTGCAGGATGTCGGCGACTTTTGCCACGGGTTCGGCCTGATAGGTCTCATGAATATCCGTAACAACCGGAACCTGCAGTTCTTCTTTGATCTGCTGCAGCATCTCCAAGCCCTTTTCCATCCCCGGGCCGCGGAAGCTGTGGAAGGAGGAACGATTTGCTTTGTCAAAGGAAGCTTTGAAAACATAGTTGATGTCGAGTCGCTCACAGATTTCCTTGATGGTGCGGCCAATCAACAGGCAGCGGTCCATTTCCTCCAACACGCAAGGGCCAGCCAACAGCGTCAGTTTCTCGCCGCCGCCAATTTCAAAATTTCCCACTTTTACCTTATTCATAATCGTCTCTCCTTTATAAAGAATTTACATTGCTTATATTTCCCCACACCCATAAAGGCAGGGGCCATCTTTTCCCAAATTATAACGCCATTTTACGATAAATCTCGTTGACTTTTTCCAGGTCTTCTGCCGTATCGACGCCCACGAATTTCGCCTTGGTTTCCACCACTTTGATGCGATAACCATTTTCCAGCGCCCGCAGCTGTTCCAAGGATTCCGCAGACTCTAACGGCGTAGACTCCATTTTGGCATACTGCAGCAGGAATTCGCGTTTGTAGGCATAAATCCCGATATGCTTATAGACCGGACAACCCTCATGACGTGGATACGGCATCAAGGAACGAGAGAAATACAGCGCATAGCCATCCTTATCCGTTACGACTTTGACGTTATTGGGATTTGTCTTCTCTTCCTCATCGGTAATCTCCGTCTTGACCGTAGCCATCTGGAGCTCCTCATCCTTTTCAAATACTGCTGCGAGTTCATCAATAAGCGACGGCTCGATAAGCGGTTCGTCGCCCTGTACATTGATGATTAGATCTGCCTCAGGGAAGGAAGCCGCCACCTCAGCTAAGCGATCCGTCCCCGTCGGATGGTCTTTCCGTGTCATCATCGCCTGACCACCATGCTCTTTTACGGCGTTCAGAATACGTTCGTCATCCGTAGCGACGATTGTCTGGCTGACTTTTCCGGCCTTTGATGCGCGGTCATAAACACGGCAAATCATCGGTTTGCCGGCAATATCTTTCAGCGGTTTACCCGGCAGTCTCGTCGAAGCGAAACGAGCCGGGATGACACATAATACATTCATGGATTGTACCATCCTTTCATGAACATTTCCTTGAGATTAACGGGAACCAAGCCGTTCGGCCAAACGATTTACCAACAGCTGGCGGAATTCTTCGCTGCCCTGCTGGAACTTGACCTCAACGCAAATGACATACACGGGGATGTCCATGCCCGCCTGGATGATTTCCGCCGGCACCTTAACCGCATCCTTCTCCGTGATGATAATTGCCTCTGCTCCCATATTTTTCGCCTGCTGCAGGATATCGGTCATTTCCTGCATATTGTAATCGTGATGGTCGGGATAACGCAGGCTTTCAATGATGACCACCCCGAGATCGGACAGCGTCTGTTCAAAGGAAGCCGGATTGCCAATAGCCGATACCGCCATGATCTTCTTCCCACGCATCTGATCTACTTCAATGCCATCACCGGCAATATCCACGTACCAATCCGACAGAGGGATAAAGCAGCGTGGCTGATGGATGCTCTCGAGTATTTGAGCATCCGCATTATTTTTCCGGACGGTCTGGCGAATGTACTCGCAGGACCCTTCGGCTGCCTGATCGACTTTTGTCATCAGGCAGACATCGGCACGGCTGATATGCGATACTGGCTCGCGCAGTGTTCCACGCGGCAGGATGTAGCCATTGCCAAACACGTTAACGGCATCAACGAGCAAAATATCCATATCGCGTTCGAGCTGCCAATGCTGATAACCATCGTCGAGGATGGCCACTTCCGCACCAAAATGCTCTATCGCATACTTGCCTGTGAGCGAGCGGTCCGCACCGATGAGAACGGGTACGTTCGGCAGATGCTTTGCCAGCATAAAGGCTTCATCGCCAGCTTCGGCAGCACTCATGTGGAGCTTTTTGCCATCAGATACGATACCGACTTTCCCATGCCATTTCGCCCGATACCCACGGTTCAGGATTACCACATGATAGCCCATATTGCGGATATCGGTTGCCAGCCGCTGTGCCGTTGGCGTCTTACCCGTGCCGCCCACGGTCACGTTGCCCAGGCTGATGACAAAGCAGTCCAGCTTGCGATGGGTAAATATCCCCACGCGGTAGCCGGCCAGTTTGAGATTCACCAGGCCCGCATAAATCAGCGAAAATACATAGAGGATGCCCATGATGATATGCATGAAGAAACCATGAACTTCCTTACTGTGCACCAAATCGATAAAGTACGTCTGGAAATTATCGATTTTTTGCGTAGCGCGGGCGCGCTGACGGTTCTCCGGACAACTTTCATAAGCCTCGAGCATTTCCCGCAGAATAACCGCCGATTTACGCGATGCGCCTTTATTTTCATTGACGATGGCGAGCGTTTCCGCCTCCATGCGGGCGCGGTGCTCTGGGTCATCGAAAAGACGAACTACCTCTTTGGCGAGTTCTTCCTCATTGTTTACGGTAATGCAAGCATCGCGGTTCTTGAATAGCGCATGGGTGTCCTTGAAGTTGAACATATTATGACCGACGATAATGGCCTTGCCATGTGCTGCCGGCTCCAAAATATTGTGCCCACCATGCGGGATCAGACTCCCGCCTACATACACCACATCACCCACACTGTATACCTTGCCAAGCTCACCGATAGTATCGAGAATGACAATATCTTCGTTATGGGACTCTTCCTGCTGGAGCTTTGTACGGGTGGTCACCGTGAAGCCCGCTTTTTTGCAGAGGTGAATGACTTCCTGGGTACGAAGCAATTCTCGCGGTGCGATGACCAATTTGGCACCGCGATGTTTTTCCCGAACTGCCTGAAAGGCTTTCAGCACATAGTCCTCTTCCCCACGATGGGTGGAACCAGCCAGGAAAATCCCCTCGTTATCCGTGAGCCCCATCTCCCGGATAATCCGTTCTTTTTCCTCCGCACTGACATCCGTATAGGTCTGATCGAACTTCGTATTGCCTGTAACCGTGACCAATTCTGGCGGCGCACCGAGCCGCATGATGTAATCCGCATCAATCTGAGACTGCATCGCAAACTTCTTAACCGTACCAATCATTTCCGTAAGCAAACTGTGGAGATGCTTGTACTGTTTGACACTCCGGTCACTGATGCGGCCGTTGACCATCATGACCGGAATGTGCAACTGACGGGCGGTTTTCAAGAAATTCGGCCAAAGCTCCGTCTCAACCGGCAAAAACACCCGTGGATGAATGCGGCGCAATACATGTCCGGCCAAGAATGGCAAATCCAACGGAAAATAAATGATGGAATCCGCATCCTTGATGATACGGTTCGCCATCTCGTAACCACTAGTCGTTACTACTGACACCAGAATAGGGCTCGTCGGGAACTCCTTGCGGAATTCCTTGATAAGCGGGCTTGTCGCCACAATCTCGCCCACGGAGGCAGCATGTACCCAGATGCAATGCTTCTTGGCCACTTTTTCCAAAGCATGCTCGGGAAAGAAACCGAGGCTCTGCCGGATTCGCATCACAAATCCCTTTTCACGAATCGATCGCACCATGAAAACGGGAATGATCATGATGGCAACAATGATCGCCAAGATATTATAGAGTATCTGCATATCTCTATCTTTCCCTTCTTACACGTTCTTCTTGTTGAATTGAATATTATACAAATAGCTATACAAGCCATCAAGTTTCAAAAGTTCTTCATGTGTACCATGCTCTTTTACATGACCATTGTCAATGACAAAGATCTGGTCGGCATTGAAAATCGTCGAAAGGCGATGGGCAATGACAAAGGACGTACGACCCACCATAAGCTTATCGAGGGCAGCCTGAACGATTTTCTCACTTTCCGTATCCAGAGCTGACGTCGCCTCGTCAAGAATCAAGATCCGCGGATTCTTGAGGATTGCCCGGGCAATGGCCATGCGCTGACGCTGCCCGCCCGAAAGGTTCATCCCGCGCTCCCCGATTTTCGTTTCATAGCCCTGGGGCAGGTTGCGGATGAATTCATCGGCATTGGCCGCCTTGGCTGCCTCGATGACCTCCTCATCCGTAGCATCGAGACGCCCGTAACGGATGTTTTCCATTACCGTCGTCGAAAACAGCAGGGTTTCCTGCGGAACAATACCAATCTGTTCCCGCAGCGACGAAACCGTGACATCCCGGATATCCGTTCCATCGATTGAGATGGAACCATCCGTAATCTCATAAAAGCGCGGAATCAGGTTGGCAATCGTCGACTTACCAGCACCACTCGGCCCAACAAAGGCAATCATCTGGCCTGGCTTAGCATCCAGTGAGACATCCGACAGGGCCGGAACCCCCTTCTTATACTCAAAGGATACGTGATCGAGCTTAACCGCACCGGAAATCTCCGGCAACGGTTTTGCCCCTTCTTTATCGCTGATGGGTTCTTCCAAATCAATGACTGCAAAGACACGGTCAACCGCAGCCATGGCGCGCTGCAGGTTGCCGTATACACGGGACAAGCGCTTGACCGGGTTGGCCAGATTGACGGCATACGTCAAAAACGCCACCAGGGCACCAGCAGTCATTTCGTCGTTGACAACCTCATAGCCGCCAAACCACACGATAAAGGTGACCGATATAGCCGCCAGGAATTCTACTGTCGGCGTCAGCAGGCTCGTAAGCTGAACATTTTTCATAGCCGCCTGGAAATTGAGCTGATTCTGATGGGTAAAACGATCCGTCTCATATTTTTCACGGACGAAAGATTTCACCACGCGAATCGCCGAAATGCTCTCCTGCAACAGGGAAGTGATGTCCGCCATGCGTTCCTGGATAACCGTACCATTGCGCTTGATTTTCCGGCCAAAGATTTTCATCGCCTGCCCCACCAAAGGAATGACCACCAAAGTCAGCAGGGAAAGTTTCCAATCCAGGTAAACCATCAAAACCAGCGAACCGATAAGAATCGAACCTTCCGTGACCATCTCAATGAGCTGGTCCACGAGTGCTGACTGGATGGCCGCAACATCGTTGGTGATGTAACTCATCGTCTCACCGGTCTGATGTTTATCAAAATACGCCATCGGCATGCGCTGGAATTTACGGAACATAACCTCACGGACATCGATGATTACCTTTTGGCCAATATACGACACCAGATAGGACTGCCCATAAAAGAATATGCCACGAATAAAGAACACCACAACGATGCCAACGCAAATCATATTGAGCATCATCATATCCTTATCCGCTAACACTTTATCGATCATATCCTTGATAATCCAAGGCAGGTACAGGTTACAGCCGGCTGCTACAATAATGCAGATAATAGCCAGGACCAGCTGCTTCAGATATGGTCGAATAAACTGAAGCAGTCGCTTATAATTCTTCATGTTCTTCCCCCGATAATTCTTTACTTTCCGAAAAGCGGCGGGCAGCCGTCAGGATTTTTTCCGCTACCCTTGCCGAAGCTCCCGGTGCCCCCAGTTTTTCGCAGGCGGCCGCAAGCTTGGTCACCACAACTTCCCGGCTCTCCTCGCCTGGATAGAGGCGCAGGAGCTCTGTGGCAATATTTTCCGGAGTCACTGCATCCTGCAGCAGCTCCGTTTCAAACTGCTCGCCGAGCAGAATGTTCGGCAGGCTGAAATTCTCTACATGTACTAGCAATTTTCCTACGGCATAGGAAATTGGCGACAACCGATAGAGCACCACGCATGGCAACCCCATAAGGGCAGCCTCCATGATAACCGTCCCTGAAGTTGCCACAGCAGCATCGGCCGCCCCCATCAGCGAATAACGCATCTCATGGGTGAGCGTCACCGGCACACCAGCTTCCTCGATGAGCTGGCGAATCCGCGCCTCATTGATTCCATCGGCCACTGGCAGCAGCAGCATCGTATCCGGCTTCTGCTCTAAAAGCTTCTTCGCACCAGCCAGCATCGAAGGAAGCAACAATTCGATTTCCTGTTTGCGGCTGCCAGGCATCAGCAAGACTGCCGCCTTATCCGCAGGAATGCCGAAGTGTTTCCTGGCCTGTTCGCGCGGCAGTTCCGCCTTTACCTTGTCTACCAACGGATTGCCGACAAAGGAAATATTAGCCCCAGCCTTTTCATATACGGGAAGCTCGTGCGGGAAAATAGCCACAAATTCGTCGGCCCATTTCGTGCATTCCTTTGCCCTTCCCTTGCGCCAAGCCCAAGCCGACGGCGGGATATACGAAAACACGGGGATACCGAGCTTCTTGGCCCGCTTGGCCAACCGCCAGTTGAAATCCGGATAATCGATCAACACCAAAAGATCTGGCTTTTCCTGTTTCATGAATTCCGTCAGACCATCCAACAGATTCAGAAGGCGCCGCAGGTTCTTAATCACTTCCCACACGCCCATTACATTATAATCGGCAAAATTCTCATAAAGCCGTACGCCAGCCTCTTCCATCCGCGCACCGCCAAAACCGATAAGTTCAATGGACGGGTCCATCCTAAGGATAGAAGATGCCAGCTGTTCTCCATGCACATCACCGGACACTTCACCGGCAGAAAACATGATTTTCATGCAGAACACCTCCTGCTATTTCACATAATAGTCCACTCTTTATTATACATAAAGTTGATGCAGAGTGCAAAGCACTCCACACCCCCTCTTACATGAAAAAGACGCAAATGGACACATTTTTGTATCCACTGCGTCTACGAATTACATTGCTACAATCGTTATATCGTTTTCATCCGCCAGTTTCAGGACCTTGTCCTGTTCGACCAATAAGGTTTCACCGGCCTCAATGACCAAAGCCTTGGCGCCTACTTCCACCATTGTGCGCAAGGTGGTAAGACCTACCGCAGGCACATCGAAGCGCTTATCCTGCTGCGGCTTGGCCACCTTGGCCACCACAGCGCCGCCTCTAGCCAGCTGACCGCCACGACGGATACAAGCATCGGTGCCTTCAATGGCTTCCAAAGCCATGACAGCCAGTCCTTTCACGACCACAGTCTGACCTACGTCCATGCGGCCGATTTCCTTTGCCATCCGGAAACCGAACTCCATGTCCTTCTTCTCATCCTCAGTCGGTTTGCGCTTGGTAAGCACGCCTGCTGCCGGCATCAATGGCCGAATCAACGCGGTCTGATCGACAACTTTGGCCCCGGTGCTCTCGACAGCAGCCACCAAGGCCTCCATAACCGTATCATCTTTACGGTCCTTGAGGCTCATGAGAATCTGCATGGTCTTAAGATCCGGCATCGCCTTATGCGCATACAAGAGTTCCTTGGTAACTTTGCCAATCATCGTCACCTGGGTAATCTTGTTCTTCTTCAAATACTTGAGAATCTTACCGACCTTAAAGACGCTGATCTCCTGATAGTCCGTAGCATATTCCTTCAGGCATTCTTCCGTCTCCGGAAGCAAGGAAACAATGTATACCTCATTGCCCTGTGCTCTGGCTGCTTTGGCACATTCCACCGGCAAAAAACCGATGCCGGCCAGCAGTCCGACTCTTTCCATGGAAATCCTCCAAATCAATCAAATCTCAGTCATTATCACGACGTTCCCGGCAAATGCCACGGTCAGCATTGCGCAGGAAGCGCAGCAGATGATCGACCTCATCGCAGGAATCTACTTCCTGCTCGATTACCGATATTGCCTGCTCCAACGTGAGACCAGCACGGTAAACGATTTTGTACGCCTGCTTGATATTGCGGCGGGCCTCCAATTTGATGCCGGCGCGGGAAATTCCGACGCTGTTAAGGCCTACGACCTTGGCCGGGCGTCCATCGACAATAGTGAACGGAACGACGTCCTGCGTAAGCTTTGACATGCCGCCAACCATGGCATTGCGGCCAATCTTGACGAACTGGTGCACACCAGCCATGCCACCAACAACGGCGCGGTCCTCTACGACAACATGACCTGCCAGACTTGCCAGGTTCGACATGATGACGTGATTGCCCACGATGCAGTTATGCGCAACATGGGTCAGCGCCATCAGCAGGCAGTCACTGCCAATACGGGTTTCTTCGCCTTCACCGGTAGCACGATGAACCGTTGCCCCCTCGCGAATGGTGGTCCGGTCACCGATTACGGTATAACTCTTCTCCCCCCGGAACTTGAGGTCCTGCGGTTCTTCGCCAATCGATGCCCCCTGGAAGATATGGCAGTCTCTGCCAATTTCCGTCCAGCCTTGGATTACTACGTGCGGGCCGATTACCGTGCCCTCGCCGATCTCGACATTCTCGCCGATAACCGAGTACGGACCAACCGTGACATTCGCAGCAATCTTCGCTCCCGGTGCGATAACTGCAGTCTCATGTATATTATTTGTAATACTGGTTTTCTCAGTAGTCATCTGCTCCAACTCCTTCAACTATCCTTAAACTGACAGCCATTCACCCCTGAATATGGCTGCAGGTTTCTTTGCTCTGTCCTTATATTTATATATTCCCCAAGAAACTCCAAATTCTCGTATCTTATATGACAGCAAATCCAGGCGTTTTTCGAGTTGAACAAAGATTATCTCTTTCTCTCATGCAAAAATCATTGAAAATCAAAGATTTTCGCTCTTTCTCATAGCAAATTTGAAATCAGCCGAAGCAGCAAGCTTACCGTCTACATAACCATCGCAGTGAAGCATACCAAAATCTCCACGCACACGAACGAGGTGAGACTTCGTCACCAGCTGATCGCCCGGCACTACCGGGTGTTTGAACTTGACGTTCTCCATGCCGCCAAACAGTGCAATCTTGCCACGGTTTTCTTCCGGATACAGCATCATAACACCGCCGACCTGGGCCATAGCCTCAAGAATCAAAACGCCAGGCATGATGGGATGATCCGGGAAATGGCCACGGAACTGCGGCTCCATCATCGTCACGTTCTTGATGCCCGTAGCCGATTTCATCGGGTCCAGTTCAATGATGCGGTCAACCAGCAGCATCGGCGGACGATGCGGCAGGATTTTCTGAATTTCGTTGATATCTAAAACCATGATTTTTCCTTCTTCCTTTAATTAATCACAATCCAACATTAACCCAATGAACCAGCAATCACTTTTGCCAGCTGCGTATTAAGCGCATGACCAGAAGCCGCCGCGATGACATGACCGCGGATTTTTCCTGCCAGGCGCAAATCGCCAATCACATCCAAAATCTTATGACGGACCAACTCATCTTCAAAATGAAGCGGATTCAGCCATCCCTCGTCATTGTAAACGATGACGCTTTCCAGGGTTCCGCCCAGCCCCAGTCCCATATTACGAAGTGCTTCAATCTCTTTTTCGTAAGCAATCGTACGGGCCGGTGCAATTTCCTTATGATAAGTTTCTGGTGTAATCTCGAAATTCTGGTACTGAACACCAATGAGCTTGTGCGGATTCAGCGACGTAAAGCTTACACGGAAACCATCGTAAGGAACGACCATGACAAACCGTTTATTTTCTTCATCATCAATACGATAGACCTTGTCGATAACGATCTCATGGCATTCCTTTTCCTGCTCCTGACGGCCAGCCTTCTCCAGCAGCTCAAAAAATGCCAGCGAAGAGCCATCTGCCACTGGTGGTTCCTCCGAATCCATTTCCACCACGCAGTTATCGATGCCCTGCGCATGAAAGGCACTCATCAAGTGCTCGATCGTGAATACTTTATAGCCATTTTCCTCAACCGTTGTCGCGCGCAGCGTCGACGTGACATTTGAGGCTGCAGCATGGATTGACGGCCGTTCTGCAATATCGGTGCGAACGAACTGGATTCCCGTGTCAACCGGTGCTGGTTTGAGCACCATGTGAACCTCCCGGCCCGAATGCAATCCGATGCCGGTATAGGAAACCTCTGCCGCAATCGTAATCTGTTTCTGCAAAACTACTCCCCCCGAATAAAAATTCCTTTCTCTATTTTACCCAACAATGTTCGGTTGCGCAAGTAGCCGAAGTACTCACCACTCTTCACGGACAGACTTCCAGCGGTCGTGCAGCCAGAACCATTCTTCTGGATATTTCCGGACATGGTCTTCGATCGCTTTCGTCAACAACTGAGACATCTGACGAATATCCTCACGCTTATCCTTGGTCTTTTCCACATGGAACGGACCCTCGACAATCAACGTATGCCTGCCATTTTCTTCCCGATGCATAAACGAAGTGAATATCGGGACGTTCTGAAAACGAGCCATCGAAGCCGCCCCCGGTGTACAGTTCGTCGGCTGATTGAAGAAATCCAGGATAATGCCGTCATGACGGTTGGTATCCTGGTCCATAATCAAACCAATGGCCCAGCCTTTTTTCAGCATCGCAAACATCTCCCGCACATCCGTCTTGTAGGTGATATGCATGCCAATCATGGTCCGATACTCATTGATGAAGCGGTCTGCTCCTGATGACTTCTGTTTCATGGCCACTCCGACCAGCGGAATACCAGCCATGGCAAACGCGCCGCCCATGAGCTCCCAGTTGCCACTGTGTGCTGCCGCGATGATTGCTCCTTTTCCCTCAGCCATGCCTTGCTGAAGTTTTTCCAGGCCCTCGATGCGAACGTATTCCTGTGGTTTCTTCTTGATCAGTGGAAAGCGAAGCACCTCAAACAGCATCGGTCCAAAGCGGACAGCACTGGCCTTGGCAATTCGCGCTGCCTCCGCTTCACTGACCTGCAAACATTTCTTTATCTGCTCCCGTGCCAACCGCTTGCGTTTGCTTGGCAGGACCAGCCAGGCAAAATTTCCCAAGCCGCGTCCCAATGCCTCACACACGGTTCGTGGAAGCATGCAGGCAATCGCACTGATTGCCTTCATCAGATAGTAGGAAAACATTTTTTTCCTCCCTTTTCCTAACGATTCCATACTCTTGCAAAAAGGCCCCCTCAAAGGAGGAGGCCTCTGCTAAGCAATTACTCTTTTTCGTACTTTGCCAGTTTCTTTTCCAACTGTTTGAGCTTTTTATTCATTTCCGGCAAATGCTTCATAGCTGCCTGCATACGAAGCCATTCCGTATGGGACTGCACAGGGAAACCAGCACAGAATACGCCCTCCGGCATATTGCTGATAATACCGGAACGAGCTGCATAAACCGAGTTGGCGCCAATATTGATATGGCCAACCGTTCCGACCTGACCACCGAAGGTAACATTATGACCAACAGTCGTCGAACCGGAAATACCCGTCTGGGCAACAATCAAGCAGTTCGGGCCAATTTTGCAATTGTGGCCGATATGGACGAGATTGTCGATCTTCGTACCCTTGCCAATAACCGTCGACCCCATAGCGGCGCGATCGATACCATCATGAGCACCAATCTCCACATCATCCTCCAGGATGACATTGCCCACCTGCGGCACCTTCGTATGAACACCGTCTTTCGTTGTAAAGCCAAAGCCATCGGAACCGATTACCGCGGAGCTGTGTACGACGCAGCGCTTGCCTACATGACAATGCTCACGAACCGTAGCACTAGAATAAATAACACTGTCGTCCTCAATCTCTGCATACTGGCCAATATAGGTGTGCGGATACAGCGTTACGCGATCACCGATAACGGCATGGTCATCAACCACGGCAAACGGCATGATTACAACATCTTTCCCGATTTTTACATCTTTGCCGATATGTGCCTGTTCACTTACACCCGTTTCAAACTGAAGCTTCGGCGTAAAAAGTTCCAGCAATTTGGCAAAAGCAGCCCGCGGCTCCTCGACATACAATGCCGTTTTCGGGAAATCCTCGATTCCCTCAGGCAGCATGACAGCTGCCGCCTGACAGCTTTTCGCCTCTTCGATATGCGGGTCAACCGCGAAGGTCAAATCGTTTTTTCCCGCACCTTCAATATTATCCAAGCCATGAATCTCTACAGATGCATCACCCACAATACGACCGCCGACAAACTCTGCGATCTCCTGCAACGTCTTTTTCATGTTTTCTCTCCATCCTTTTCCTTACTGAAGCTTCGAGATGACTTCATCCGTCACATCGACAGCACCTGTGATGGCAATGGGCTGTTCCTGAGAGTTATTGACCACGGCATCCAGTTTCTTTTCCTTGGATACGCTTCCGAGAGCAACATCCATCTTCTGGCGAAGCTGGAGGGAATACGACTGATTGATCCCCTGAAGTTTACGCTGAGCATCCATCTGGAGTTTCTGCGCATCTTCCTGGCTCATATTCGGATTTTCCTTCATCTTCTGCTGAATCTCAGCCTGCGACTGCTCTCTGGCTTCATTCAGTTTCTGATTGCCCTCTTCTACCAAAGCCGAAATCTGCGGTGCTTCCTTGGAAACACGCTCGCCATCAATATAACCAATCTTAGCCTGGCCACAACCACTCATGAGCATCATCGATGCGAATGCTGCTGCCAGCAGGGCCGTAGATCTTTTGCGTAATTTCATGTTGTTATTCGCTTCTTTCTTTCAACTTTTATTATCTTCAGTACCCTCTTCCGCTTGGGACGGAAGGGTTCTGATTTCCTGTACCAATTCATCCGTCACATCGACGGTATCAACGCCTACCACCATACCAGTCGAACGAGTAACCCGCTCAAACATTTCCTGGTGCGGACCAAAATTCGAAAGCAGCTGTGGCCGGTTGGCGAGGATCAAGGTAAAGTGATGAAGAATGGCAACCTTCGCAGCCTTCCCCGCCACATCGTTCAAAATGTGACTTTCCAAAGCCTGAAGTTTTGCCCGTTTGTCCGCCAACTCTTTGCGTTTTTCCAAGCGCTGCTGAACCATCTGGACTTTTTTCATCTGCTTCTGCATGGCTTCGGCATTCCGCTTTTCTGCCTCGGTCTTCTGCGCCGCAGCATCAGCCTTTTGCGCATCCCGCTTCTGTGGCAAATCCTGGCGCCAAGCCTCAAGTTCCGGTGCCAGCTCCTGCTTTACATGGTCACTTATCTGCTGTTGATATTCCCGATAAAGTTCCACCTGACGCAGGCCACGCTCACGCCGAAGCTGTTGACGCTGTGCCTCCCACTCGGCCCGCTCAGCCTCTCTTTGCTGCTTGCTGTCCAAGGGGTTGTGCATAGCTGCCTGATTATCCAGCTTGATGTTGATGTTCAACAATGCATTGAGGTATTCCTCGTTGATTGCATTGCGGCGGGCTTGATATTCGGCATCAGTCGCCGTGCGATATTCTTCCGTAAGGCGCTTGCTCTTCCGTTCGATTTCCGCCCGCTTGCCAATTACATCTTGCGCGTTCTTAGCCCAGACCGAATCGTCAAACGTCTTTTTATCAAGCTCCGGTGAATTAACGGTAAAAAGCTCCGCCAAGTCTTTCGATTCAAGTTCTAATACCCGGCAGTCTTCCCGAAGATTCTTGAGCTTTTCATAGTCCGGATGAGCCTCAATGACCTGCTGCCAATCGATAAGGCCGGTATCGGCCCGAGCGGCCGCCTGCTCATTATCCACCACAGTACGGGTGACAAAGGAACGAAAGAGCCCCGCTCCTGCGGCCACCAGGCAGGTAGCGACAATAGCACCTGCGATGATATTACGCCGCCGCTTGGACAAACGCATCGATTTTTCCGCGGGCTTATCCTCTCCCATCTTTGTCTCACCTCTTTAAAAGAATTACCGAGCGCAACGAGTGGCTCGGTATTTCCAGGTCCATATACCCTTATCGGAACGTCCGCTTACCGGCGTCCTGGATTATTTGCTGATCTGCTTGATGACATCCTGCGTGATGTCCTGGCCACCGTAAACTACAGCGCCCTTCTCCAGGACAACCGAGAGGCCCTTCTGCTCAGCAACTTTCTTGACAGACTCCTCGACGCTCTTCTGCAGCGGCTCGGTGAGTTCCTGACGCTTCTGCATGAGGCGCTGCTGCGTCTGCATTGCATAGTCCTGCTTCTCCTGATCGTTCATGTTGGCCGTCTTGGAAGCGAACTCTTTCTGTGCTTCCTCATAAGCCGTATTGAATTCCTTTTCCGCATCCTGTGCCTTCGGATTCTGGCTCATTACCTGATTATAGTCAACAACACCAACATTCGAGCTGGCAGCATTTGCAATACCCGTACCAGACTGCGTAAGAGCCAGAACAACCACGGAACCGACAAAAACGATAGCGATAAGAACGCTGATGATCTTTACCTGTTTCTTCTGTAATTTAACCATTTCAAATTCTCCTTTTCCCTTGCGGGGCTTGGTAGTGTTAAATTTCCGCTATGGCAAGGCCTAAACCGCCATACACGAATTTCATTATAACAAACTCTTATTCCTTATTCAAGCATATTCCTTCAATTCTCCTGTGCCCAAAATCAGAAATTGCCAACTAAACGAAGCCAATTCTGATGACGGTCGGCCAGATATTCCAAACCGAGGAAATCATGCATTTTGTAGCACAGGGCCGCCTCACCAATCTTATCCAAGAAGCGATACTCATACCGCAGCAGCCAACGCGGGGCTAACTGCTGGGATGCTGCCATGATAAAACGCCGTTCGTGTAAATCATAGCGGAGCTGTGCATGGGTACGCGAGCTAAGGCGGCGGTCATAGCCAGCGGCCCAGCCCCAATCCATATCCTGAGGCATGAGATCTACGAGCAAAAACAACTCATCCTGCTGGGACAGCATCGTTCCGGCATGGAACCGGAATAACAAGCTCTCGTTGTCCTCATGGCCATTTTTATCTTTGCGCCCAATATCCAGCCAGCCAGTCAACCGGAGCCGATAACGGCTCGTATCCGAGCGGCTCATAACATGCAGCCTTTCCGCCACATCCATGCTGACCGTCGTTTTCATATGATAGGAACGAAAATCCGTCAGCGCATCAAGTTCCTGTGCAAACTGCTCGGAAAGTTCCCGTTCATGCCGCTTGATAAATTTCACGGGGACACCGACTAAATCATCCACCTTATCCTGCATCACCTCGCGGCGGGATAGCAGCGTGACATTAGGCACCGTATCCGAACGCATGGATAAATCCACCGTCCGCACCACCGGAAGCTTTGGATAAACTACTAGTTTTACCCTGGCTTCGCGTTCCGGGTCAATCTCAAAATCGCCACGGAATTCCGGCAGATGTTCCGCCAAATAATCGTTTAGATGATGCTTTAGCACCCCATTGGTCCAGTCTGTTGCTGCTGTGGGAAGTCCCGTCAACGCATCCTGGAAAACCTTATCCACATCTGCCAAGTCCCTGCGGACCAAAGCCTCCATACGCGGCGGCATTCCCTCCACCTGCACATCGACATCCACCTTGCGAATAACCTCTGACCACGGCAAAAGCAGTACCTCTACCCTTGTATCAGCCGCCGGATGAATCGTCACTTGACGGACCGTATAGCCTACCAATACCTTATCGAACACCTCATGAATAAGCTGTTCCTTCTGCTGGCATGACGCCTCGACTGACGCTACCGTCTGACCATCGATAAGTTGTCCAGCTATCGCCTGAACACTCTGCTGCATGCGCTGCTGCACCAATGGCGGCATGCTATCAGCGGCGGCAACAACAGCCGTCACCTTCTCCACCCGTTGCACGGGCACCGCTTCCACTGGCTGGCAGACAGCCAGCCAGCCAAGAGCCATCAGCAAGGCTAGGATGGTCTTCATGCGGCCAGACACTTCCTTTCTTCGGCAATCAGAACGTGCCACCTACCGTGAAGTGGACACGACCGCCATTCTTGCCGCGGCCATAATCGAGGCGCAGCGGTCCGATTGGCGTATTCAGGGAGAGTCCGACACCTACGCTGCCCTGGATATTGTCCGCCCCCGGTACCCAATCATTGTACCAGGCACCGCCCCAATCAGTGAACAGGGCGCCCTGTACTTTCGAAACAATGGGGAAGCGGTACTCAAGGGTCGCCAGTGCCATACGGGTGCCGCGGAACTGGTCCTCACGATAACCGCGCAAGCTGCTCTGGCCACCGACCTTGAACAAGTTGAACTCCGAAATATGACCACGGCCTGCACCATACTGGCCACGCATCGCCAATACCTGCGCATGACCCACCTTTACATAACGCTGGTCTTCAATGGTCATCTTCTGGAAGTCAAAATCTGCCCCCAGGCCAGCCACCTCACCAGAGATGCTGATACGTCCGCCCGTTGTCGGATTGTAGATATTGTCACGGGTATCCGTTACATGCTCCAGGGTAACGCTGCGGGTCGTACCAAAGTTGTCCTTCACCCACTGAGTGCCTTGGCGATTACCGGCATTACCATTCTCCGTATGACGTACATACTGATCCTTGCGGTTGCGCAGCGTAATGTAGTTCGTAGAGTATTCGCTTACCGGACGGCTCAACGTAATCTCACCACCGGAATATTTCCGCATATAAGACTCTTTATGATGTCCGTCTGTATCATAATCATCATATTCATAAGTACGGTTATAAATGCGGAAGGTTCCCGCTGTTTCCTTATCATCAAGCCATGGCTTGCGATAGGAGAAAGAATACCCATGGGCGTCAGAATCGTCGCCACTCTTCTCAAAGGTCAGGCTGACAGCATCGCCCGTGCCGCGGAAGTTTGTATCGCCGACACTGATCATGCCGATGACACCGTCTTCGCTGCTGTAACCAGCACCGATGCCGAAGGAACCCGTGCGTTTCTCTTTGACATCAAGCTCTACCTCTACGGCATTCGGCTCAACGCCCGGATTCATCTTGATATTTACATCTTCGAAGAACCCGAGGTTGTAAACGCGCTGAAGACTGCGGCGTGCCTGCTTCGAGTTGAAGGGCTCACCCGGCTTCTGGCGCATCTCGCGCAGAATGACACGCTCCTTCGTCTTGGTATTGCCTTTTATCTTGTAGCTCTCCAGCGTTCCCTCGTTGATTTTCAAAACGAGATTGCCGTTACGGTCAATGTTCATATCCGTAATTTTCGCCAGAATATAACCGTCTTTGCGATACTGATCCTGGATCGCCTGGACGTTCTGCTGGAGTGTGCGGCTGTTCAAGAGGTCGCCCTGCTTGACCGTAATCAGACCGTAGAGAACCTCATCAGACTCCACGGTATTGCCAACGATTTTGACACTGGAGAGGACTGGATTTTCCAATACATGATAGGTGATAACTACACCTTCCGGAACCTTTTCAAATGTCGGATAGAGGTCGTAGAAATAACCGGTATTGTAAATCGCATCGCGATCCTTGTTCAAGCCCTTAACCGTGAACATATCCCCTGTATGCATCGTAATTGCAGCTTTGGCCGTAGCCTCTGTCGACTTCGTCGTTCCCTCAAAAGCCGTATCGACAATCGTCTGACCTTCAAACGACTTCATATGTTCGGCGATTTCCTTTTCCTGGGGGCGTACTTTTCCCCACTCCTGAGTACGCGTATCGACAGCATCCTTTGCCTGTTCTTTCGTTTCCTCTGCCGGTTTCTGCTCGGTTGCAGCACTTTCTGCAGCTGCTTGCGTCGAAGCCTCTGCACTGGCGGCTGGAGCCGTCACATCGGCAGCAGCATAAGCAGCGCCTGGGAATACCGAAAAGCTGGCAGCCAACGCTACCGCATAAGCAAGGAATCTTTCATTCTTTTTGTTCAAGGATCAAAACCTCCTAGGTGTAAATATCTATCATCACTACTGCCGCAGGGCTTTGCCCGCTGACTGCATGAGTTTCTGTGTTTCTGCATCCGGTACATGGCCGGATTTCTTGGTGGCAGGTGCCGCTTGTTCTTGCGGAGGCAGGACACGCGGCTGTTCCTTGGCAGCTTCTGCCGGCAGAGTCCTCGGCCCCTCCGCTTTTATTGGCGGCTGCTCGGGTGCCGGCGCAGCCGTTTCGGCGGGGCGGTTCGGCGGGGACTGATCTCCCCCTCCCAAAGAACTTCTTTCGGCCACGGATTCCGAAGGCAGAGAAACATCCTGCTGCGGCGCCAGCGGCACACTTTTCCCCTGAGGGAGTACCGCCATTCCCGCCACCACCAAGATGACTGCCACCAGCGCGGGCAGCAGACGGCCTCCCCAGCGCTTTAGCTTAGCACTGCGCGGGCTGTCTTTTACCTGAGCCAGCTCTGCCTTAGCTAGCATCAAGTTCAACTCCCCCCGGACATCATTTTCTTTGTCCAGGGAATGTTCTGCCTGTCCCAGCCAATCACGGGCCGCACGTATATGATTTTTTTGTGCTTTGCGCCGATCCGACATAGAACCCCCTCCTGTGATTCCAATCCTCAAAACTCTCTAGAATTATAATCCAACACGAAGTTCGCTATTTGACCTGCTATTTTGCACGATTATCCTAAAGCAACCCTGTTTATTGCCATTTTTTAGCATTTTTTATCGGTTTTTTACTGATTTTCATCAGAATTCACCAGTTATGCATAAAACGTGACAACATTCCCCGCACACGGCGAATTCCGTTTTTCTGCAAACGGTAGACATGGGAGATACTGACCTGCAGCCCCTCCGCCATATCGCCAGCTGCCTCGCTTTGCATATACAGCCCTTCCAAAACGGCTTTTTCCTTTGCCGGCAGGCGATCTATCGCCTGGTGGAGACGGCTTGCAAGCTCGTGGCTTTCCGCCTGTTCCATCACCGATGGGCTCATATCCGCCAAATTATCCTTGAGGGAATCTCCACCATCCGCAGGCAGTGCATCCATGCAGGCCACATCCGAACTCCCTTCCTTCTGAAGAAAATTCAGCATGCGCCCACGAATGCGATGGACGGCAAACAAACTGAATGCCACCCCGCGTTCTGGTTCGTAATGTTCTACGGCCTCAATAAGTCCCACCGTGCCTTCCTGTACCATATCCATAACGGATTGCAATTGACGATACGGCAAAGCCTGTTTAAAAACCAACGGCTGATAGGACTCTATGAGCAGGCGCCTTGCCTCTTCATCGCCCTCTTCTTTATACCTGTGCCATAACACTTGTTCCTGTGCTGGCTCTAACAACCGTACCCGGCTCAACTCTGCGATGTACTGCTCAAATTGCATCCTGCTCACCTCCTTTAATCATTATTCGGATAATGCTCAGAAGGACATTCTCGCCTCGAGGCCGACGATGTAGCCACTGCCTTCCCGGTCAAAGGTCAATCCCAATTTATCATTTAGGTCATACTGAATACCATATCGATTGACATTCTGACCACCAAGGCTGCGCGTATACTTTACCATCACCCGGTCTGAGATATATTTTCCCATCTGAACATTAAAATCGTATTTGTTTGTTTCATTTTCTAAATCGTGATGGTCGTAAATCGAACCACTGCCACGAGAAATCGTAAACTGATCCAGGAACAAGAAATCCCGCAGGACGTCTTCGACCTCTGATAGGAAACTCATCTGAATCCCTACCGAAAGCATATCTCCTGCATTCATATTCTTTTGACCATTCTTATAAGCATCCCGTAAAGTCAAAAGCTGAATAATCTGTGTCTGACTCATTTCCGGACTGGACGTCAACTTGATTTCCAGCTTGTCAAGCGGTCCCTTAGCCGAAAGGAATACCTTCGCCTGCGTCAAACGAGTATCCGCAAAGAATTCGATACTTGGCAGAAATGAAGCCACCTGGTCAAACGTCGCCAACCCTTCACGAATCTTAAACTCGGTCTTGAGATAATTTATCGTGCCACCGCGTTTTACCTGCAGACTGCCAGACATCTTCGGATGGCTGACAATGCCTCCCATATGGAACTGACCACCCAAATACAAGTCGTAGAGATAAGAACTATAGAAGTGAACTTTATTCCCCACATTGACCTGAATATCCATAACGGCATCGGGAAGATTACTGTCTCCCTCAGGAATTGTCGGAACAGATATCATACAGTTCTGGAAATCCACCGTTCCCGAAATCTTAGGCATATGACGCCCGTAAAAATCGGTATCGAAAACATGCATTTCGCCAGTAATTGGCCCACGGAAAAAATCACTCTGTATATCCAGCTTGTCAGCCTTTAAAGTGAAATCGTATTTATCCGGAGAAACGCCATCCAGCAACAGCGAACCCGTAAGAGAGTACGTACCTTCGCCCATTTTACCAGAAAATTCCTGGACTGTCACTTTGCTGCCGGCGAAGGTGATTTTTGCATTCATATCCGTTATCGGCTTTTCAAGTGCCTTCCATTTCACCGCGCCGCTGGCCAGTCCTACCGTACCATCGATCAGTGGATGAGCGAGCGTTCCATGGACTTTTAGATTTCCTGTCGTTGCGCCCACTGCCCAATCAACCTGCTTAGAAACAGTCGGCAGAAGTGATAAGTCCGCCTGATCGAGCGATACGGTAAGCTGAATTTGCTCGATATCATCAAGCTGCTCATTCTTATCGGCAAAAATCGCCCGTGAAGGAATGATTCCCTTGGCACTCGCCTGATACGTTTTATCCCCGGCAGCTTTCTGGACGGTGAATTTGTCCACCGTTATCAGGCCATTTTTCAAATGAAAAGCACCATCCAAATTATCAAAAGTGGAACCCTGTACGCCCCCATTGTGCCCGCTAATCGTTACGTCAGCTGACGGGTTCGTGACAAAGCCACCGAAATCCGCTTCAATATCCGCGGTGCCGATGACATTGGCCTGTATTCCAACGGCCTTGGCAAACATGCCCATTTCCAGATCAGATGCCGAAAGTTTTCCCTGCAGGGGTTGTTCTGCCGCTACTCCCACAGTACCTGTCAGCGTGAATAAGCCCTTGCTGCCTTGTTTCCCTGTGATTTCCTTAACGGTCACCACCTGATCGGCCAGCTGCATATCAATGTCCACATCATGGACATCATAGCCGCCAACAGTCCCCTTCGACATGCTGCCATAGACGGATACCTGCGGGTTATCCACCGTCCCCCCCAAAGTCGCACTGCAGTTCAGCCGCCCCTGAACCAAATCGTTTTTCTGATTCAGCAGCGCCGTAATCGCGTTGATGTCTGCATTCTGGACAACGACATCGCCGGTAATCACCTTGGTCTCCGTATTGATGGAAGCCACCGCATCATAGGTACCACCATTCTGCTCGAAGCCGAACTGGTCTACATCCACACTACCATTGCGGTATTTGACCATGCCGTGGAGATTCTTGATTTCCTGATCATTGAGTACAATATCCGGCGCATCCAAAATTCCGTAAAATTCCGGTCGGTCCACATTGCCTTTGATGTTGCCCTTGAACGTCCCATGTCCGCTTACCTCATAGGGAAGTTTGTGTTCAATGCGCTTGAGGTCAATATCCTTCGCCTCAACCTTCATCGAAAGATTCCGATTCTGATCGATCGTACCATTGAGAATCATATCAATCATCGGCGAATAGGCATGAAAATCCTGCAGGCGAATTACACCATCGTCCAAGAAATAGTCGCCATCCATTCCGGACAGCAGGATTCCACGATAGCTTCCGCGATAAAAATGAATATAGCCGACGCCTTTCGGATTATCCAGCGTACCCGTAAACTTGATGATGTTATCCACATTACCGGTTATCGGTTGGTCCGGTGCCACCAAGGCCGCGATATCTTCCATCCGTGCGCCCATGGTATCAATCTGCAAGTCGAGTTTCCGTTCCCCGGCAAAACCGACAGACCCAGCTACCCGCCAGACTTCCTTGCCATCTTTCTCCATCAGGAAATCATCGATATGAACCCCATCCAAACTGCCGCTCGCAGTCAGTTTAAGGCTGTCGAACGGCTGCTTGAATAAAGTTCCCTTCAAACCTGAGAACTTGACAACCACCTGCGGATTCGCCAAATCCCCCTGAACCGTTCCCTTGAAATCACTAAGGCCTGTAACATCAGCATTCGGCTCAACTTTCTGCAATAGCGATAGGTCAAAATGCGCACCATAATACGCCAAATCCAATCGGGGCGCTGTCAAAAGATTTGCTATCGTTCCTTCGGCTGCCAACCGGCTATGATTGGGCAGATTGATGCTTAAAAAATCCAGCTGCAGGCTGTCACCAGCCAGGTAGAAGGAAGTATTGATATTTTCAATCGGCAACGCACCATAGGAACCATTTTCAAGTTTTGCACTACCGTAAGCCTGAAGCTGGTCGAGGCTGGTCCCTACGCCACTGATTCCCAAATCCGCAGTTACCTTGCCAGTCACAACAGCTGCCTGCGGCAGCTTCTCGGACAATGCTCCCATGTCAACCCCTAACGCCTTGACATGCGCCGTATACGAAAGATTATCCGCCGCGATAGCAGCCTCTCCTTCGGCCTGACCGCCAAATACCTGAACACGCAAATCCTTCACGAACACGTTTTGGTCCTGATAACGAACCTTCGCAGAAAGATTCTGGAACGGAATATCCATCGCCGAACCTTCCGCCACTTTTACCTGTCCCTCGATGGACGGATCCTTGATGGTGCCACGTACTTTCACGTCAAAAGCAGCCGCCCCCTGATAGGGAAGATTTTTAAGGACCAGGCTGGGATCGAATGATTCCGACGAAGCGGTAAGATCAAGATACGGATTTCCGGTGTCAAAACGTATTTTGCCATGTGCCTTGGCATGCTGTCCCGCTGCATCAGCCTCTACAGAAACCAAAGCCTCCGCATCGGTAAACGCCGCATGTCCCTTGATTCCCGTCACATCCGTTTCCATGATATGAACGGCGCCATCCGTGAAATCCGCATCACCAGTAAACGATAATTTACTGCCATCCCGGAAGGCGTGGATTTGAGCAGCCTCTACCTTGCCGCCGATTACAGAAATATCCTGAGGAATCACACCAGTTGGCACAAGCTCCAGATAATTGGCCAAATCCATATGATTTATTTTGGCATTCACAATCTGCCGATCGTCATCAAAGGTGCCGGAAGCTTCCACCAACGTTCCTTGATTTTCGCCGCTTATCTCGGCTTTCATGACCGGATAATCCGCCATATCCAAGGACCCGCAAACCTTTTCCAGCGTAAGCTCCTTCCCCTGCATGCGTCCAATGACGCGTCCATTTTCCACGCGAACCAGGCCATGGAATTGCTGGCCGCCTGATGTCTTGCTGATGAGATCCTCAAAGTTCCAGCTGCCATCTTCCCGCTGTGCTACCACTGCCTCCACATTGGAGATTTCGATTTCCTTGACCGCCTCAGCCGGCGCAGAAAGCGCAGAAAGCAGGCGGTAGGTCACCTGCGCCTTTTCTGCACGCGCAATGATCTCTGCCTGCTTATCATAAACTGCCACATCATGGACTTCGAGAGTGCGGAGAGACTTCACCTCTATGCTGCCGACATCAATGCGTACGCCGAGCATCTCCGACGCCGTCGATGCCGCGGTACGACCTGCCGTTTCCATAAAAGCACTGGTCTGCATATAGTACCAAAGGCCAGCCAGCACCAAGAGCACGAGGCCCAGGCCTGCCGCCAATATTCCCAATGTTTTCCGCTTCATGATAATCCCCTCAAAAAGCCGGTCCGTGGCTGTATTTTAACGGGTGAATTACTTCACCGCTTCCTCTTTTACTGCTTTTTTGTCGGCATGCTTAGCCTTCGCAGCCTTACGTGCCTCACGTTCCGCTTTGCGGCCAGCTTTTGCCTCTTCCTTCGAGTTCTGTTTCGCCTCTTCGGTCAATTCGAGGATAGCATCATCATGCAGCTTTGCATCCTCGCGGACCTGTTTCAGGCGATTGCCCTGCAGGCGCGATGCGCGGTATTTTTCCACATCGATATCAATCGGCAGTCCCATAGCACGATCCAACGACGCCTTGCTGGTATTGTAGTTATAAAGCGCCGTGTAGTAATTGGTCTTGGCCTCCGTCAGTTTTTCATTGGCATCCATGACGTCAAGGTTTGTACCGACGCCGGCACTATAACGAACATTGGCAATCTTATAATCCTCTTCTGCCTGCGTCACAGCGGTTTTCGTCGTATCGATGTTCTTCTCTGCAGCCTGGAGTTTCAAGTAAGCCGTACGGACATCGAGCTTGATGGATTCGTCCTGCTGGCGGGAAGCCTCCTGCGCTTTGAGCAGCGTTGCCTCAGCCGCATGAACACTTGCCGACGTAACCCCGTTGTCAAAAATATTCCAAGTTGCCTGAGCACCAGCCTGCCAAGCCTCCGACTGTTCGTCCTTAAAAGCCTTGCCTCCAGCGATTGACTTGCTGGCCACAGCATTTACCGACGGATAGTTGCCAGCCTTCGCGGCATTGATTCCAGCCTCTGCCTGTTTAACTGCATAGTAGCAAGCGGCTCCATCAGCCCGATTCGCCAGAGCAAATTTCGTGCAGTCATCCAGCGACAAATCATAATGCGTATAACCGAGCTGATCGCGGATATCCAGCACCGTATCGGTATCCAAGCCGATGACATTGTTGAGGGTCGACACGGCCACATCATAATTGTTCTGGGCCGTTACCAGCGCCTGCTGGGCATTTGCCAGCTGAACCTGCGAAGCCAATACATCCGATTTCGCTACCGTACCGACATTGTAATGCGCATTGACGTTATCCAAATGCTCGCGAAGCGTATTTACAGCATCCTGCTGGACATTGATAAGGTTGCGGCACTGCAGGATTTGATAATAATCCGCCGTAGCCTGATAGCGGATTGCCTGCTTCGTATTCTCAAGCGTTACATCAGCGGCATTGATGCCATAACCAGCTTTATCGATCGCAGCGCGCAAGGAACCATTATAAAGCGGCATTCCCACCTGCAGGGCATTGCTGTACTGCGAATCGATTTTCTTCGCATCATAGTCACGACCGCCCAACGAAAACGCACCAGTTGTCCAGGAAAGCGTCGGCCCCATCTGGCGGCGGGCATTCGAAAGATTCCATTTCGCAGCATCAACGTCAGCCAGTGCCGATTTGATATTGCGGTTGTTTTCCAGAGCCATCTGAATGCTGTCATCCAAATTCAGCTGAATCGTATCCGCAGCGAGCGCCGTCCCAGAAATCGACACAGCCGTCAAAGCCCCCATAACCAGAGCGGTTAATTTTCTATAAAATCTTTTATTCGTCTTCAAGATAAAATCCTCCTTTATCCAAATCCTTAAAAGGACTGACGCAAACCAATGTAGGCAGCGCGCCGTTCTCTATCATTGACATTATTCCACTGCCCCAACAGCGAGGTTCCATTGCTGCCCAGGTCGTATTGAGCCCGCAGCCGGACTGCCAGATCATCGAAATCATAGGCATCGGCTGACACCTTGAAATGCGACCCGATTCTCGAATCGAGTCCCACACCAGCTTCGCCATAGATCAGGCCACCACGGGCATCAAAAGCACCAAAGTGTGATCCCAGCTGGAAATTACCACGATCGGCGTTGCCGATATCATCAATCCCCATCATCAAAAAGGCCCCTGACTGAGAATCCACATTCATATTGAAGTTTGTGCTCCAATCATGCTTCATCCCGCTGTAAAGCAAATCGGCATTCGATGACACCTCAATGGTATCCAGCTTCTTCTTTAGCCTGTCTGCCTTATCCGTCAAACTGCGGGCATTGTGAATAATCGCCTTCGTATCCTCAATGGTTTTCTCATCACCGGCTACCTTGGCAATCCCTTCGGAAATCACGCGGATTTTCTCACTGGTATCGGCAATATTATTAAGCGTCAACCGTAAATTTTCCGCCGTCTGCGGGTCAGCTCCCACCGTAGCCAGATTCGTCATCATTGACTCCACTGCACTGGCTGTACGGTTAAGGCTAGCAGTCATCGTGTTCATGTTAGCCAGCATCTGATTGATATTGCCCTGATTCGTCAAGGCCATGTTTTCAAAGGCCGCCATCATGCCATTGATATGTGCCGTAGCATCCCGCATATTCATGGCCATCTGGATTACGGAGCCTTGGAACTCTGCATTACCGACAATCTTATTCATACCAGCCATAAGTTCCTGCGCCTGATCCACCACTTTGCTGAGTCCAGCAAACATGGTATCCATGCCGGCCTCAT
>Ga0256405_10002382_pt1 | contig 43614 bp, 38 predicted proteins | sample RumenRJG_02DNA_FD_189096 | JGI IMG/M metagenome (GOLD analysis project Ga0256405, IMG submission 189096) | Bovine rumen microbial communities from Lethbridge, Alberta, Canada - RJG_02 | ecosystem: Host-associated > Mammals > Digestive system > Stomach > Rumen | place: Canada: Alberta... | reverse complement strand
GTAATTAGTCTAGATTTTTCCTTTGAATTTATTAAGACTGTTCAGTTTTAAATATTTTTCCATAGTGTACATATAGTGAAGTACAGAGAAATTCCAGCCAAGCTGTCCGTCTAAAAAACCCAAATGAATAAAGTAAACCTTAATAAAGGCCCAGTAAGGCTTAATCATAATATCCACAATGAAATTGCACTTCTTGCCCTTTTCAAAGTACTTTAAAGCAACCATCGAAGAGTAGCGATTCATTTTGTCCAAATGAATTTCCCAGCTTTTATACGGAAAATGAATGAGTCTGCCTTTAAGCTCTCTGCTTTTTGAAGTCGAATGCAGTCTCTCATGCACCAGACCTTCATAATGTGCTGTTATTTTTTTAAACAGTCTTTCAACTCTGTCCGGTCTTAAATCACCGTGGAGTACCTTGCCCTGCACAAAATGATTCTCTCTTGAAACCCTGTAGCAGTAATCCTCATTCTTATTTACCGCATCAACAATTTCAGCTTTCAATTCCTCAGTAATTCTCTCATCAGCATCGAGCATAAATATCCATTCATGTTTTGCCTTTTCAATACCGAAGTTTCTTTGAGCTGCATAATCGCCGTTAAGATCTCTGAATAAAACAGTTGCGCCTGAAGCTCTGGCAAGCTCCACAGTATTATCAGTTGAGTTATTTTCAATCACTAAAATTTCGTCGGCAAAAAGAGCTGTTTTAATACACTGCTCAATATTGTCAGCTTCATTTCTTGCTAGGATCACAACGGTTAAAGGGAGTTTTTCGTTTTCCATGGCGGCACTCGAGTAAAAAAATTAAAAGCTATCTCAATTTTACTTAATTATGAGAGTAAAAGACACTTTTGCAGAAAAATAATTTTTTAATTTTTCCTTTTAATTTTAATAGGTTAAATTTAATTTAAAAAAATATTAAAAAAAATTAAAAATATTTTGAACTTTTTTTATTAATAGCACTCTAAGTATCATATAGAGCGAAAACTTCGTTTCTAGATCCCATAATGATATTAAAAGCCCAGTTTATACTGGGCTGATTTTTTTGTGCTACGTAAAAAATTATCTTATTGATTTATATACAGTTATAAAATATTTACAAAAATTTAACAAAAAAAATGAACTTTTTTTGAAATGCTGACTCTAAGAAATATCAGCTGATGCGTTTGAAGCTGGTGACTTTTTTCATAATGATTTTTCTAAAAAGGCCCAATTATCAAATTGGGCTATTTTTTTGTCAGTTCAATTTCAAGTCTAAGCCTGATGTCTCTGGTTTTTGCAAGATTTGCAAAAAGCAAAACCTCATTACTTTCTTTTTCTATCACCAAAGGCAAAGCTCTTCTTCTAAAGACAGGAATTTCATATTCAGTAAAAAGTTTTTTGATTTCACGGCTGTGATTGCGGTTTACAGGCTTAATCACCTTTGAACCTGAATATGTAAAATCAAGCAGATAAGAGCCCTTCATATCATCGCCCTTTAATGTATAAAGGTAATCACCAAGCTTGATGCTCTCACCTGATTTGATTTCGTATATACCTTTATCAGGCATAATTGTATCTTCTACAAGATAAATTCTGTTTCTAAAGCGGCGTACACTGCATCTTTCAAGGGATATTCTGCCATCCTGATCAGGGGATCCTTTCATTAAGGATATAATTTCATTTACTATAGTAAACTCAGGAGGCATAACCTCTTTGGTCTTTACAAACATTCTTACAAGCGATGTCAGTAAAGGCAGATCATTTAAATCAAGATTTTCAAAATCAAAAGACTGACTGTCTTTGTCATATTGCTTAAAAAAGATCTCTTTGGTATAGCGCTCGGCAAGATCATGCTCATAAGAACAGAGTTTCTGTGATCTTAAAACTGCATTATCCACACCTTTAAAGCGCTCTCTTAAAAGAGGCAGCACCTTAAGTCTTATAAAGTTTCTTTCAAACTTTAAATAGGTATTTGAAATATCAAAGACATGTGAATAACCAAGAGCTTCAATAACATCAATCACCTGAGCCTTGGTAAGCTCTAAAAGCGGTCTTATGATGCACCCTCGCTCGTCATTGAGGTAATAGCGCATACCTGACAGACCATAGGGACCAGAGCCACGCTTTAATGACAGAAAGAAGCTTTCCACCTGATCATCTGCCTGATGACCTAAAAGCAGAACACCACCATCTTTAATATTCTTTATGAGGGCATTGTAGCGTTCAGAACGAGACACTTCTTCAGGAGATCTGCCAAAGCCGTAAACAATATTAAGCTTAGGAGTTAGCAAACGTACGCCGACACGGTTACAGAGTGTAATACAGTGGGTAAGCCAGATGGGATCATCTGCATCAAGGCCATGAATGCAGTGAACTGCAAGTACAGAAAAGTCAGGATTTAACTCCTGCACTCTTCTTGCCACCAGCAGCACTAATGTAGAATCAGCCCCACCAGAGAGGCCAACGACCAGTTTAGTGGGGCTGATTGTATTTATAATTCTATTGGCAAGATCATCTACGATCCTGCCAGCTTCTAATTTTAACAATATCCGTACTTCATCAGACGTGAGAAACGCTGCTCAACGATTCTGTCTGCTGGGATATTTGATAACTCAGCCAAATCAGTCTCGATGCGCTCCTTTAAGTTCTTGGCCATCTCATCATAGTCACGGTGAGCTCCACCTAAAGGCTCTTTAACGATATTATCGATTAAGCCTAAATCCTTAATTCTAGGAGCAGTGATGTTCATAGCCTCAGCAGCTAATGAAGCCTTCTCTGCTGACTTCCATAAAATTGAAGCACAGCCTTCTGGTGAAATTACTGAGTAGGTTGAGTACTCAAGCATGTTTACTCTGTCACCTACACCGATAGCAAGAGCACCACCTGAACCACCTTCACCAATAACAGTGCAGATTACAGGTACAGTCAGCTCACTCATTAACTTTAAGCTCTCTGCAATAGCACCAGCCTGTGAACGCTCTTCAGCGCCAACGCCAGGATATGCACCTGGAGTGTCAATAAAGGTAACGATAGGCACATTGAATCTTTCAGCAAGCTTCATCAGACGCATTGCCTTACGGTAACCTTCAGGACGAGGCATACCGAAGTTGCGCAGAGTTCTTTCACGGGTATCACGACCCTTCTGATGACCGATTACCATAACAGGACGACCGTTGAGGCGAGCTAAACCACCAATGATTGCCTTATCGTCTGCAAAAGCTCTGTCACCTGCAAGCTCATGGAAATCAGTGAAAATTCTGTCAATGTAATCCATGGTGTATGGACGCATTGGATGGCGTGAAAGCTGTGAAATCTGCCATGCAGTTAAAGAAGAAAAGATCTTCTTGGTTAACTCAAGATTCTTTCTCTCAAGCTGATTTAATTCAGTAGTTAAATCAACACCAGAGCTTGAATCAGCGCTTAAACGCTTGAGTTCTTCGATGTGAGCTAATAAATCTGCAATTGGCTGTTCAAATTCTAAGTAATTTATATTCATCACAGCGTCCTAACCTCTAAAAAAGATCAAAATAAATTTTGCTAATTTTACTACAAAAATAACAGAATTATCAAAAAAAACGTTTATACCCACAGTTCCTGCTCGTCAATTTCAGTCTTTGGTGAAAGCAATTTTTTCACTGGGCCATAACTCTTTCTATAACATTCAAGTATAGGCAGTTTCTGCAATATTTCTAGGTGAGCTTTAGTTGGATAGCCTTTATGTTTTGCAAACTGATACTCTGGATACGCTTTATCAAGTTCATACATCTGTCTGTCACGCTCAACTTTGGCCAGAATTGAAGCGGCTGCTATCTGAGAAACCCTGGCATCACCCTTAACGACGGCAAGGGTGTTTACCTCAAAGTTTTTAGGTGTTCTGTTACCGTCTACAAGCATTAAATCGCAGATAAAACCTTCTTTTAACGTGCCTTTTTCAATGCCGTTTAAAACCATGTTTCTGTAGGCTCTGACCATGGCTTCCATAGATGCGTGAAGAATGTTTAAAGTATCAATCTCCTGTGGGGTGCACTGACCAATACCATAGGCCAAAGCCTTTTCCTTGATGACTGGCTCTAAAGCATCACGCTTCTTTTCTGAAAGCTGTTTTGAGTCATTAAGACCTGAGATTGGATTTAAAGGATCTAAAAGCACACAGGCTGCTACTACATTGCCCATTAAAGGTCCGCGGCCAGCTTCATCAGCACCGCAGATCTTGTAGATGGCAGGATCAATGGGATATTCAAAAGGCGGAAGAATAACTTTTGCCATATATGAAATTTATGCCTGATTATCTTTATCAGTATTGTCTGAAGATGGATTTTCTTCTTCTGGCTCTGAGGTTATCACTGGCTCAGAGTTTTCGATGTTAGCCTCACTCTCTAATGGTGGTAAATCATCATAATGACGGTGAATCACCTTAAAGACGGCGTCACAAGCAAGTTCATCTGAATTGCAGATCATTGAGCGGTGGATTTCCTCAAACTCCTTTTTCATCAGGATGTTATCGAAAATAAGAAGCTTGTGCATTTCTTCAGCTAAAAGCTGAGGAGTGCAGTCTTCCTGAATAAATTCCTTTACCACCTTTCTGCCTGCAATCAGGTTAGGAAGAGAGTAAACCTTAACCTTTAAAAGACGTCTTGCTATCAGTGCTGTAAGGGGGCTTACCTTATAGGCAACAGCAAAAGGAGTCTTTAAAAGCATGGTTTCAAGTGCAATGGTGCCACAGGTTAACAGTACTGCATTAGATGATGCAATCACATCCTGACAGTTGCCTACAAATACGGTCAGACTAAGATCAGGTGCCACCTCAAGCCATAAATCCTTTACGGCTGTAGCAAGCTCTAATGATGGAACTGTGCAGATAAATACGGTCTCAGGAAGCTTCTTTTTAACCTTTCTTGCTGTCTGTGCATAGATTGGCAGCATCTTTGAGATCACACCACGTCTTGAACCAGGGAGAATACCCATCACATAGCGCTTTACAGGCTCTACACTGTGATGAATCAGATCAATTCTTTCTCTTGCCTGCTGCATTGAAATGTTGACAGGAATGTAGTTGGCAAGTGTGTGTCCGACATAGGTGCAGGCCATATCGTGTTTTCTGTACCATTCCTCTTCAAAAGGAAGCAGGGCCAGAACCTCATCACAGGCTTTTCTGATCTTCTCTATTCTGCCCTCACGCCAGGCCCATACTGATGGACTTACGTAATGAACAGTAGGAATGCCCTGAGCTTTAACTTTCTGCTCTACATAGAGATTAAAGTCAGGCAGATCAATACCAATGAAAACACAAGGCTTGGCTTCAATGATAGTTTTGATAACACGATTGCGGATTTTTAAAATCTTTGGAAGTTTCAGCAGAACTTCAGTGATCCCCATTACAGAGAGATCTTCCATGTTTGCAGAAGAAAACATTCCCTGATGAACCATCTTTGGTCCGCCAATTCCAATGAACTGAGCTAAAGGATCACGTCTTTTGATAGCCATCATAAGGCCGGAGCCTAAGGTATCACCTGAGGTTTCTCCGGCCACTAATGCATATAGATGAGGATTTTCCTGTGAAATCATTAGCGAATGATTCCTCGACCATTTGACTTGATAAAGTCATAGAATGGCTGTACTTCCTTGATTTCGGAAGCTAACTTTTCGATCTCAGGAAGAGCTTCTTCAAGAGTTAAATGCTTCTTGTACAGGAGCATGTATGCCTGAAAAATACCTGAGATTGCTTCTTTAGAAAAACCACGACGCTGCAGACCGACTTTGTTAATACCAAATGGCTTGGCATAATGACCTGCTGCCATTACATATGGAGGAACATCCATATTTAATGCAGCCATACCGCCAACCATGGCATGACAGCCTACTCGACCAAACTGGTGAATAGCTGCAAGACCGCCGAATACAACATAATCTTCAATAGTAACGTGTCCTGCTAATGTTGCGTTGTTTGAGAAAATACAGTTATTTCCGACAACACAGTCATGAGCAATATGAACATTTACCATAAACAGATTATTAGAACCTACGGTGGTAGTTCCTAAACCCTGTACGGTACCGCGGTGCATGGTAACATGCTCGCGCATTACGTTATTATCGCCAATTGTTAAGGTAGTAGGCTCGCCGGCATATTTAAGATCCTGACAGGCCTCACCAATTGAACAGAACTGGTAGAAGTGGTTACCCTTACCAATTGTGGTTGGACCACGAACAACACAAAACGGCTCAAAAATACAGTCATCACCGATGGTTACGTCACCTTCGATGATAACATTCTCTTTAATAGTTATATTGTTGCCAAGAACTACATTTGAACCAATTTTTGCGCTTGGGTCGATATTATTTGCACCTTGAGTCAATGTAATCTTCCCTTATTTACAATTAACAATGAAACGTTGATTAGATTCAATTAGTGTCTTGCGCACATTAAATCAGCCTGGCAAACAACTTTGCCATCTACGCTTGCAACGCCCTTGAATGAAGCGATGCCGCACTTCTCACGGAAGTACTCAACGTCTAAAATCAGCTGATCACCTGGTACTACAGGTCTCTTGAATCTTGCGTTGTCAATTGCTGCAAAATAATAAAGCTCGCCCTCTTTTGGCTTGCCAACCATAGTAAATGCAAGGATACCTGTAGCTTGTGCCATAGCTTCTAAAATAAGAACGCCAGGGAGAATTGGCTTACCTGGGAAGTGACCCTGGAAGAAAGGCTCGTTAAAAGTAACGTTCTTTACAGCCTTTAAGGTCTTGTGCTCACCATCGATAGAGTAATCTAAAACCTTGTCTACCAGTAAGAATGGGTATCTGTGTGGCAGGAGGTTCATAATTTGTACAACATCTAAAGTATGCTTTTCTACTGAATCAGTCACTTTAATTCCCCTTTAAAGATTACTTTGTTTCAAGTTGTTTGCTAAGAGATTCAACCTGATCCTCAAGTGAGGATAAACGATGGTACATCTCATTGATATGTAAGGTTCTAGCAGCGGTAATACGCCATTCCTTGTTAGTCTGTGCAGGAATACCTGATGAGTAAACACCAGGCTTGTCGATTGAACGCATAACCATGCACATACCGGAAATGGTAACACCGTCACAAATAGAAATATGGCCGTTAAAGACGGAAGTACCACCGATAATACAGTACTTGCCGATGGTTACAGAACCTGCAAAGGTAGTCTGGCCTGCTACAGCAGTACCAAAGCCGATACGAACATTGTGGGCAATCTGGCAGAGGTTGTCGATAATAACATTATCTTCAATTACAGTATCGTCAATTGCACCACGGTCGATACAGGTACATGCACCGATTTCAACACTGTTACCGATAACCACGCGACCGGTCTGAGGGATCTTTACCCACTGACCTTTATCATTGGCATAACCAAAACCGTCTCCACCGATAACAGTTCCTGACTGAATCAGGCAGTTGTCACCGATTACACAGTCATGATAGAAACTTACGTTTGGATAAAGTCTGGTATTGTTGCCGATCTTTGCGTTCTGACCTACAACAACGTTGGCGCCTAACTGAACATTGTCGCCGATGACAGCACCCTTCTGAATGTAAACATTAGGACCTAAGGCTACATTCTTGCCAATCACAGCACCCTCTTCAACATAAGCGGTAGGTGCAACGCCTACAGCAACTGGAGGAGTAGTATCAAGTAACTGAGCAACTCTTGCAAATCCAAGATATGGATCTTTTAATACTAAAACAGCTGATTTTGCGTGTTCTACGTCTTCTTCCTTTACAATTACAGCACCAGCCTTTGACTCAGACAGCACTGCACGATATTTAGGATCAGATAAGAAGCTAATCTGGCTTTCGGTTGCAGTCTTTAAATTGGCAACAGAGGTAATTTCAATATCGCCATTGCCAACCAGTTTAGCATTGAGCTTTTCAGCTATTTCTTTAAGTAGCATAAGTTGCCCCTGGTTATTTTTATATTTTGACTATTTCTATTTTAGTACGTGACTGAGATTATTTCTTGTCTTCTTTCTTAGCAAGCTTGATCTTTGATGCACGTGCGATAACTTCATCAGAGATATTTACTGCGTCAGAAGCGAATACAATTGCCTCACCACGGATAACCAGCTGCAGGCCGCGCTCTTTTGCTACAAGGTCAATTGCCTTCTGCATAATGCGCTGTAATTCCATTTCAATCTCACGCTCTTTCTTCTGAACGTCTTCCTGGAATGCTCTGCCCTTTAATTCAAACTCAGACTGTAACTGCTGTAACTTTCTCTGAGTCTCAATAGCCTTTTCACCTTCCTGGGTCTTTAAAGCTTCCTGAAGCTTCTTGCCCTGCTCTTCGATTTTCTTAAGCTCATCGCTTCTTGGGCCAAACTCTTTCTGAAGAGCTTCTGCGTGAGCCTTAGCCTGTGGCAGTGAATTCATGATGAGCTGAACATTTACAACGCCAACAGAGCCGGCAAGTGAATTTACTGGTGCCTTTGCCTCTTCAGCAAATGATGAGGTTGCAAGTGCAAATGAAAATGCGGATGCTAATAATAATTTCTTGTACATTTTTTACTCCTACTATGACTAGAATGTTCCGCCAATATTGAAATTGAATACTTCAGTATCATCACCGCTGTACTTCTTAACAGCCTTGGCAAATGAGAAAGAAAGAGGACCCATAGGTGACATCCAGGTTACGGATAAACCTAATGAAGTGCGATATCTGCCAGGTTTTGAATAGTCAACGGTATACATCTTTGAACGGGTATCCCACAGGGCACCGGCGTCAAAGAACAAGGCTGTTCTCACATTGTTCTTGTATGCTTCTGCAACCAGTGGAGTTGGCACGATAAACTCGGCAGTTGCTGCCCAGAATGCGTTACCGCCAACAGAAGTACTTGATTCGTAATAGGTACCAGTATTCTTATCGAGGTATAAAGCCTTAGGACCGATAGAATTACGGTTAAAGCCTCTTAACCACTCCTGACCACCTAAATAGAAACTGTCAAAGAATGGCAGAATTTCCTTTGAACCGTTCTTCTCTCTGTAACCATTACCGTAACCCATTCTGCCACGTACGGTAAATACGTACTCGTGATAGTTGTCAAATGGAATATACTCACAGGCCTCAATAGTTGCCTTGTAGTAATGGATATCAGAACTTGGAGCAGTAATCATTGCAGAGAAATTCTGTCTTCCGCCTTCGGTTGGGAATACGCCCTTGTTCAGAGTTGAATGGGTGATATCAAAACCTAACTTGTAATTGCGGAATGTGGCTGTACCTTCATCTGATTTACCATACAAGGAAAAGAAGTGATCAGCCTGCTCAAAACGCACACCATTGTTCTTAATCTTGGTACGTTCTACACCTGCAGAGTAGTTAACACGGGTATTCTCAGAAATAGGATAGCCCATATTAGCCATAAAGCCGATGGTATTGTTTGTATAGTCAGCTACCTTTGAATCATCATCACCGTTATAGTGGTCAACATAGAATCTGCCACCTAATGAAACGTTATCAACGGTAAAGTATGGATCTTCGTAACTTGCCTCAATATGACGACGGTAGTCGTTCTTGGTTGAGATTAAGGCTGCATGAGTACCCCAGCCAAAGAGGTTGTTCTGGGAAATTGCAGCTGACAGGGTAATACCTGAGTCTGTACCTAAACCGATACCGCCAGAGATAGAGCCGGTTGGACGCTCTTTTACGTTAACCTTCACATCAACGGTATCTTCTGAACCACCAGTCTTCTCTGTGGTTACATTTACTTCCTCAAAGTAGCCTAATCTGTTAAGTCTTGCCTTTGAGTTTTCAATAGCTTCAGATGAGAGCCATGAACCGTCCATCTGACGCATTTCACGGCGGATAACGGTATCATCAGATACTTCGTTACCGGAAATTTCAACCTGAGATACGTTTACACGCTTGCCAGGAATTACATTAAACTCAAGATCAACAATCTTATCCTTCTCATTGATGATTGGATAAGCCTTAACCACATTGTCTGCATAGCCGTACTTGCCCAATACAGAAGCAAGGGTCTTCTCATTTAAGGTAATCTGATGCTGGTTATAGGTAGAACCTTCATCAAGATCGAGAGCAGCCTCAAGCTCTTCACGGTACTTTAAGGTGTCACCGCGAACAGAGGTCTTGCCAATAGTGTACTTATCGCCTTCTTTAATGGCGATAGTTACGTAAATGTGCTTGCGATCAGGGGTTAATTCAACAGAAGTTGATTCAATATCGAAGTTTACATAACCTCTGTTCATGTAGAAAGACTTTAATGATTCAAGGTCACCTACGAACTTCTGACCTGAATAACGCTGATTTGCAACAAAGTTCCACCATGGAACATCATCACGAAGCTCCATCTGAGCAAGCAGCACGTCCTCTGGGAATGACTTGTTGCCAACGATGTTAATCTGCTGGATTTCAGCACCCTTGCCTTCAGTAATTTCAATCTTGATGTTTACACGGCTGCGTGGAAGCTGAGTTAATACAGGATTTACACTTGCCTGATACATACCGGCAGAGTGATAGAAATCTTCAAGTGACTTCTTAATCAGATTTAATGCCTGAACATTTAAAGGTTCGCCGATTCTGATACCCTGAGATTCAATAATCTTCTTTAACTGTTCTTCTTTAATATTTGAATTACCGGAAAAATCGATAGCACCGATAGTTGATCTTTCCTTTACATTAACAAACAGAGTATCACCGCTGCGTGACAGGCTTACATCATCAAAATCACCGGTAGCATAAAGTGACTGCATTGCTTCTGAAATTTTTTCAGAGGTTAGTACATCACCTTCTTTAATAGGTAAAGCTAAAAGGACAGCTCCTTTAGAAACACGATTCAAGCCTCTGATCTGAATGCTGTCAATTGTGTCTGCAGCCATAGCTGCAGAGCAGGACAGAACAGAAGCAACAGCAAGGCTGAGACCTGTAAATTTTAAGGTAAGAAATTTTTTCATCATAAAACCAAAGTGTTTGTTCATAAACAGTGACATTTGACAGAAAAAAGCTGTCAGAACTGATGCCACCGCCTTACCGGTAACCTTATAAACCTCATAATTTACACTTTTTGAGTAAATTTAATGGGTTGAGGCAATTAGCACCTTCTTAAAAACAAATCATTATAACACGCACAATTTAGACTTTCTACAATGGTTTTATCAAACTTCTTCAAGAAAATTCCATTATTTTTTAACAGGCCTTGCTAAAAAATAGAACGAATATCATTAAAGATTGCAAAAACCATCAAAGATAAGAGCAGTGTCAGACCGATTAAGGTTAAAATCTTCTGCACCTGAGCAGATGGTTCTTTTTTCATTACAGCCTCATAGCCTAAGAATACTAACTGGCCACCATCTAAAACTGGAACCGGCAGAAGATTAAAAATACCTAAATTAACTGAAATGAGAGCAAGATATGTCAGGAAAGATGCAAAACCAAGTCCTGCACTTTCTGAAGCTCCTTTTGCAATGGAAATTGGCCCTGAAATATTGTCTGAACTTATAGATCCGTTAAAGAGCTTGTATATGGATACCAGCACCATCTTAGACATTCTCAGACAGTCATCAAAAGCTTTAACAAAAGCAGGTCCTAAAGAATAATCTACTACTTCAATCAGACCTTCAACAGGAGTTACATCAGCACCGATACCTACAAAAGGTACTGTTTTACCTGATTTTATGGTCTTTGCCTCAGGCTTGACTGCTGTTTCATAGAGATCGCCATCACGTAAAACTACAAACTTAAGTTCATTAAAGTCTGAATGAGAGATGGCATCCTGAATACGGTACCAGGAATCAACCTCAACACCATCAATCTTTTTAATAATGTCGCCTGATTTTAAAAATGCCTTCTGAGCAGGAGAATCTTTTACAATGGTTCTGATTTTGGTAGATGCAATACCAACACATGGACGCAGACCAACAAGATCAAGCACGGAACTGTCGCGCTCTAAGGTAAACGCCCCTAAATTCATCTTAAGATCACGGCTCTGACCTTTGCCAAAATCAGATGTCACCTTAATAGAGAAATTCCTGTCTGAGCCGATTTCACTGATGAGAGATAAGCCAATATCCTGCCAGGATTTGGTTTTAACTCCATCAATTTCAATGATTCTGTCATAATTTTTAAAGCCTGAAACAGATGCTGCTGAGTCAGGGATCACATCACCTACTACAGGAGTTAAATTAGACACTCCCATTAAATTGACAACTGTAAATAAAAAAAGTGCCAGAACAATGTTAAAGAAGGGACCTGCAAAGATTATGATGGCTCTTTGAAGTACACTCTTGGATTTAAAAGAATCAGCCGACAGTTTACTTGAGGCACTATCCTCATCTTCTGAAGGAGTGTTCTCTCCTTCCATTTTGACATAGCCTCCAAGAGGAATGGCGCTTATAGCATATTCACAGCCGGTCTTTTTTGATGTGTATTTATAGAGAATCTGGCCAAAGCCAATGGAAAAACGAAGAACTTTTACACCGCACGCTCTTGCAGCCAGAAAATGTCCAAGTTCATGAACTGTAACTAAAATTCCCAGACAGACAAGAAGATACAGAAATGAAGCCATTTAATAAAGATCCTTAATTACATCCTTTGCCCATACTCTTGCAGATTCATCAAGAGTTAATACTTCCTCAATATCGGTAAGTTCCTTAAGCTCAGCTCTCTGCAGAGTAGCATCAACTACACAGGCAATATCGGTATAACCGATTCTGCTGTTTAAAAAGGCATCAACAGCAATTTCATTGGCAGCATTAAGCACAGTAGTTGCTGCCTGACCTGATAAGGATGCCTGCATTGCAAGTTTTAAACAAGGGTAACGATCATAATCAGGAGCTCTGAAAGTAAGTTCGCCTAGCTTTTCAAAATCAAGAAGGTCTACTCCAGAATCAATTCTGTCAGGGAAACCTAAAGCTACAGAAATAGGAGTTCTCATATCTGGCTGACCTAACTGAGCCATCACCGCACCATCGGTAAAGCCAACCATTGAATGGATAACTGACTGAGGATGAACTACAACCTTTATATCATCATCGGTGGCATTGAAAAGATATCTTGCCTCAATGAACTCTAAACCTTTGTTCATCATGGTAGATGAATCAACTGAAATCTTAGGACCCATTGACCATACAGGATGATCAACTGCCATGGCAGCAGTTACATTCTTAAGTTCATTTAATGGAGTATCACGGAATGGACCGCCAGAACCTGTAAGCAGGATCTTCTTTACATGAGCTTCATGCAGATTGCAGAAGCCTAAATTTGACTGAACAGAATAAGGCAGACACTGGAAGATAGCGCTGTGCTCGCTGTCCACAGGCAGTACTTTGGCATTATATTTTCTTACAAGATCAAAAAAGATTTTGCCCGACATTACTAAAGATTCCTTGTTGGCAAGAGCAACCACACAGCCAGTCTTTACAGCCTCTAAAATAGGTCTTAAACCTGCTGCGCCAACAATTGCACCAACCACGATATCTGAAGCGCCGTCACCGGCTAATTCACATACGCCTCTTTCACCGTAGAGCACTTCAGCGTATAAGGATTCTTCTTTCAGACGCTGTTCAAGCTTTGAGGCTGCTACCTCATCGAACATGGCAACTCTCTGAGGGTGATAGGTTCTTACGATATATACCATCTTCTCTACAGATGAACAGGCTGCTACACCGTGCAGCTCAAATTCAGAAGAATGACGGCTTAATACATCAAGAGTGGAAGTACCGATAGAACCGGTGGCACCAAGTAGAGTTACCTTACGCATCTTAGAATAAAGCTCCACTTAACAAGTACACAAAAGTAATGAATACAGGAATTGCAGCTAGCTGTGAATCGATTCTGTCAAGCATGCCTCCGTGACCAGGGAAGATTCTGCCTGAGTCTTTGATGTTTGAAAGACGCTTGAACATGCTCTCAACAAGATCACCGATTACTGACATTACAATTGCAAGAATGCCAGCACCGATAACCGCAACGTAGTTATCACCGTACTGGCCGAAATAACCGAGCTTTAAGAACACGAGCATACCGATAACTGCAGTAACAAGACCTCCGAAAAGACCTTCCATAGTCTTCTTTGGGCTTACGTTAGGAAGCATCTTGTGCTTACCGAAGAAACGGCCTGCAAAGTAGGCACCAGAATCAGCACACCATACCAGAGCCATTACACACAGAACCAGTCTTGAACCTTCATGTTGATCTGAACCGTATGAACTTGCTCTTAAAACCAGCAGACCTTCAAGGAATGGCAACAGCATTAAAAGAGCCAGTATAGTGTTTAAAAGGTGGTTTTTATGCCATGAAACACTCTTTGGAAACTTTAACAAAAGAGGAATTGAACCAAACCACACGATAAGACCTGATGCAATCAGATACTGACAGGCCTTTGGAATGCCTTCGCTGATGTAAAGAGCTGGAGGCATGAAAAAGAAAGCTAAAGTGGCTGCCGCACAGGCTACCATAATAAAAGGGAGTCTTGATTTGTAGCCAAGCAGTGGTCCCATCTCATAGGCACCAACCATATATATGAAGAGTGCACCTATGGTAAAGAAGTCATATGGAGCCACAAACAACCATACCAGCACGGCTGCAATCAGAATAACTGCGGTAATAATTCTAGTCAGCATTAAGCTCTCCTTTTGCCTGTACCTGAGCTGAAGTCATTCCAAAACGGCGTTCTCTGCCGTTGAAGAATTCAATAGCTTCTATGAGATCATCTGCGCCATAATCTGGCCACAGAGTCTTTGAAAAATATAATTCTGCGTAGGCTGACTGCCACAGAAGGAAGTTGCTGATGCGCTGCTCGCCACCTGTTCTAATCATCAGGTCAACGTTTGAAATGACATTAAGTCTCTGACTTATATCATCTTCAGTCAGGTCATCAGGATTGGTTCCATTTGCAAGACAGTCCTTTAAAAGATTGCGAGAGGCATTTAAAACATCCCATCTGCCACCGTAGTTGGCAGCAATGTTTAAAGTCATAACTTCACAGTCTTTAGTTAATTCTTCGACTTTGGCAATCTGAGACTGAAGGATTGAAGGGAATTTGGATTTGTCACCTACAATTCTGGTTTTAATGCCGTTTTTAAGAAGATTTTTACTCTCTTTTCTGATAGCTTCAACAAACAGAGCCATCAGGGCATTAACTTCAAGAGCGGGTCTTTTCCAGTTTTCGCTGGAGAAAGCAAAGAGTGTAAGTTCCTTTACGCCTAATCTTACGCATTCAGAAATCACACGACGAACGGCATTGGCACCTTCTTTATGACCACTGACACGCTGTTTGCCACGTGCCTGCGCCCATCGACCATTGCCATCCATGATTATCGCTAAATGTCGAGGAGCGGTTAAGCCCCCCGATGTAATATTACTATCTGTCATGTATTCGATAATGTTAACCGTTAGATTTCCATTAACTCTTTCTGTTTTGCAGATAATAAGTCTTCAGCCTTCTTGATGAAGTCATCAGTAAACTTCTGAATCTTCTCTTCACCAGTACGCTGCTCATCCTCAGAGATTTCCTTGTTCTTCTGAAGATCTTTTAATGCCTGGTTGGCATCGCGACGAATGTTGCGGATTTCAACCTTGCACTGCTCAGCTTCACCCTTAACGATCTTAACGAGATCCTTACGGCGATCCTCAGTTAAAGGAGGAAGTGGAACACGAATTTCGGTTCCTGCAACAACAGGATTTAAACCTAAATCAGACTGCTGAATTGCTTTTTCTACAGCCTTGATTGAATTTCTGTCGAAAATGCTTAACTTTAAGGTACGAGCGTCTTCAACGTTAATCTGAGCAACCTGGCGTAATGGAGTTGGGCTACCATAGTAATCAACCATGATGCCGTCTAATAATGCAGGCTGAGCACGGCCGGTACGGATCTTAGACATACGTGAGTCTAAAGATGCCAGAGCCTTTTCCATACGCTCCTGAGCGTTTGCCTGTACTTCTTTTACCATAAATGTGACTCCTTAATCACTGACCACTGTGCCTTCATCACCGCCTAAGGCAGCTTTATCGAAAGCACCAGGTTTGTTCATAGAGAATACTCTAATTGGCATGTGATGTTCACGAGCTAATGCGAAAGCTGTTAAGTCCATCACTTCAAGCTTCTTCTCAATTACCTCATCAAAGGTAAGAGCATCAAACTTTACAGCATCCTTGTTCTTTACAGGATCTGCTGTATAAATGCCATCCACCTTAGTGGCTTTTAAAACTTCAGAGCATTGAAGTTCGATTGCACGCAGCACTGCTGCAGTATCGGTAGTAAAGAATGGTGATCCGGTACCACCAGCAACAATAAGGCTTGCACCTGAATTTAACAGGTCACGGCCTTCAGTGGCTGAATACTGAGTGGTAATAGATGGAATACCATAGGCACTCATCAGTACACATTTACCACCCTGAGCCTTAAGTTCTTCACGCATGGCAAGACCATTCATAATGGTTGCAAGCATACCCATCTGATCGCCAGACACTCTGTCAAAACCAGCTTTCTGTAATGCTGCACCGCGGAAGATATTACCGCCGCCAATCACTAAAACGGTCTGGATACCCTGTTCCTGAACGTTTCTGATAGCTTTTGCAGTTTCTGATAATACTTTAGGATCAATTCCAAAACCGCTCTCACCACTTAAAGCCTCACCTGAGATCTTAAGCAGGATGCGTCTTACTTTACTTTTCTGCTCTGAAGACATATGCACCGCCTTAAATTATTTCTTAGCGGCTTCCATCTGAGCCTGAACTTCAGCAGCGAAGTCTACAACAGCCTTCTCAATACCCTCGCCTACCTCTAAGCGAACGAATGATACTGCATCAGCTGAGTGCTCCTTTAACATCTGGCCTACAGAGATCTCTGGGTTCTTAACGAATGGCTGACCAGTTAAAGAAACTTCACCGGTGAACTTCTTCATACGGCCTTCAACCATCTTCTCAGCGATAGCCTGTGGCTTGCCTGACTTCATAGCGATGTCGATCTGAACCTGACGCTCGTGCTCAACAACTTCTGCTGATACGTCTTCTGGGTGAACGAAATCTGGCTTAGAAGCGCAAACGTGCATTGCAACGTCCTTAGCAACAGCCTCATCGCCGCCCTTAAGAACAACAGCAACACCGATACGCTTGTTTGAGTGAACGTATAAGCCTAAGGTCTGACCCTCAGCTGCTGAAACGATTGATACGCGACGAACCTGAAGGTTCTCACCAATCTTAGCAACTAAAGCGGTTAAGGTCTCAGCAACGGTTGAACCATCTAACTGAGCAGCCTTTAAAGCCTCGATGTCAGAGATGTTGTTTGCTAAAGCTAAATCAGCAACCTTCTGAGCAAATGCTACGAACTCAGCGTTCTTAGCGCAGAAGTCGGTCTCTGAGTTAACTTCTACTAAAGCGATGTTCTTGTCATTCTGTGCAACAGCGATGATACCTTCAGCAGCAGTACGGCCAGCCTTCTTAGCAGCCTTAGCAGCACCGCTCTTACGCATTGCGTCAATAGCAGCCTGCATGTTGCCGTCAGCAGCAACTAATGCCTTCTTACAGTCCATCATACCTGCGCCAGTAGCGTCACGTAATTCTTTAACCATAGCAGCGGTTACGGTAGCCATGTTTTATTCCTCTTAATCGGTAAAAGGCCGGTTTGACCGGCCTTAAATAAATTTCACTAATCTGTGGTTTTCACAGTACTATGGGGGTTGCCCAAAGAAAACTTATTCAGCCTTCTCAGCAGTCTCTTCAGCCTTAGCCTCAGTCTCAGCCTTAGCTTCCTTCTCCATGCGAACTGCGTCTGCACGTGCTGCGTTGATGGTCTCAACTGCGCCCTTTAAGTAAAGGTCAACTGCACGGATAGCATCGTCATTGCCAGGAACAACGTACTGTACGCCATCAGGATTTGAATTGGTATCAACGATAGCTACAACAGGAATACCTAAGTTGTTAGCTTCTTTGATAGCGATGTGCTCTACTTCTGCATCGATTACGAATAATGCATCAGGAAGACCACCCATATCCTTGATACCGCCTAATGAACGGTTTAACTTCTCAAGCTCACGAGTACGTAATAAAGCTTCTTTCTTGGTTAACTTGTCTAAAGTACCGTCCTGAGTCTGAGTCTCAAGCTCCTTTAAGCGCTTGATTGACTGACGTACGGTCTTCCAGTTGGTTAACATACCGCCAAGCCAGCGGTGATCTACGTAGTACTGACCGCATTCAGTTGCAGCCTTACCTACTTTATCGCTTGCTGCGCGCTTGGTACCAACGAAAAGTACCTTGCCCTTGTGAGCAACAGTGCTGCTCAGGAAGTTTAAAGCTGCGTCGTAGCACTCAACAGTCTTCTCAAGATTGATGATATGAATGCCATTACGTGCACCGAAGATGTACTGTTTCATCTTAGGATTCCAGTAACGGGTCTGATGACCAAAGTGAACGCCAGCCTGAAGCATATCGCGCATAGTGATGGTAGACATTTAAAATTACCTCGAATAGTTAGGGTTAAGCCTCCACTGTTTCGCCTGACCAACCGCAGTACGGCACCCAGCCAGATACGTTAACAAACAGTGTGCGTTTTCTAAATAAAAATCAAAAGCATAAAGCATTTTGCCTTATGCAATACCTTAAGTGTACCTACACAAAGGCACTATATTTTAGCATGCTTTAACAAATAAATTCACAGTTTATTGATAAAAATTCATAAAGCTGACTTATCTCCTTAAAATTAGAGCAATAAGATAATATAATTAAAAAAGTTTTATTATTTGGACGCATTAAAAATGAATATCTCTTTAAAGTCACCATCTGAAATTGAAAAAATGAGAGTGGTAGGTGCTATCACCGCCCGTGTTCTTGAGATGATTGAGCCATATGTAAAGGCAGGTGTTACCACCGATGAGCTTGACAAAATCATGAACGACTATATGGAAAATGTCGAAGGAGCCAAAAGTGCTGATTTAGGCTACCAGGGATATCCTAAAGCCACCTGCATCAGTATCAACGAAGTAGTATGCCACGGCATTCCAGGACCACATAAACTTCATGAGGGCGATATTGTAAATATCGATGTTACCGTGCTTTATGACAAATACCACGGTGACAGCTCAAGAATGTATGTTGTTGGCAAGACCTCCCCTCGCAACATGCAGCTGATTAAGTGTGCTCAGGAAGGCATGTATGAGGCCATTAAAACTGTTCGTCCAGGCTCAAACCTTGCCGACATCGGCGCTGCCATTCAGAAAGTTGCTGACAAGGCCGGATTCTCAATTGTAAGAGACTACTGCGGTCACGGCATCGGCGCAGGTTTCCATGAGGAGCCACAGGTGCTGCACTACAAAAACAGAATGAACCTGATTTTGCAGGAAGGCATGTGCTTTACCATTGAGCCTATGATCAATGCCGGCACCTACAAGTGCAAGGTTAATCGCAAAGACGGCTGGACAGTTACCACTGCCGACAAGCAGCCATCAGCTCAGTTTGAGCACACCCTTTTAGTTACCCACAATGGTGTTGAGGTTCTTACCCTGCGTAAGGACGAGGATTTCCCTAGAATTATTGAACACTGATAGCTATGTTTGAATCAATTGTAATTCCAAGAAAAGCAGATAAGACAGATATCGAAAACAACTTTCCTTTCACCACCTGCGGCCTTGATATCCTCGATGTCAGACAGGGACGTGAACTTATAAAGTACTATAAAGAGCATCTGCTTAAATGCTTTGAAGCAGGATTTACAGTTGAGAGCATCATAGAATATTCCTCCTCCATTATGGACAGCACCCTGACAATGCTGTGGAATCACTTTGTCGGGGAAAAATTCCCATACCTTGCTCTGTGTGCGGTAGGTGGATACGGCAGACGAGAGCAGTTTCCTGAATCAGATATTGATCTGCTTATCCTCTCTTCAGTCTCTCCAATTCCAACTGAAGCAAAAGAGGCTATTGAACCTTTCATCTCATTTCTCTGGGATTTAAAGCTTGATATAGGCTCATCTGTTAGAACCGTAAAGGATACCGTCTTAGCCTCAAGAGAAGATATCACCATTATCTCAAACCTTCTTGAAACTCATCTTATCACCGGTAATGAACAGACCTATCTGAGTCTTTTAAAAGCTTTGAAGATTGATGATTTCTGGAATAATGAAAAGTTCTTTGATGAAAAATTAAAAGAGCAGCAGACAAGATACCACACCTACCGTGATACCGTGTACTCGCTAGAGCCTGATATCAAGAACAACCCAGGCGGTCTTCGTGATCTTCACATCATGCAGTGGATTGCCATCAAGGTTTACCAGATGGGATTAAATTCCAATCTTCACGATATCGGTCTTTTTACCAAACTTGAATACGAAGAGTATCTCTCCTGCCGCAGATTCTTATGGAATGTACGCTTTGCCCTGCACTGCATCAACAATGGAAATATTTTAAGGCTGGATCTGCAAAAGAGTCTTGCCAACCTTTTAGGCTACGGAGATGAGGGTAATGCTCCGGTTGAGGCAATGATGAGAGATCTCTTCAGAACCTTCCTGAGGATCAGAGAACTCAACAATATAGTACTGCAGACAGCACAGCTTTCAATTAAGGGCTACGTAGGTGAAGAGTTTGAAGAGCCAGAGTTTTTAAACAGTCACTTCCTGCGCCGTGGCAATTACATCGATGTTATTGATCATGAGCTTTTCAAAAATGATCCGCAGAAGATCTTAGAGCTTTTTGACTCAATGGAAAGCCGCGACAAGATAAGCGATATTCATGTCAACTGTTTAAGAGCTCTAAGAGAGGCAAGACGCGAGATTAAGGACTTTTTAATCACCATTCCGTCCTGCCGCAAGACCTTTAAAAAACTGCTTGAGAATGTTGAAAAGGCACCAAAGGTCTTCTCCTTAATGCATGAGACCCGCGTACTCTCAAGCTATATGCCACAGTGGGCTCATATTGAGGGGCTGGCTCAGTTTGACAGATTCCACCTGTTCTCTGTTGATGAGCACATCATCAGAGTTATCAGAGGTGTACAGGAACTGTCAAAATCTAAAGAGCCAATCTATCAGCTCTTTAAAAACGTTTACCGCAAGATCTCAAATCCAGCCTGCCTTATCACAGCATCTTTTCTGCATGATATTGCCAAAGGCAGAGGTGGCAATCATGCCGCCAAGGGAGCCAAGGATGCAGAGTCATTCTGCCGTCTGCATGGCTTTAATGAATATGACACCCAACTTATCAAGTGGCTTATTGAAAACCATCTGCAGTTTAATACCACAGCCACCAGACGTGATATTTCAGATCTTGAGGAGATCAACAAATTCTCTGACTTTGTTGGCGATGAAGAACATTTAAACCTGCTGTATCTTTTAACCGTTGCAGATATCTCTGCAACCAACGAGAATGTGTGGAATTCATGGAAGGACAATATCTTCCGTCAGCTCTATACCTCAACTAAGATGGCGCTGTCCAATGAAGGTGATGATCTTGTCAAGAGCATGCAAAATCAGGCTCAGGCAAATCAGGAGAAGGTAATAGACATTACCAAGGACTGCAAGAAGGCGGATATCTTAAAGTTCATGCGTCTCTTTCCTATTGAGTACTTCATTCATTATGCCCCAGAAGATATCAGCTGGCATGCCCGCAACATTATCCGTTATGAGCATAAAGATACCCCGCTTGTACTGTTTTCACAGACCCCTAATGTGGGAACAGAGCTTATGGTTTACTATAAGAGCAGTTCCCCAATTGTGTTTGGAAACATAGTAAAAACAATGGCTTTGAAGCAATTGAATGTTTTTAGTGCACAGATCTTTATTACGCACAATTATCACGCATTGTGCACCATAATGTTCCAAAACAAGAAAGGACAGCCACTTGATCAGGACCGCCTGAATTCGCTTAGAAACGCTATTCTCGCAGGTCTTAATGATCATAGTCAAACCCTTGATATTCCGTCAGTTAATCACAAGATTTTTGACATTCCAACTACCATAAATTACCTTGATTTTGAGTCAGAAAAGCAGACCCGTCTTGAGATCTCAACTCTTGACAGACAGGGACTGTTAGCTAAAATCGGCATTACATTTGGAAATTTAGGATATTTAATCAGAGCCGCAAGAATCACCACTACAGGTGAACGCGCTGATGACTATTTTGCCATTACCGATATCAACGGAATGCCACTTGACTCGGACATGAAAAACGAACTTAGTGCTACGCTGATGAAGGTTCTGGACAAATAGTTTTTACTACCCAGGAGCTTAAAAATGTCAGTACAGGACTTACAGCCAATTATTGAAGAGGCCTTTGAAAATAGAGCCAATATCAATTCAAATACCGTAACCAAAGAAGTAAAGGATGCCATTGAGAAGGTTATCGACGCTTTAGACGCAGGACAAATCCGCGTAGCAGAAAAGATTGATGGTGACTGGGTTACCAATCAGTGGATTAAAAAGGCTGTATTACTTTCCTTCAGAATTACTGACAATTTCATGACAGAATTCCCTGGTGGAGCTTATTTTGACAAGGTTCCATTAAAGTTTGCAAATTATACTCAGGAACGTTTTGAAAAAGAACGCATCAGAGCTACCCCAGGTTCAGTTGTACGTCGCGGTGCATTCTTAGAGCCAGATACCATTGTGTTACCTTCATTCGTTAATATCGGTGCACACGTAGGCTCAGGCACCATGGTTGATACCTGGGCTACCGTAGGTTCATGTGCTCAGGTCGGCAAGAACGTTCATATCGCTGGCGGTGCCGGTATTGGTGGTGTATTAGAGCCAGTTCAGGCAGGCCCTACCATTATTGAAGACAACTGCTTTATCGGCGCACGTTCAGAAGTTGTTGAAGGTGTTATCGTCGGCGAAGGCTCCGTTATCTCCATGGGCGTTTTCTTAGGCAAATCAACCCGTATTTATGACAGAACCACTGGTGAAATCTCATACGGCAGGATCCCACCACACTCAGTAGTAGTTGCAGGTAATCTTCCTTCAAAGGATGGCAAATATTCATTATATGCTGCAATCATCGTTAAGAAGGTTGATGAAAAGACCTTATCAAAGGTTGGCTTAAATGAGATGTTACGTCAGGCTCAGGAAGAAGTTAACGCCTAATCGTTTTTACTATGATAGAAGACGGCTGATGCCGTCTTTTTTGTTTTTATAATCAGTACAGAGTGAGTCAGCCGCGATCTTTTAGAAAAACTGTTTTATTCAGGAACGATGATAGTCTCATCAATGCGAGAGTCAGGATCAATTTCATCTTTTACAATTTCATCAACCACCTGCTCAATTGACATATTATCTGAATTTACTCTGGCCCTCTCATCATCTGGCTCTACAGATAAATCAGGAAGCTCTTCTCTGTCATATGGGAAGTTTAAAAGTGCATTGGTCTGCTCAATGCAGGCAATACCCTTTACAAATTCTGCTCTCCACTTTGGAATTACACCACGTACAGACAGATCGTTAACATATTCTTCTAAGGCATGGTAATACTCAAGCCACAGTGAGTTTAATTCATTTAAAGTATTACCGTCATCTGTATTTACCTTAAAGATAGAATCAGAACGGTATTCAAATTCCTTCTTATAGGTACTGTATGCCTTTTCAGATTCGTAATTGCAGATATCCTCATCACGTGAAGAAATACATTCACGCAGCTGGAAATAATCACCAAATCCGTAAAGCTTGAACAGGGAAATCAGAGCAAGTCCTAAATTTGCACGAGGATGTTCGCCTACAGCATCATCAATTGAATCATTGTAAAAAGGTGAACCAATCCATCTTGAAGCAAAAGAATCCCAGGCTTTTAACACTTTTTCATAATAGAAATTATTAAGCGGAGTGATCCTGATACTTGATTCAATGCCTCTGATACAGTCATCTGATGCAAAATAAAACTGTGAACCATTAGCGCCATCAAAGAAGGAACATTCAGATTCTAAAAGCTCAGTAGTGGTGGTCTTTCCGCCAATGCCCTGTCTGAATTCGTTCTCAGGCTTCAGGATAATGCCGTCAGGTCGACCTGCAAGACGCCAGGTACGCATCAGCATGCGTCTGTAAATGACCGGCTTTAAAGCCTGAGCTAATGGTATGTTTGGCAGAGCTGAGGATAACTCACGATAAAACTCAGCCCAATACTTTAATGCACTGTCGACTGCGTTCAGAGTATTTACAGAGCCTCGCATACGACGGTAAAGCACAGATGAATACTTTAAGGCCTCCATCTCATAACGGTTATCAATGTCGTATACCAGGGTGGTAGGATCACCTTCAGATTCTTTGATTGAATAAAAGCTGTTTGGGATCTCCTGAAGCTTTCTCTTTCCTGCAAGTGCATATAAAGTCAGATACCAGTCTGACATATCTGCATTAACATCAGGGGTAATAGTAATTGTAGGCCCCATCAAAACAGCCTTATTCCAGGCCTTGATGTACTTTTTATAAGAGCTGTTCTGTCCGTTAAACAGTTTTTCAATATATGACAGAGGACCAATACCGTGCTTTTTATAGAACCTGTCTAAAGCTATGGTACAGCCTTCAGAATTATTGAACTTATATAAATGAGGTCCGATCCTCTTGGTGCACAGTGAGTCAATATCTTCTATGGATATGTGCTCGAAATTGTCATATGGCCATAACAGAGAGGATAAAATCGGGTAATTGCACTTATAGTTGTTGCTTATACATAATGCGGTGCATTTTGATGCCACATTTCTCAAGGTAAGATCAGCACCGGACATACTGATTTCAAGTGTTGAAGGCACGCCTAAATACTCAGCCTCTTCCTCATCAAATACAATTTCCATCTTGGGTGTATCAGGAAGAGCTAAAAGCAGTCTTGGATCTATCTGCAGATCAAGTGAATTTCCAGCAACCTCAGCGTATTCTTCAGTTACAAGTTCGTCAGTTTTGATAGTAACCTTGATCACCGAGTCATAATCAAGTTCTTTAGGTAATAGAAGAGTGAAACGGTAATCCCCCTGTCCTCCCTTTGAACACAACACAGCCTGAAGCTGGGTATTGCCATCTGAATTTACAAAGGCGGAAATCTCGGTTTCACCGCTTGGATATGTAAGCTCTCCTGAATCCCACATATTGGCTGCATATACAGAAGAGGTCGCTGTAAGTGATAATACGAACGCTAGCAGCTTGATAATAAACATTTTTAAATTTTTATAATTTTAATAATTTGCTGTAACTTTTTTTCATTTTTTCGTAATTATATATCTAAATTTGTAAATAAAATCACTCGCACAAAAAAAATTTTTTGCACAGAAAATAAACAGAAAAAAAAAAGGGATCTCAAAAGAGATCCCTTATAAATCTAGAAGTTAGATATTAACCACCAAAGTTGTCAAAGAGGATGTTCTCGTCTTCTACACCGATTGAGTGGAGCATATCTACTGCAGACTTAGACATCATTGGAGGACCACACATGTAGTACTCGCAGTCTTCTGGGTTCTTGTGGTCACGTAAGTACTGTTCGTACAGAACGTTTGCAATGAAGCCAGTTAAGCCAGTCCAGTTGTCTTCAGGCTGAGGATCTGATAAAGCCAGATGCCAGGTGAAGTTTGGATGTTCCTTAGCTAACTGATCGAACTCGTCAGCATAGAACACTTCGTTTAATGAACGGGCACCGTACCAGAATGACATCTTGCGCTTTGAGTTTAATCTCTTTAACTGATCAAAGATGTGTGAACGCATAGGAGCCATACCAGCACCACCACCGATGAATACCATTTCATTGTCGGTTTCACGTGCGAAGAACTCACCGAATGGACCAGAGATGGTTACCTTATCACCAGGCTTTAAGCTCCAGATGTATGAAGACATAATGCCAGGTACTGCACCAGGTACGCCAAATGGTGGAGTTGCAATACGTACGTTTAACATGATGAGGCCTTTCTCACCAGGGTAGTTAGCCATTGAGTAAGCACGAATGGTTGGAGTATCAACCTTTGAAACGAGCTTATCAAAGCCAAAGTGCTTGAAGGCGCCAATGTACTGAGGCTCGATATCGAAATCTGCATACTTAACTTCGTGTGCAGGAGCTTCGATCTGGATATAACCACCAGCACGGAATGGAACTTCTTCACCAGCAGGAATACGTAAACGTAACTCTTTAATGAAGGTAGCAACGTTATGGTTTGAAATAACCTCACATTCCCACTTCTTAACACCGAATACCTCTGGAGGTAATTCGATTTGACAGTCATTCTTTACAGTAACCTGACAGGCAAGTCTCCAGCCTTCCTTGATCTCACGCTTTGAGAAGTGTGAGTACTCGATAGGAAGAACGTTACCGCCGCCCTGGGTAACCTTAACCTTACACTGACCACATGCACCACGGCCACCGCAGGCAGATGATACGAAGATACCCTGTTCTGACAGATCGTTTAATAACTTACCGCCAGCTGGGCATTTCATAGCCTTGTCAGCATCGCCGTTAACACCGATAGTAATGTCGCCTGACTGAACCAGGAACTTTCTAGCAACCAGAATTAATGTTACGAGAATAACAACGATTGCCACGAACATTGCTACACCAGCAATAATTGTTTCCATGTCTCCCCCTTATAACTGAATACCAGAGAAGGCCATGAAAGCAACTGCCATCAGACCTGCAGTGATAAAGGTTAAAGGTAAACCACGAAGACCGGCAGGTGCGCTTGCATACTTTAACTTCTCGTTAATAGCAGCCAGCACGATGATTGCCAGGGCCCATGAAGAACCTGAACCTAAAGCATACACTACAGACTCGGTGAAGGTGTACTCACGCTGTACCATGAATGATACACCAGCGAAGATAACGCAGTTTACAGTGATCAGAGGCAGGAAGATACCTAAAGCAGCGTACAGACTTGGTACGTACTTATCGAGGAAAATTTCCAGGATCTGAACTAAAGCTGCAATAACACCAATGTAGGTAATGAAGCTTAAGAATGATAAATCTAAACCAGGTGCCAGAGCATCAGGCTTTAAAACGTAGGTGTTGATGATGTTGTTTACAGGAACAGCAAGTAACTGAACCATAATAACAGCAGCACCTAAGCCAGCTGAGGTTGAAACCTTCTTTGATACTGCCAGGAATGTACACATACCTAAGAAGAAGGCTAAAGCCATGTTCTCGATGAATACACTCTTAACAAATAATGAAATATAGTGTTCCATTATTAGTAATCCTCCCTGTGGGTATCATACTCAAGTGGTTCCTGAAGATCCTTACGGAAGGTCTTAACAACCCAGATTAACAGGCCTAACAGGAAGAATGAGCATGGTGGCATTACAAGCAGACCACATGGAACGTACCAGCCACCGTTGTTAACGGTCTCAAATACGGTCATACCAAACCAGGTGCCTGAACCGAAGATCTCACGGATACTTGCAACAACGCATAATACGAGCATGTAGCCAATACCGTTTCCTAAACCGTCTAATAAAGATGGAAGAGGCTTGGACTTCAGAGCAAAGCCCTCAGTTCTACCCATAACGATACAGTTGGTGATAATCAGACCAACATAAACTGATAACTGCTTTGACAGGTCGTAGGCGAAAGCCTTTAAGATCTGGTCAACTAAGATTACCAGTGATGCGATAACTGTCATCTGAGCGATAATACGTACTGAGTTAGGGATAAAGCTACGTACAATAGAAATCAGAAGATTTGCTAATGAACATACTGCAATAACTGACAGACCCATAACAAAAGCGGTATTCATGCTAGAGGTAACAGCTAAGGAAGAACAGATACCTAAAACCTGAATCATTACAGGGTTATTTGCAATGATAGGGGTCAGGAATGTTTCCTTAAGAGATGGACCTTTGTTACTCATTTACAGAGATCTCCCCTTTGCTAATTTTTTCTAAGAATGGCTTGTAACCAACATCAAACCAGTACTTGGCAGTGTTGTCTACGCCGTTAGAGGTTAAGGTTGCGCCAGATAATGCATCAATCTGATTATCCTTTGCATTCTTACAGATCTTGAAAGCGTAGTTGCCGTCAATCTGGATCTTCTTGCCAACCCACTTCTTCTGGAAGTTAGGATTGTCAATCTCACCACCTAAGCCTGGGGTCTCGCCGTGTGAGTAGAAGGTAACGCCTAAGATGGTGTTGCCATCTTCAGGAGATACAGCTACATAACCATAAACGGTTGACCATAATGCCTGGCCGTAGAAAGGAAGAATAATGCGAACAGTCTTGCCGCCATCCTTTGCAAAGTAAACAGGCATATACTTTGAGTGAGTTAAGATACCAGCTGCGTCATCTTCTTTGTTGATCTTTACAGAAGTGCCGTCTTTCTTAGCAAGAGAAGCAAAGTTATAGCCTTCGATAGCATCCTTTGAAGATACGATACCATCAGCTACAGCCTTGTCATCATCGATTAAATCACCGGTGTCAACATCTACAAGGTGAGCTACGATGTGCTCCTTGAAGATGTCGGCAATCTTGCCATTATCTTTTACACCAGATACCTTCAGGATATTAACCTGACGATCATTAGCAACTGCTGCTGCCTTGAATGGATCTAAAGCAACTACTGCTGAAGATACAACTACAGAGCAAACCAAGCAGAATGATACGATAACAACGAAGGTACCTACTACAGTGTCTTTAAAATTAACTTTAGCCACGAGCAAGTCTCCTCTTAATATTACGCTGAGTTGCTAAGTAGTCGAATAAAGGAGCAAAGCAGTTAGCGAATAAAATTGCAAGCATCATGCCTTCTGGGTATGCTGGGTTTACGGTACGGATTAAGATAACCATAACACCGATTAAAGCACCAAATGCCCACTTGCCCTTTGAGGTAAATGAACTTGATACTGGGTCGGTTGCCATGAATACGGTACCGAAAGCGAAGCCACCTAATACAGCATGCCACTCAAATGGCATTGAGAACATCTGGTTGGTTGAAGAACCGATGTAATTGAATAAGCAGGCAGTTAAGAAAGCACCAATTACAACGCCTAACATGATGCGCAGTGAAGCAACACCAGTAGCGAGAATAATTAAAGCGCCAACTAAAATCATTGCAGTTGAACCTTCGCCGATTGAACCCTGAATGTTACCCATAAAGGCATCCATCCAGTTGATGGCGTTGCCAGCTACATCCTTTAATGCTGCCTCACCACCCTGTGCCCACTGAGCCAGTGGAGTTGCACCAGAGAAACCATCTACTGGAACCCAGCAGTCGGTACCTGAAATTGATGCAGGATAAGCGAAGAATAAGAATGCACGGCCGCACAGTGCAGGGTTTACGAAGTTTCTGCCGGTACCACCGAATACTTCCTTACCGATGATAACACCGAAGGAAATACCTAAAGCAGCCTGCCATAATGGCATGGTAGCTGGTACTACTAATGAGAACACAATTGAAGTTACGAAGAAACCTTCGTTGATTTCATGGTGTCTGATTAAGCAGAATAAAACTTCCCAGAATGCGCCTACAGCAAAAACAACAGCATAGATTGGGAGGAAGTAAACAGCACCGATTAACATCTTGGTGAAGATGCCGGCATCAGTGGTTAAACAACCGCCTAAGAGCTGAACTAATGCATAGTGCCAGTCATCGCTGAACAGAGCATAACTTGCAGTTGCGACTTCATTTGCATTAGGCAGAGTTGCGATAGCCTCTACAGTCTGGTTACCGATGTTGTACATACCCCAGAATAAAGCAGGGAACACTGCAGCCCAAACGATAATCATGATACGCTTTAAGTCAACGAAATCACGAACGTGGGTTTTACCAGTGGTAACACGGCCAGAGCTGTATAAGAATGTGAATGTACCCTCATATAAAGGATAGAACCATGATAACAGGCCACCCTTTGTAAAGAGTAAAGAGAATTTCTTTAATAACTCTAACACTTAATTAACCCTCCACTTCAATCTTAGTCAGGCTTCTGCGGATTAATGCGCCGAAGTCATTCTTACCAGGGCAAACGTAAGTTGCTAAAGCTACGTCTTCTTCTGATAACTCTAAGATTCCAAGCAGCTTGGCCTGATCGGTATCGTTCATATCGATAGCACGAACAAGCATGGTACCCTCAACCTCATATGGAGCTAAAACCTTGTCATATACACCGATAGGCATAATTGAACGAGGACCGCCGTTTAATGCGGTATTGAAGGTGTAAGTTGATGGCTTTAAGAAGCCAGATAAGAATGCACGGGTAGCTGAGTGACGGTGTAAACCTAAACCCATCCAGTTCTGTAAGAAGAACTCATTGGTTGTGCCTTCTTCTAATGCTGCAACGCCTAAGTGATAACGGCCTAAGTAAGCATATGGACCTACAGCGGTGTTACCCCAGAGTACGGTACCTGAAATTACGCGTGAGCCCTTTGGAAGCTTCTCGCCTGCAACTAACTCAGTTACAGAAGCACCGATTACAGTCTCGATTAAACGAGGCTTTGCAACAACTGGACCTGCTAAAGAAATTACTCTCTTGTTGTAGAACTCGCCTTCAACGAAGAGGTGACCGATAGCGATAACATCCTGATAGCCGATGTGCCATACAGTCTTGTTCTCTGATACAGGATCTAAATTATGAATGTGAACGCCAGGCAGACCTGCTGGGTGCTGACCCTTGAAAGTCTCAACCTGAATGTTGTCTGCGGTTACAGAAGGGATCTCATAATCACCCTTACATACGTAAACCTTGAAATCGCCAATTCTGCTTAATACTCTCAGGCCGTTTGCAAATGCTGCATGCTCAGCTGCAATTACAACCTTAGGATCAGCTGCTAAAGGATTGGTATCCATGGCAGTTACAAAGATTGAGTGAGGGAGTGAGCCAACTGCTGGTACCTTGTCGAATGGGCGGGTGCGGAAAGCGGTCCACATGCCTGATTCAACTAACTCATCAACCACATCCTTTGAGGATAAAGCAAGCAGCTTGTCAGCTGGAGTCTTCTTGAACTCAACGCTCTGTCCATTAGGATCTACTTCAATTACAAGTGACTGGAAAGCACGGCGCTCGCCTCTGTTGATGGCAACAACCTTACCGGCAACAGGAGCTGTAAAACGTGTTCCAGGATTCTTTTTATCTTCAAAGAGAACCTGACCTTTCTTGACAGTCATACCTGCTTCAACAGCCATTGAAGGACGCAGACCAACGTAATCAGAGCTGATTAAAGCTACATGCTTAACGCTTGGGCTGGCACTTACCGACTGTTCAGGCTTGCCGCCAATAGGCAGATCCAATCCTTTTTTGATTTTAATCATAGACGGTTCCATTAAAACTAAGGATTACTCTAATACCTGTCAGTTACACACAAAAATGCGACCCTTTTATATTTCAAAAAAAGTAACATTTCTGTATCGACAAGTAATCGTGAGAATTTTAGCATTATTCAGGACACTTTTCTAATCCTGAGGCTAATAAAAACAAATGTTTTCAAAATTATTAGATGGTGATCTAAAACTTTACAGAATTGTTAGAAATGTACCAAAACGAGGCGTGAAAAAATTATTCTTTTAAAGGCAGTAAAACTGCCTTTTTGAAAGTTATTTTACATAAATTGCATAAAAGATTAGACAGAGTCTGCTGACTTCTGATTATATGGAGCAACTTTTAAAAGCAGCAGCATCCCGGGAACTGCCAAAGCAGTGCAGATTAAAAAGAAAAGCTCCCAGCCTACAAATTCTACGATGTAGCCTGTAGCTGCATTGCAGAAAGTACGAGGAACAGCGCTTAAGGAGGTTAAAAGAGCAAACTGAGTTGCTGTATAGGCTTTATTGGTCTTGCTTGCGATAAATGCGACAAAAGCTGCGGTACCTAAACCTGCACCTAAAAACTCTGCCACCACCACTAAAGCAAAAAGCCAGACAGGAGGGGCTGCATTAAGAACTGTATGCTCATAAGCTAAAGCATAAAAGCCTAAAATCGTCACAAGCTGACCAAAACCAAAAAGCCATAATGCTCTGTTGATGCCGATTTTAAGCATAATTATGCCGCCTAAAATGCCACCTATAATCATGGCCCATAATCCAGCGTTCTTAGCAACCAGACCTATGGTGGTCATTGAATAGCCAATATCAATATAAAACGGGGTCGCAAGAGCTGTAGCCATTGAGTCTCCAAGCTTGTAGCTAAATACAAACAGGACAATCAAAAGCATGGAAACAAGTCCCTGACGATCTTTAAATTCAACAAAAGGCTCAATAATGGCTGCCTTTAGAGTTCTAGGAGCATTCTGATTCTCACCTTCTTTCAGGAACAGGCTTAAAACTAAAGTTGGCAACATGAATGCGGCTGTAATGATAAATACCTGCATCCATGAAATAAAATCAGCAAGGATTAGAGAAAGACCGCCAGGGATCAAACCTGCCACGCGGTAACTTGAAATAAAAAGTGAATTTCCAAGTCCCTGTTCATTGTCTTCTAGAATTTCTCTTCTGTAGGCGTCAATGGCAATATCCTGAGTAGCTGAAGCAAAAGAAAGGACAGAAGCCACAGCTGCTATGGCAAAAAGATGATCTTTAGGAGAGAGTACACCTAAAAGTGCAATACAGACAAATACAAGAGACTGCGAAAGAATAATAAAACCGCGTCTGCGGCCAAGATTGAATGGATTGTAGCGATCAACCAGAGGCGCCCACACAAACTTCCAGGTATACGGGAACATGATAAGGGAGAAAAGACCGATACTCTTAAGATCTACTCCCTCTTTTCTAAGATAGGCGCCAAGTAAAGACAGAAGCACAAAAAGAGGCATACCGGAGGCAAAACCAAGGCACAGACAGATGCCCATCTTTTTGGAAAAGAGATCTTTTACAAGATCTTTGCGTAAAACTCCTGTCATTTAATTTCCTTAATCAGTCTCTGAAGTTTTCATACTGCAAAGGCTGTTCGATATCAGATGCTCGAACCAGGGCAATAGCAGCCTGAAGATCGTCTTTCTTTTTGCCGGTAACGCGCACGATGTCATCATTGATTTTTGGATCAACCTTAATCTTGGCATCCTTAATCATCTTGCAAAGCTTCTTGCCAAGCTCCTTATCGATACCTTCCTTGAAGGAAACGGTCTGCAGTGACTTTTTGCCAGAACGGGTAATATCGCCAAAAGATGCTGAACCTGCTTCAATGTTGCGCTTGATAAGCTTCATGCGCAGAATTTCATCCATCTGCTGAATCTGAAATTCTTCCATAGCCTCAAGCTTCACTTCATTTGATGACTTGTCAAAGGTAAATGAAGCTTCTACACCACGGAAATCAAAGCGGGTCTGAAGTTCACGGTTAGCGTTATCAACAGCATTCTGAACTTCATCTTTCTTTAATTTAGATACAATGTCAAATGATGGCATTTTAAATTCCTATGTCCAATAAAAGCTTCTCTACTGAAGCTGCATCAAGTCCCTGCTCTGATAACAGTTCATCGCGGGAACCTTCCATAATAAATTCGTCTTTTAAACCTAAAAGTTCAACTCTTACCTTTTCATTTGCCTGTTTTACGGTAAAGTAAACTTCCTGACCGATACCACCCTGAACTACGCCCTCTTCAATTGAGATGACAGCCTCATGAGTCTTTGCCAGCTCTTTTAAAAGCTCAACATCAAGAGGTTTTACAAAGCGCATATCAACTAAGGTTAAATCGTATCTGTCAGACAGAGCCTTAAGCTTTGAAACAATACTGCCAAAGCAGCAAAGAGCAACCTTTTTACCCTGCCTAAGAACTTTTGCTCTACCGATTTCAACAGTGGCACTCAAAGGGATCTTCTCCTCTTCCACCTCAAGACTTGCTCTTTCGTAGCGAACCACACAAGGCTTCATGCTCTTGTAGGCAGTATTCAACAGCAGATACTGCTCATTTAAGGAAGAAGGAGTCATGATAATCAGATTCGGGATACAGCGCATAAATGCGATATCAAACATACCCTGATGAGTAGGACCGTCAGGACCTACGATACCGCCACGGTCAATGGCAACCACAACAGGCAGATTCTGAATTGCAAGATCATGAATCAGACCGTCATAGGCTCTTTGCAGGAAGGTAGAATAAATGGCAATCACTGGGTGCATGCCACCTGCAGCAAGACCTGAGGCAAAGATGAAGGCGTGCTGCTCAGCAATGCCCACATCAAAAAACTGCTGTGGATATTCCTTTGAGAAGGATACCATACCTGAACCTACAGGCATGGCAGGTGTAATACCTACAAGCTTGTCATCAGAAAATGCTCTGTCACAGAGCCATTTTCCGAAATTGTCAGAGAAAGAACAGACTTTTCTGTTCTCACACTTTATAAATTCTCCTGTATCAGGATCAAAAACCGGAACACCATGATATAAGGTTGGATTGTTCTCTGCAGGCTCATAGCCCTTACCTTTCTTGGTAACCACATGAACAAACTGCAAACCGCCGATTTTTTTAACATTATGCAGGATGGATACAAGATTATTTACATCATGACCGTCAATAGGTCCGATGTAATTAAATCCAAGCTCCTCAAAGAGAGTGCCTGGCATCACCATACCTTTTACATGTTCCTGAGCTTTTAAGGCTAACTGCTGAATTGCAGGAAGTTTTTCTAAAACCTTTTTACCACCGTTAATCAGTTTTACATAGTATGGACTTGCAAGAATCGATGATAAGTAGGATGCAACTGAGCCTACATTCTCTGAAATACTCATCTCATTGTCATTTAAGATCACAATCAGATCGACATCTTTTACAGAGCCGGCACAGTTAAGACCTTCATAGGCGGCACCGCCTGACAGGGCGCCGTCACCTATAACGGCAACAACCTTGTTTTCAGAGTGACGGTTGCGGTTTGCAACAGCAAGCCCCAGGGCAGAGCCAACAGAAGTTGAAGCATGACCTGTGGTTAACACATCATATTCGGTTTCACCGCGGTATACGAAGGCATGCAGACCATCCTTCTTGCGGATAGTCTTAAGTTCCTCTTTATGACCGGTTAAGATCTTGTGAGGATAGGACTGATGACCAACATCAAATATGATTTTGTCATCAGGAGTGTTAAATACATAATGAAGAGCAGTTGTCAGTTCCACAACTGCAAGACCTGATGCCAGATGACCTGCAGTTCTTGACACAGAATCAATCACATATTCTCTAATTTCAGAGCACACCCTTGGCAGGTCACTTTCATCAAGTTCCCTTAAATCCTTAGGAGAATGGATCTTGTCTAATAAAGGTGTACTAATCAGGTCTGTCACAGTTTAATGATCTCTATTTACAGTAAATAAGGCAAACTCTTTTAATATTGTAGTATCAATATTAAGTCCTGCCAGAGCATCAATTGCTTTTTGGGCACATTCAAAAGCAAATTCCTTTGCCTTATCAAGCCCCATTAAGGAAGGATAGGTACTCTTATCAAGGCTGATATCAGCGCCCTGGGTCTTTCCCATTACGGCTGTATCACCGATAACATCAAGCACGTCATCCCAGACCTGGAAAGCAAGTCCTGTAAAACCTGCATACTCGTCTAAAGCCTTAAGCTCTGATTCAGAGACATTTTCACTTGCAACTGCACCCATTAAAACTGCAGCTCTGATAAGGGCTCCGGTTTTCTTTGAATGCAGTACTCTTAATCTTTCAAGAGGGATATGCTGACCTTCTGATTCCAAATCAATAGCCTGACCGCCACACATGCCAGAATAACCGGCTTTAGATGAGAGTATGCGAACCAGAGAAGCTACAGCCTTAGGTGAAAGACCAGATTTTTCATCAGATAAAATCTCAAAGGCAAGTGTCTGCAGAGCATCTCCTGCCAACAGAGCCACAGTCTGAGAGTATTTAACATGAACGGTTTCATGACCTCTTCTTAAAGAGTCATTATCCATTTCAGGCATATCATCATGAATAAGTGAATAAGCATGGATGCACTCAATGGCAGATGCTGGATAATCAAGCTTATCCATGCTCTGACCTAAGGCAAGACCGGTTGCATACACCAAAAGAGGACGCGCTCTCTTGCCACCTAAAAGCAGACCATAGGCCATTGATTCCTTTAAGGTCTTTGCTTCATCGTCAAACCCTTTAATGTAGTTTTCCATAAAGGCATTTACACGAGATACTACATCCTTTGAAAAGTCCTTTAATTCCACGCTTATGTCCTTGTGATGAAAAGTGAATAAAACTTTAGTTTTCTGTCCTGCCGTTTAAAAGAGCTTCCTGAGCTTTAAGCTTGGCGTCTTCTATTTTCTGAGACATTTCATCTAAAGATTTTTTGCACTCTACAGCAAGTTCCATACCCTGACTGTAAACAACAATAGCCTCATCGATTGGAAGAGTACCTGATTCCAGAGATCTGGTTAACTCCTCTAATTTTCTGAATTTTTCCTCAAAGGAAGTCATCTGTTTTTCAGCCATGATATTACCTCTGTACAGAAAGCTGCACAAAAGTGCAGCTATACGATTATGATCTTAATACAGCGCCTAATTTTGCGGATGCAGCATCAACAACAGCCTTGGCAAGAGCTTCAACCTCGCTCTCCTCTAAGGTGTGCTCAACATCCTGAGCAATTACGCCAACTGCAACAGATCTCTTGTCACCTAAAGACTCATCTTCAAATACGTCGAAGATCTTAACGTCGGTTACAACCTTGCCACCAACCTCTCGTATGAGAGCTACAAGATCTGCTACAGCAACAGACTTGTCAATTACAAAGGCAAAGTCGCGGCGAACTGATGGGAACTTTGAGATTGGCTCATATGATGGAACATCACGCAGCTCAACTGCTGAACGTAAAATCTCAAATACACCCACCTTCTGCTTGAAGCCTAAAGCCTTCTGAGTAGATGGGTGGAGCATACCAACAAAACCAACTTTCACGCCGTTTAACATAATGTCAGCGCTCTGACCTGGGTGCAGACACTTCTCAGAACTTCTTACAAAGCAAAATGATGATAATCTGTTGGTTACGTTTAATAAGGTCTCAACATCACCTTTCATATCAAAGAAGTCAACGCCACGGGTCTTCTGTGTCCATGACTCATCTTCAACGTCACCTACGCAGATACCAGCAATCATTGGAACCTGAGATACGCCGTTTTCTGCCTTCTCATCAATGATATAGCGCAATCCCTGCTCAAACAGGCGAACCTTGCGCTGCTGACGGTTAACATTGTACTTGGCTACGATAGAAAGACCTGCTAAAAGACTGGTTCTCATAGCAGAAAGTTCTGGTGAAATTGGAGTGTTAAGCATTAATGGCTTAATATCTGAGAATTCCTTTAATACCTTAGGATCGGTAAATGAATAGGTAATAGCCTCGTTATAGCCAACATCAACCATAGTCTTCTTGATAAGACGGTCTAATACAACCTCTTCTTTCTCATGAACCATGTACAGCTCACTTACAGGAGTTACATTTTCAATGTTGTCATAACCGTAAATACGGGCTACTTCCTCAATTAAATCCTCTTCAATTTCAATATCGAAACGGAATGAAGGTGATACTGCCTTAAAGCCACCTTCGATTCTCTCTGGATTTAACTCAAGATTCTTTAAGATGTTAAATACAGTATTCTCATCAATCTGCTTGCCTAAAACTCTAGTCAGCTTTGACATTCTTAAGGTAATAGGATTGTGAGTTGGAAGCTTGTCTTCAACCACAGCCTCGTTTACAGGACCTGCCTTACCGCCAGCAATCTCAATTAAAAGAGCAGTTGCTCTTTCAATAGCACGCAGCTGATTTGCATGGTCAACGCCTCTTTCAAAGCGGTGAGAAGCATCAGTATCAAGGCCATACTGTCTTGCTCTGCCCTTGATTGCATCAGGGGTAAAGAAAGCTGACTCTAAAAGAACATCAGTGGTGTTCTCATCAATACCAGAATTTAAACCGCCAAAGATACCTGCCATAGCTACAGGTCCCTGAGAATCTGCAATTACAAGAGTATTATCCTGAAGCTTTAACTCTTCACCAGAAAGTACAGTCATAGGCTCATCTTTCTTAGCCTTGCGTACTACAATCTTGTCGTGAAGCTTGTTTAAGTCAAATGAGTGCAGAGGCTGGCTGTACTCAAGCATTACGTAATTGGTTACGTCAACGATTGGAGATACAGAACGGATACCGCAGCGACGGAGCTTTTCAACCATCCATACAGGTGATTTAGCCTTCTGATTTACACCGCGAATCACACGGTCTAAATAACGAGGGCAGGAAGTTGAATCTTCAAGCTCTACAGGGAATACATCGTCAATTTCACAAGGTACTGCCTTAACCTCAGGGTATTTAAACTCTTTACCTAAAAGCACAGCAACTTCACGGGCAATACCTGAAATACCAAGACAGTCAGGACGGTTTGAGGTTAAATCAACATCAATCACCTTGTCATTGAGCTTGAAGTACTCACGGATATCCATACCTAATGGAGCATCTTCAGGAAGCTCAATGATACCGTCAGACTCTTCAGCCATGCCAAGCTCCTTATATGAGCAGAGCATACCGTTTGACTCAACACCACGAAGCTTTGCCTTCTTGATGGTGATGCCGTTTACATGAGCGCCAACTAAAGAGCAGCAAACCTTTAAACCTTCACGGCAGTTAGGTGCACCGCATACGATCTGGAATACACCGCCATTAGCCTCGCCCACATCAACGTGAGTTAAGTGCATGTGATCAGAATCAGGATGTGGAACGCAGTCTAAAACCTTACCCACCACAACCTTGTCAAAATTATCAGCTACATCAGATACAGAGTCTACTTCCAAACCTGCCATGGTGATCATGTCAGATAACTGCTCTGCATTCAGGTCGTTTTCAACCCACTCGTCAATCCACTGTTTATTGAAAATCATTTTATCTATCCGTTAATTAGGCAAACTGTTTTAAGAAACGTAAGTCATTCTCAAAGAATGCACGCAGATCATTTACACCATAGCGAAGCATAGTCAGACGCTCAACGCCCATACCGAAGGCGTAGCCTACGTATTTGTCAGTATCAATACCAACGTTCTTTAAAACGTTTGGATGTACCATACCGCAGCCTAAAACCTCAAGCCACTTGCCACCCTTTCTGCGCAGATCAACTTCTGCAGAAGGTTCAGTAAATGGGAAGAATGAAGGACGGAAACGAACTTCAAGCTCTTCTTCAAAGAACTTTAATAAGAACTCGTTTAAAACACCCTTTAACTCAGCAAAAGAAGTGTGCTCTTCAACTAACAGGCCTTCTACCTGATGGAACATAGGGGTGTGGGTCATGTCATAGTCGTTACGATATACACGGCCAGGAGCAATAATTCTGATAGGTGGTTTCTGAGTCTCCATGGTACGAACCTGTACGGATGAAGTCTGAGAACGTAATAACAGACCGTTTTCTACAGAGAAAGTATCCTGTGAAGAACGGGCAGGATGGTTAGGAGGCAGATTTAAAGCATCGAAGTTATGATAATCATCTTCAATCTCAGGACCGCCAACTACAGAGAAGCCCATTGAACCAAAGATTTCCTTGATTCTTTCAATGGTGCGTGAAATAGGATGCTCGTTGCCAAATGATGGGGCACGGCCAGGCAGAGTAATATCAACTGTTTCCTTTGAAAGTTTCTCTTCTAAGGCAGCCTTTTCAATCTGAGCACGACGCTCTTCAATAGCGGCAACAACAGCCTGCTTAGCCTCGTTGATTACGGCTCCACGCTGAGGACGCTCTTCATTTGAGAGTTTGCCAAGTTCAGCCATGAAAGAGGCAAACTGACCTTTCTTACCTAAGAAATTTACTCTGATAGCATCTAACTGCTGTAAATCCTGTGCTTCGTTAGCTGCCTTTACGCCAGATAATTTGGCTTCTTCTAGTTTATCCATCGATATATACCAGTATCTAAATTGACTTGAAGTTACAAAAATAAAATATAGATAACTGAGTATTATCTCATTTTTATCGAGGATATGGAAATATTTATACTATATATGAGGGAGAATGCTTAAAAAGGTGAGTTCTGATTGTTTGCTTAAGTATTTTTTTATTAAAAATCAGAATATTATTTTTTAATATAATTTTTACTCTTTTGTTACAGAAAAATACTTATCGGTCCGGATCCTGCTTTAACCTGCTTTTTTGCAGTTCATTGTCAATCTTGTCACAGCCTTTTTCAGCTTCAGAATGATGCTGTTTTAAATTATCTTTCTTAGTACGCTGATGGAGATCCAGTTCATCATCAGCAATTTCAAGACCAGTCTTTTGCATAACGACTCCTTAAAATTTCAAGCTCTGCATATAACAAATAATTCAATGATTATAATTCTGTTATATTTAATTTAATGCAATTATATCCATTCTGTTTTTATATGAACTCTATTAAAAAATGTTTCCCCTGTTTTGTGCATAAAAATAGCAAAATGGCATCTTTTTGATCCAAAAAAAATTGTTCCAAGAAATGATATAATGGCTCAAATTATTTATGTAAGAGTAATAAAGTGTCACTTTTCTATTCATTAAATCTAACTATCGCAAGGCGATTTGGCTTTAAAAGCAAATCTCATAAATTTGCCACATTCGTTGCGATTATTTCAATTGTCGGCATCGCCATCGGCGTGGCCGCACTTATTATCGACACGAGCATCATGCAGGGACTGCAGAACAGCCTGAAAAACAAAACGTTAACCAATGTTGCTCACGTAACAGTAAAAACAGATAAGAGCAATGCAGAAAAACTGTTACATCTTGATAATGTGATCGCAGTATGCCCCTATATTGAAGATCAGGTTTTAGTGCAGACAGACAAAACCGTAGGACTTGCTCTTTTAGAGGGAATTGATACAGAAAACCTGATGCTAAGAGACGGACACAGCCTTGAAGAGTTAAAACTGCCTTTCATTCCGCCAAAAGGAAGCTACAACCTCAACGGTGCAGCCGCCATATTCTACAACCTCGATATGAGACTTAATTCAAGGGTAAAGCTCATTTCAACCACCAATGCCCGCTACACTCCAATGGGTCTTACACCAAGAGCACGACTCTTTAAATTCACAGATTATTTTGCCAGCACCCATTCAAATGCCATTTGTCCTGTAATTGGCAATTATGAGGATGTAAGAAAGCTGTTCTACCTAAAGGGAGAACCTTCATCTTTCAGGCTTTTCCTTCACGATCCGTTTATGCTCGATAAACTTAATGACAAGCTTGATTCCATGGGGATTGAGCATTCTGACTTTACCGCAACGCAGGGGGACTTTTTCAAGGCTCTTGCCATGGAAAAAATCTCCATGATCATCATGCTCTGCCTGATTATTGTGGTGGCAGCTTTTAATATGCTTTCAGCTCTGGCCATGACCGTAAGTTCAAGACTTACAGACATCGCTATCTTAAAGAGTCTTGGCATGCAGAATAAAAAAATACTTTCCATTTTTTTAACCGTAGGACTGCTTTCAGGTCTTACAGGAACATTAGCAGGAACAGCTATCGGCATTCCTCTTACAGCAGTGATTTCCAACGTTATGAGCATGAATACGGCCATGAGTGAAATTCCTGTCAGCATTGAAATTTCCAACCTGCTTTTAATTGGCTTTGGTTCCATGCTGATGAGTTTCTTATTTACACTCTACCCTGCCTTGAAGGCTGCAAGCTCCAATCCTGTTGAAAACCTTACCAGAGGCTAAAATGACCAAGATTATTTTAAAAGCAAAAAATATTGTAAAGACCTATACCGAAGGCAAGGTTAAGACAGATGTTTTAAAGAACGTCAATCTTGATATCTATGAAGGTGAACTTACCGCCATTATCGGTAAATCTGGTTCTGGCAAAAGTACTCTCATGCATATCTTAGGAACCCTGGACACTGCAGATTCTGGTCAGATTCTGTTTAATGATCTTGACCTTACCAGACTTTCTGCATCCAAAAAAGCTCAGTTTAGAAACAGTAATCTTGGCTTTGTCTATCAGTTCCATCATCTGCTTGGTGACTTCACTGTAAAAGAGAATGTGATGATGCCTCTTTTAATTGGCAATGTACCAAAGAGTGAGGCTGACAAAAGAGCCTGTGAATATCTTGAAAAAGTAGGTCTCTCCCACCGACTGAACTATCTTACCACCGAAATTTCCGGCGGAGAAAGACAGAGAGTAGCCATCGCCAGAGCCCTGGTGCATAAACCAGATTTAATTCTTGCAGACGAGCCTACCGGCAACCTTGATGCACATAACGCCAATGAGATTTTCACCCTGTTTACAAATCTTGTGCGTGAAGAAAAACTCTCGGTTGTGATGGTAACCCATGACAATCAGCTGGCAGCCTTATGCGACAGAACCTATGTAATGAAAGACGGAGTGATCGACAGCAATGAGCTTTAGTCTTACACTTGCACTGCGCTTTTTAAAATCAAAGCGCTTTGGTCCTCTGGCAAGATTCATCTCCATGGCCTCAACCATGGGCATCTGTACTGGTGTCTGTGCCCTCATCATTGGTCTTTCAGCCATGAACGGTTTTGAATATGAGCTTCATAACCGTGTGCTCTCATTAGTTCCAGGCGGTGAAATCAAAACCAATAACTATGAAGGTTTTAGAGATCTAAAAAGTGTTATTGATACTGTCGCTTCAACACCGGGAGTAGAGGCTGTCTCTCCTGTAATTGAAATTAACGGCGCTTTCTCTTTGGGGACCTCATTTTCACCAGCTCTGATACTTGGAATTGATACACTGCAGGAAAAAAGGGTAATTGCTATTGACAGATTTATGGACTGCCACGCCGAAATTCTCAATACTGAAGATAATCTTGTAATTTTAGGCTACGCGATTGCCAAAAAGCTTAATGTGAAAAAAGGAGACAGTGTAAACCTTTCTGTAATAAGTACACAGATGAGCAATGACGGTTTAAGCAGAATGACAATGCATCCATTAAAAGTTGCTGGTTTCTTTAAAACAGGTGGCAATCTTGATGGAAATTTTGCATTTATCAGTTTAAATCAGGCCTTAAAACTATCACAACTTAAAAACGCAAATGCTGTTCATATCAAGGTTAAAGATATGCTTGCAGCCGATGCCATTGTAAGCAGAGCTGACAGTGAACTTGATGAGAATACAGAATCATCAAGCTGGCTTAGAACTCAGGGAAAGCTCTACAATGATATCAATATGATCCGCGGCATTATGTACATTGCCATGATCCTGGTTATTGCTGTAGCCTGTTTTAATATCGTTTCAAATCTTATGATGGCAGTAAGTGAAAAGCGTCATGAAATAGCTATATTACTGACTATGGGAGCAAACCGTTCACTTATAAGAAAAGCATTTACCCTGATGGGTATTTTAAGCGCACTTAAAGGTGCCGGTAGCGGAGTACTCGCAGGCTGCATAATCGCATCAGTTACTCCTTATGTAACATCTCACTTTAAAGCATGGTTTGGTTTTGATCTTTTAAATGAAAACATTTACTTTATAAACTATGTACCTTCAGTATTAGATGTTACAGATGTTCTCATTGTAATAAGCTGTGCACTGCTAATGGGAGCTCTAGCTTCGATATATCCAGCGCATAAGGCTGCAAAAATCAACCCGGCCAATGAACTTAACCTCTGATTCAGCCTTTTAATGTAATCAGATCTGAGCATCAGGATCTGATTACTCACTTGCTCAAAATAAAGAAAATTTCCGCCTTTATACTATGTGACCATTGCAAAGACGGCATTCACAAAATTAAAGGTGTAAATTATGTATAATGAAATAAGTAAAGGTAAAAACAGCACTAACAGGTTTATCAGGATGAAGACTATTGCAGAAGGACAGTTATTCAGTGACTTTAATGCATATGATTA
>Ga0256405_10002381_pt1 | contig 43618 bp, 38 predicted proteins | sample RumenRJG_02DNA_FD_189096 | JGI IMG/M metagenome (GOLD analysis project Ga0256405, IMG submission 189096) | Bovine rumen microbial communities from Lethbridge, Alberta, Canada - RJG_02 | ecosystem: Host-associated > Mammals > Digestive system > Stomach > Rumen | place: Canada: Alberta... | reverse complement strand
AGGTCTGTTTGCTGTACCGATTTTTAAGCCTCAAGCACTCGGAAGAAAGATTTTTCCTCGGAATTTTGAACGCCTATCATTTTTATGAATTTGGATATCATAGCAAACTGAGTTTCACGGATTCAGGTCTAATTTTGAATATTATTCTTCGTATGTATTCAGGTCCTTATCGGCGTAAATCTTTGTCCCCTTGATGGAAGCATCCAAAGCCAGCCCTTTTTTCGTCATCTGGTACACCCAAATTCCATCTGCGGAAATGGAGGCGCCCTCTATGGATCCGCCGGCCTGTCCGTCGCTGGCCGCGGCTTCCGCCGAACTGGCAAACTTGACATCGCCGGAGATAAAGGAGTTCCATGCCTCCTCCGTTCCTATGACGAAAATCAGATCATACTCTTTTACTCCAAGGCCAAAGCCGATGCCCATTTCCTTCATACGCATATAGACGCGTTCACCCGTCTCATTGTTTACCGCCACGCCTCTTCCGTGGGCATCCCCGAAAATTCCCAGCTTCATCCCCGTATTGCTCAGAGTCGCGTAAGCGTAGCAGTTCTCAATGACCTGCTCGGCCGAGGGAACCTTTTCATACAGATTTTGCAACGCCTTTGTCGACAATTCTTCAATTTCTGTCCGTTCCTTCTGAATCTTTTCAGGATTGGCCGCGAAAGTGGTGGCTGTCATCAGACACAACATCAACACCGACACCAGCCATATTACCATTTTTTTCATGATGAATTACCTCCTAACATCCTATCTCATTTTTTCCATACCCATCCAGTGGATTCCAGAATGACAGAAAAGGACTCGGCAAAAATGTCGAGTCCTTTTCTGCCAAAATATACAGAGCCTTACTGTTTGTCCGAAATCACGGAAGACCAGCCTGTCCCGAGGTCGGAATAACCAAACCAATTCGCCTCGTCATCCCAGTTGAACCGATAGCGCCTGTTATTATTGTTTTTCTCAAAAGCCAGCACCAGATCCCCGTTTTTCAACGCTACAATATAAGGATATGCTCCTGCTTCATGAGCGTAGTTCTGGCTGTCGATGTAGACCTCCAACTTCTTCGCATTGGGCGAGTAGCCGAAGAGAACGGCTCGCTCAATGGATTGAAGCACATAGAACTGCTCACTGTTGCTGATGTTCTTGAGGACACGGAATGTGTATCCGTAATCCACTTTTGGAAAGTGTTCGTCGGCAATCCTCTCGTCGTTCAGCCATGCAATAAAGTGCAGTCTCTTGTCACTAGTCGAGCCCCAAAGTTTCCGTATTTGGAATTTGATTGGCCCATAGGGGGTGGTAAAGGTTTCCGTCAAAGCCTCATTGTCTTTTAGTTCCTCAGTGAAATTTTTTGCCTCGTAAGTCATTTGGTAAGACTCGGCAGCAAAGCATACCGTAGTTAACGCCATAATCAGCAGACTTACCACGGTGACAACACACTTTTTCATGTTCTCTTTGCTCCTTTCATTTTCAAAGCCAGTTTACGTTCTCTACGCAATACTCAATATCTTTGTTCCGTTTCCTTTCAACTATACACCCCCTATTACTTGGTGTTATTGATATATTCTACATTTCTTTGCCGATTCCTGCAAAACCTTGAGTTTTTATATTGTCGTAATTAGGACAGATCCTCCTGTCGGACCTTCCGACAATCTATTTTATGATTCCTTTGCGTTTTCTTTCTTCTCCATCACCGCAGCAAAGGCGGGCTTGAATTCCTTTATCGCTTCCAGGATTTTCTCCCTGAATTCTTCGGGGAAAGCATCGTTTTCCGCCAAGGCTTCGAGATAATCGACTTTCGCATCATAGACCTCTTCCATGAGAAAGTCGCTCTTTTTCTGTGAAAGTTCTTTCCTTTTCGCAGTATACTCGTTTTTCAACCGAACAAAGTGCTCATAAAGATATTCTTCGTCAGCGGTCAGACAACCAGCATATTCCTTTCGCGACTTTTCTATGAACCTGTCAAACATCTCATTTTCAAGATTTATGGTCCACATGGATTTCCGGGACGGCCAGGTCATCGGACTCGAAGGTGAAGAAATCCAGGTGGGACTTTTGTTCCTCCGGCTGGCCGGTGATCTTGGAATCCCGTACAATCCTGGCAGCATCAGCCGGAGTTTTCGCCGTTGCTTCAATAAGCTTGGCCATGATTTCAAGATGGGCATTATATTGCTCATTGGTCATTCCAGCAGCAGACATTTATGGTCACTCCCTTAAATGAAATTAATAAACAATGTGATGGTCAGGCTGTTGATGAAATCCGCAAACATACTGCCAACAATGGGCACCAGAATATAAGCTTTGACAGAGGGGGCGAACTTGGCGGTCAGCACTTGCATATTGGCCATGGCATTGGGGGTGGCCCCCATGCCAAAGCCGCAGCTTCCGGCAGCGAGTATGGCTGCGTCATAGTCGCGCCCCAGCACGTTATACACCACGAAGTATGCAAAGAGGAACATCAGCGTCGTCTGTCCCAGCAAAAGCACAACGAGCGGCAAGGCCAAAGAGGCCAGCTGCCACAGTTTCAGGGTAATCATGGCGATTCCCAGGAACAGGGACAGACAGATGCCGCCAATGTCGTTGATTTCACCGATGTGCATGGTATAGTGCCCGGTAAATTCGCTGTAGTTGCGCATAATCGCCGCTACAATCATCGCTCCGATATACACGGGGAATGTCATGCCCGTCTTGGAAAGCAGCATGGAAACGACTGTGCCCAGACCCATGGCCAGCACGATCTGATAGCTGGCCGGTGCGTACATGGTGAAGGAGCGGCGATGCTTTTCCTCCTCCTCGACCAAGGGAGTTTCGTCAGCCTTGACTGCCGTCTTGAGCAGATCGTGCCCCAAAATCAGCTTGCGTCCCAGCGGTCCGCCCATCAGCGACCCCGCCACCAAGCCGAAGGTAGCCGCGGCCGTGCAGAGTGTGGTGGCGCCTTCCAGTCCCAAATCTTCCAGCACCGGACCGAAGGCACCCGACGTACCGTGGCCGCCAACCATAGAGATGGAGCCGGTGCAGAGGCCGATGAGAGGACTTATGTCCAAGAGAGACGCCAGCCCCACCGCCAGCAGATTCTGCCCGATGATCAAGACAATGACGCATCCAAGAAAAATGGCCAGACTCACACCGCCGGTTTTCAGGATGCGAACATTGGCCTGAAAGCCCACCGACGTGAAAAATGCCACCATGCATATGGTTTTCAGTGTTTCGTCGAAGGAAAAAGCAACGATGCCCATTGTGTAAAGGAGGCAGGACACAATGGCAAACAGCAGTCCGCCGACAACAGGGGACGGTATGCAGAAGGTCTCCAGGATTTCGATGCGCTTTTTGAGCAGGACACCCACCATAAGCATGACCACGGCCATGGCCGCCGTCTGATACATATCAAAATTCAGCGTGTACACACTGCATCCTCCTTTTCTCAGTCCTGCGTCGCCGTGATTTTTTTCGCCTCTGCACCGTTGTATACATCGACTTCAATGCCCTGCCCCTTGTAATACCTGGCAGCCCCGGCGTGGAAGGGAACGGCAATATCCTTGACGGCATAATCGGCGGTCAATGTGCCCGGCGCATGGGTTGATTCGTGGATTTTTTCGGCATTCTTCAACAAGAATCCCGTAAGATAAGCCACGTCCTTTTCCGGAGTCCCGGCTCCGGCCACCAGCACCGCTTTGACGCCCAAAGTGGCAATTTCCTCCTCCTGTCCTTCGTAGGTATCGGCAGGTACCACATAGCGAGTGTAACCCCGATTGAGCTTCAGCATATTGTCCTGAACCTCGTCAGAAATGGGAAGCAAGCGGATATCCTTCTCCTTGGCCAGCTCACGGATTGCACTCGTGGGTGCGCCCGCCGTGCAGAAGAATGCATCGATTTCGCCGCGTTTCATGGCCTCAGCGGAATCTTTGAAGGACAGATAGCTGGGCTGCAATAGTTCAGGAGTCAGTCCATGCGCCAGCAATATTTCCTGGGCATTCTTCAGTACGCCGGATTCCTTTTCCCCCAGGGAGACCCGTTTGCCCGCCAGATCATAAACCGAGTTCAAAGGCGAATCGGCGGCTACAACAATCTGGCAGGCCTCCGTGTAAAGCCCCGCCACGGCAGCATACCCCGTCGCCGGGCCGCTGGAAGCAAAAATGCCTTCGCCCCTTGCAGCATCCGACAACATATCGCTTTGCACGATGGCGAGATCCAGGAACCCCTCCCGCATGAGACGCAGATTCGCTGCCGAGGCCGCCGTGGTCTTGACATCCAATTGATACCCCTGGTGATCTCCGTTGACCAGATCGGCCAGAGCCAGCCCATAGGCATAGTACATGCCGCCGATGCCCCCCGTGCCGAACCGCAAGCTCTGATCAGACACTTTGCCGCATCCGGCTACACCTAAACACAAGGCAGCCAGTGCAATCAGGATAAGCAACTTTTTCATGTTCACTACGTTTCCTTTCCATCATGTTCACATAGAAGCACGGATTTACATCTCTATGTTCCGCAAAAAGAAACTCACCTTGGCCGGGGTGTTCAGGAAATGGACCGGCAGGATATGATCCGGCGCAGTCTTCTTGCGGAAACGTTCCACGTCGCGGTACAGAAGGTGCGTCTGTGGCTGGCTCCAATCCATCCGGCAGGGGGCAAGCCCCCTTTTGCGCGCTGCGGCATAGGAGGAACTTATGCGGCAGAGCGCTTCATCGAGAGAAGCTGCCATGCCTGTTTCCCTTTGTTCATCTACAGGCTCCAAAAGAAAATGCAGACATCTTTCCCCGGCTTCCTCCTCCATGAAATATGCGAAATCCGCCAGGGGCATCCTGTACCCCCCAGACACTTCTGCAATGGCGTCGTAAATCTCCTGTTCCCAGAGAACAGTCTCCCCTATGTCCATCATATCTCCCTTCCTGCCCAGACAGGAGAACACCATTCTGCCGTTCTTGCACTCCTTCACGCGGATGACCTCCCCCGTGCAGTAACGGTAAAGCCCTGCAGGATTCGTCACGATGACCTCGTAGTCACGCCCCTCTTTCACCTGGCTCAGCAAGAGCGGCGTATCTCCTTCCTTCCCAGGGAATGGCAAAAACTCGTAGAAATTCAGCCCGGGAATCAGTTCGTAATCTTCCGTCCCCTCCAGCGCCTTTCCGAGCAGTGCCTCAGGAAGTGCCGCGAACCCATTGGAATGCGGAATGTCACCCGTGTAACGTTTCATGCGCTCCGTGTAAATGCGGAAACTTCCCGTGCCAAATGCAATGATGCGCTGAAGCTTCGGCCAAATGTGCGGGGCAACAGGGGATTCAAAGCCATTCCGGAACACACGGCGCAATTCCTCTGCCCGTTCCCTGTCCGGGTCCAGCAATCCGCCAATCTGCCGCAGGAACGACTCCGGCACATCGAGGACAAAGGTAATCTGCCCCTTCTCAATATCATTGCAGAGATCCTCCCAATGGCCTTCCAGGAAGGAAAGCGCCTCTGCAATGCCCCAGGTAAAGGGGGCGACAATCTGCTCCACCTCCCGCTCCTTGAGGGCAAACAGCAGACGCAGATAAAGGGTATCCATCGCCTCCGGCGGGCAGAGGAGCAATTCGGGAGATGTGAATCTCGCCTTCCCGCCCTGCATGGTGTCCCGCTCCCTCCGCAAAAAGGAGGACAAAACGATGCCGGAAAGGGAGTTCAGGACCGCCCGGTCATTGTAACGCTCCCGCATGGGCAGGCTCTCCATCAGCAAAAAAGTGGTCCTTCCCTGCACGGCCTTCAAAAAGGCATCCATATATGGCAAAAGATGCTTTTTCGTGGCCGGAATCAAGCGGGGCATCCCCATGCTGCCGGAAGAGAGAAGATAGCAGACAATAGGATCTGCGGCAAAGATGCCGCTCTCGCCGATCTTTGTCTGAAGCTCCACAAGAGGCGCATAGGTGTCGTAATGGGACAGGGGAACCCTTGCCTGATAACCTTCCGCTGTCCGCAGCGCTGAGAAGCGATAGCGGAGGCCGTAGTCCGTCCCCTGGTTTTTCTTGAGGATTTCCTCAAGAATCCCCTGCCCGTTCCATACATTCTGCATATGGTATCCCCGGTCAAAATTCTCCGGATGCAGAATGACCTCCCTTGGAAGCTCGTAAAACATCTTCGCATCGTTTTCCGTGGTGAGCTTATTGACGGGCAGAAGGCGGATCATGTGGACATAGGGCTCCAAAATCTCCTTGATCTCCTGCCGGTCAGCCAGCGTGAGATTCTTCGCTTGTACCATGGCATTGGAAAAAGCCGAGAGGGTAAATGGCATGAACCAATCCGCATAAATGCCGTTTCGGAATGCCGCATCGAAAATCTTGCGGAATCCCTTCGCATAGGATATGAGTTCTGCGCCGGACCGCTCCCCCATGCTCTGTACCAAAGAATCCCCATGGATGAAATAGTGATAGCCGATGAACTGGGGAAGATAGCAGGCCCGCTGGATCTTTCCATAGGCTTCGATGAGAAAGAGATTGTCCTCGGTAAAGGGAACATCCTCGTCGAAGGTGATATTGTGCCTCTCCAGAAATGCCCGGTCAAACAGGCGGGAAGTCACCATGCCCCAGATGCCGCTGAACATCTTTTCGTCTTCCCAATGCTCACGGTCAACGACAATTTCCTCCTGGGTCTGGTCCCAAAGAACGATCTCCGTCATGGGAAACAGGCCTTCCTTCTCCACCTCGAATTCCCGACGGAAGACGACCATCTGGGAATCCGTCCGCTTCATGTGCTGAATGGCCGTCTGCAGGCATTTCGGCGTATAGCTGTCATCCCCGTCAAGAAATCCAAGATAGGGTGCCGTCGCAAATCTCATTCCGTAGTTGCGCGGACTGGAGGGGGTACGGGCATCGTTGAAGAGTGCCTTGACAATCACGTTCTCATGCCCGTCCAGCAGTTCATGGACGGCCTCATGATATTTTTGCTCCGTATTGTGAAGAACCACAATCCACTGAACGTTGGAAAATCCTATGGTCTGCGCCTTCAGGGATTCATATCCCCGGCGAAACAGTTCCATATCCACATTGTGAAAGGGAGTCACAACGGAAACCTGATACTTGCTTTCTTCCTGTCTCATGCTTTTCTCTCCTCATATCTGTTGCAGACGATCCACCAGGACCTGGTTTCCCCGATAACGCTCCAGCGCGGCCATTTGCGTTGAAAGCCCCGCCCGGGCGAGTCCTCTTTCGATGCTCTGCATGATGGCATCGGAATCAAACCGCTGGCAGGAACGAAGATACATCGTATCCCCATAGGTCGTGGCATTGATGCCAAATATATTGATACCTCTGGTGCCTACCACCCGTGTGATTTCACGAATAAGAGGCTGGTATTCTGCTGGCAGGTCAATGCTTCCCGGATAGGTCAGGGCAACCGTCATGAAGGTCCTGTCACCCTCTTTGGGCGGCTGGCTGAAACGGCGATTCCATTCCGTAATGGGAATATCTGCATCGGAAAACCCCTGCACCATCTGCACCTTTTGGGCAACGAGAGGGTCAAAATGCTCCTTTGTCATCTGGCCTTTGAGTGTCTCCCTCAAGCGCATGGCCTGTTCCTCCATGGGAAGGGCCGCCAATTCCTCATCATAGGAAAGGAAGGTGGCATCCGAGAAGTTCACCATGGTCCGTGCCTGGTAATATTTCCGCATATTGGCAGAGGCCATGATGCGAATGGGTTTTTCGTCCCACTCGTAGGAATCCGCGATGGACTGCGCTGCGAGCAGGGAAAGGAAGGGCACCACTGAGGTCCGGTACCGCTTGACCGTCTGCAAAAAATCCTTCAGCGGACAGCGGATCTCATAGCCGAAATTGTAAGGGCTCGCCCAATCGTAATAAGTTTCAGGGATGCCAAAGGCATCGATGGCCTCCTGCTTTTCATCTGCAGTGCCCTTCCCCGAAGGCGCAAACTTCACATAGGGATCCAGCCTTTCCTTTTCGTCCTCTGCCACCCCCATCTCTGCATCCGTCCGGACAAACTCGTCCGGCTGAACGGGCAAGCCCTTTTCCAGCGCATAATAGTAAAACAAGGTGCGGAAGAAATGCCAGATACCGTAAAAATCCGTCATGCCATGGAAATAGGAGAAGGAAAAACCATCTTCGCGACAGCGGAAGGCAAAGAGATACCCTCCCGTATCCTCGGTCCCATAGCAGAGATTGCTCCCCTGCTCTTCATCTTCGAGCAGGGGAATCCTCGCCTGATTGGGCACTGCCCAAATGCCATTCTCATGGACCACCGGGCGAATGGCAAATTCCGGGAAACTCTGAATGGCTTTTTCTGCGGCAACCGACAAAGCCTTCCTGTCCAGCCGCTCCTTGAGATCAAAGCGAAAACAGATATCAAAAGCCGCATTCTCCCCGGCACTCATATAATAGAACAGCCGGTTGGATATGCCGACAGGCAACAATTTCATGTAATCACTCCTCATAAACGAATCCATAGATAATTGAGCCCCAGTGTCCTGGAATAACGGACTTCCCCTGCCATGCCGCAGATGGTGCGGATGCCGATGTTCCTGGCAGGGTCTTCTTCCCTGTGGAGATTCAGCCACTCCTTCGGGTCAAATGCCTTGCAGTCGTCCCGGATGCGCATGGCCCATGTCTTCTCCTCCTCTTCCTCGAGGATCAGAATGTCGATGCTGTGCTTCTTCCCGTCGCCGAATCCCCATCGGATGATATTGCCGCCCATCTCCTCAATGGAAAGGGCCATGAGCATCGCTTCCCTGCGGGGCGCCCCATGGGCGAGCAGGAACTGTCTCGCCTCCTCCGAAATCGCAACGATTTCTTCCATGCTGGCAGCCGATTTGGCAAAGGGCTTCGACGCCATTTTTTTCGGCAGGCAGAGAAAATCTCCGATTCCCTTCGGAATGCCCTTTTTCTTCCAGGCAATCACCGCCGAAAGAGTACCGAGGGTCAAGAGCTCTGCCAGCAAAAAGGAGAACCATACCCCGTCCGCCCCAAAGAAATGCCCCAGCACAACCGCCAGCAGACAGATGAAAAGGAAATTGTCCAGCAGCGATGTCAGGTAGGTCATCTTCAGTGCATTCACTCCGAGATAGTACTTCTGCAGCACGTTGTTGACTGCATAAACGGGAAGGTACCAAATGTAAATCCTCAGAGCTCTCACAGCAGCATCAAAGGCCGCCCCCTCTTCTTCCACAAAGAGTCCAATGAGGAGCGGCGCTGCAAGAAAGGTCGCCATTGCCGTCAGCGATGTCACCATCACCGCATTTTTCACAGAGATATGCAGCAGGCGATGCAGGGAGTTCTTGTCCCCCTCGCCGGTAAAGACACCTGCCATGGTAAGGGCCGTTGCGCTGAGCCCCATGACGATGGGGTTGAAGATGTTGTTCAGCGCATTGATGTCAGCAAAGGCAGCGATAGCCGTACCTGGCGCAACCCGCAACAGGACAGAATTGACGACAAACATCTGGGTGGATTTGTAAAAGCGGTCAATGGCAGAGGGAAGGCCAATGCGAAGAATGGACAACATCTTCCGCCAATGGAGACCGCAGCGGGTAAAGCTGATATGGCCCCCACCGCTGAAAACTCCCCCCGACATGACGCAAAGGGATACAAAATAACTGAGGGACATGACCATGCCCATTCCCATCATGCCGCCCCCAAAATAGAGCACGTTGGCAAAAACGCCGATGATATTCACCGCCGTCTGCACAAAAATTGCCCGCAGGGCGCACTTGGCGCGTCCTTCCAGAAAGAGGACGGAAATCTGCATGGGCAGGAAAATCAGCAGGGGCAGCCCGGGAGAAATGCCGCGCAAATAGTCCGCGGCATCGGCGGAAAGCGCTGCCGCCGCGCCCTTCGCGCCCAAAAGCTCCGCAAGAAATTCCGCCTGACACCATGTGAAGGCTGCCAGCATCAGCGAAAACGGCAGGGCAAAGATGACTGCCAGGGAATAATACTCCCTGGCCTCCTCCAATCGTCCCGCGCCAATGCTCTTGGCGCAGTTGTTCTGCACCCCCATGGAGATAATCTGGCTGAACATCATCACCACAAAGACAAGGGGCAGGGTGATCTGGAAGGCTGCCATTGCCCCGGTTCCCAGAAAACGGCTGATCACAATGCCGTTTACGATGGATCCGAGGAACACCATGAGGTTATTGAAGACCATCTTCACCATGAACTTCCGAAAGGCAGCCTGAAGCAAATGCCCGTTCATATCCATCACATGCGCTCCATCAGACCGGCAAAACGATTCATGTACGCTTCCGCCTTCGGGAAAAAATGCACCCTGGCCGACTGGACCATCTGGCGGCGGATGTCTTCCGTAAAAGCAGCAACAATCTTCAGGAAGGTCATCTGACGCAGCCAGCAATACCCCTCCATCATGGCCTCGATTTCCTCCAGTTCCCCGGGATCTTCCGTTTGGAAGTACGTGCGCACAAACACTTCCCATACCCTTCGCACGGTATCGGCCTCCCAGCCAATGACCTTCTTTACCGCCTCCGGCGGCATGGTGTCTGCAAGGTTCCTGCCCAGCATGTAGACCCCCAAAACATCGTACAGGGGATGCCCCACAGCGGAATCCGCCATGTCAATGACGACGATCTCATCCCCCTGCACCATCAGATTTCCCCGGTGGAAATCCCCGTGAACATACGTGTTCCTCGCAGGAATGGAAGCAATCATCCGGTGGAGCAGCTCGATTTCTCCCTCTGTGAGCAAATCTGTCAAATCCGATGCCCTCCTGCGATAGACCTCTGCCATCTCAGGGAAGGTGCCCGCCGGAACCTCGATGCGATGCATATTTCGCAAAAGCTCTGCACTTTTTGCCACCAGACATTCCATGCGGCCAGGCTCCTCCTTCACCACATCCCGCAGACTGCGGGCCTCCACCAATTCAAAGACGATGCCGATCCTGTCACCGACGCGCACCACGTCGTAGGAAAGGGCTGTGGGCACCCCAAGAACAAAGGCCGCCTTTGCATTCTTCTTCTCCTGTTCCACAGTCTGCCATCCGAGGCTGTCCGCAGGGTACAGCTTGACAATGGTATCCCTGTCCAAACGGTAGACCTCACCATTCCTTCCCCTGCCGATGCACAGACAGCCCTCAACAGAGATCTCCCGCAGAGCCCGCCGGATATCAAGCATCGCATCCATGCCCGTCATCTGCAGGATATCCGCCACATCCCGTGAAACGTGAATCATGCAGATTGACGGGCACTTCTTCTTAAGCTTCAGCAGGATGCGAAGCCCGCTGCTGGAAAGGTAAGTGAGTTCCCCGGCATCCAAAATCACCTTTTCCGGTATGTCGTCCTGCAGAAGGGAGAGCATTTCCGCCTCGACCTGCGGAGAATTCTCTGCCGTTATGCGGCCTTCCAGCCGGATTGTCAGCTCGTTGGCATTGCGGCTGTGCTTCATATCCATGCATCTCTCCTATTCGGACTGCTCAAAAAACTTCTTGTAATCGCCAAGCTCCCTCTTGATGACAATCTCATAGGGATATCCTTCCGTAATGGGCATTCTTTTGTCGTACTCATTGTATTCGACGACGATGGAAAAAGAATCGTTCAGGAACCAGGTCATATTGGACATGCCCCGTTTAATGCTGGGCCTGCCAAAATTATAGGAAAAGCTTTTCTCTGCCCGCATGTACATTTCATCGGCCTCTTCCTGCGTCTTTGCGTAAAAGCGTATGCGGTAGCTCCCCACAAGATCTTTGGCCGAGGCATTGGGGTGCACGGCAATCCCCATCATATAGCCATCCTTTTTTGTCCGGAAGAAAACCGCTTTCTCGTTCGGGATGCGCTTCCAACCCTTTGCTGTGCAATCATCAATGAATGCCTGTATGGGCTTTCCGATATAGAGACCAAAAGCCATCGTGTCATCACGGGTTGCCTCGTCAACGTCCGCCTGCCACACAGGCACCGTCTCCGCGTGAACAATAGCGGGCGCAGAGAAACTGTCGCCGGCATTCCTGTCCCCGACCTGGCATGCAGCCCCCGCTTGCAGAAACAGCAAGGCTCCCAAAAAAGCAGCGATCTTCTTTTTCCTTTTCATGGTATCGTCCTCCTCAATCATCAGTTATACGCCGAAACTTCCTCAAACCAATAATTCCAAAACATCCGCTTCCCCCGTCTCAAAAGAAATCATGCTAAGGCGCATAAGTCTTTCCAGTTGGAATTTCTGAATGTGCTCACATAATCCCGTTATTCCGAGCAAAATATTGGCATAATGCTCCTATTTGATATTTATTCTACGCAATCCAAGTGAAATCCTCTCATTTTTCTAAATTTATGTGTATCCGCATGTCTGTCAGATTTTGTGAGATGCTTTCATGGCTCTTTTGTCGGGTATAGACCGGATGCCCGCCTGCCGGCTTCTCAGGGGAGTCAGCGTTTTCCATTGCTCCGCTATAAAAAGTTGACAGAAAGGTCGGTTTGTCATATAATTTTAGTTAGAAAGCTAACAAACATCTAAGGAAGGTGTGCTGATTTGAAACGGGAAATGATACCGACGATGGAAGAACTCACAAGACATGCCAGGATTATCCCCGAAATCAATCCCGCGGCGGTGATTGCCATGCTGGGGATCAAGCAGGCGGCGGAGGATATCCAAAGCTCCATAATGGATGTCCTGACCAGGGAATATCGTCTTTCGGAGGGAAAGTTCTGCACCCTTGTAGTGCTGCATCAGCGTTTGGATGGCATAGCACCCTCCGTGCTGGCGTCCAAGGTTGGGGTGACGAGGGCGACGGTAAGTGTCATGCTGCAGCGGATGGAGAGGGAAGAGCTCGTGCATATCCGCTCGGATGAGCAGGATGGGCGCGGAAAGATAGTGTTGCTGACGGAAAAGGGCCGAAAGTTTATGGATGACATTCTTCCTGCCCATTATCTGCGTGTCACCGAACTTATGGGCAAACTCACGGAGGAAGAACAGGGAGAGCTTGGCCGTTTGCTCAAAAAGCTTGCGGGGGAATAAAGTGTATTGGCATAGAAGGAAGGAGTTTAGGAAATGGCTGTAAAAAGCAAGCCCGCCCGTGTGGGCATTGTATTTATCGCTCTCTTGATCATCGGAGGGCTGGTTCTCATGTATGATGGGAATGATGCGGTAGCCTTGGCCACAAAGCATAAGGACGGAATCCTTACGGCAGAACAGGTAAAGCTCTCCTTCGATTCCGTGAGCGGGAGATTGGTGAACGAAGCAGTAAAGGAAGGGCAGTTCGTGAAGAAGGGCGACATCATCATGCAGCTTGACAGCACGGATACCGACCTTGCCATCGAAAAGCTCAAGGCGCAGATTGCCCAGATGGATGCACAAATCAACTCCACCAGCGGCTCCATGGGAGTGAACTTTTTCCGTGCCGATACAAATGAGACGCAGAGCCTTCGCCAGATTGACCAGCAGAGGGCGGCAGTGGTCTCTGCTCAGGCAACGCTCAAAAACGCTCAGCTGGACTATGAGCGAAATGCAGCACTGCTTGAATTTGGCGCAATTGCTCAATCCGTCATGGACATAGCCCGCATGAACCTCGATGTGGCTCAGGCCAATGTGATCCAGCAGGAACAGCTTTTGGAAAAACTTTTAGGCGGGGCAACGGATGGGCAAAACCTTCCCACCATCGAGGCAGAGCGGAAATCCGCTGCCAATATGGCGAATGATGTGGAAGCTTTGAGCCAGCAGAAAAAGCAGCTTGAGGTGCAGCTCAAGGAGCTGGAAGTGGCAAAGGAACGGCTGACCCTTTACGCTCCTGAGGACGGAAAAATCTTGAATGTGCTCTCCAAACAGGGGGAAATGGTATCTCCATCAACGCCTGTGGTGCTTCTCGAAAGCAGTCGCGCCTACTATGATATCTATGTGAGCGAGGAGCAGGCGGCATATCTGCGTCAACTACCCCCGCTCAACGCCTACGGCGTTTGAAGCGGGAGCTTGCAACTGCCCAGAAGTAAGAACGTCGTAAGACTCCTTCCTTTTGTCCTGTCATGCCAAAGCAAAACAGGTGGCGTTGCATCGCGGGACGGCTGACAACGCCCCTTGCAAACGAGTTTACTCGCCTGCAACTGCACTCAGGTACTCGATTCCCTTGCGGTGCAGGTTCATAGCTCCGATTCTGTCATCATTAGACTGATAACCGCAGTTACGACATACGAACCGATGGTTTTTCTTGTCGCGGTTGCCTCGTTCTGTATGCCCACATTTCGGGCATGTCTGAGATGTGTAAGCTGGGTCAAAAACCTTTACCTTGCTCCCGTTCCGCCAAGCCTTGTATTCCAGTTTCTTGCGGAGGTCGAAGAAACTCCAGCTAACGATTTCATATCTATCGCGGCGACGGACTTTCTCGGTGGCTCCACGGATGCCAGTCAGGTCTTCCAATGCGAAGAGGGTTCCTGAGGGATTCGATTCAACGAGTGCCTTCGATATCTGGTGGTTCACATCAGACATCCAACGGTTTTCTCGCGAGCCTATCTTTTTCAGCCTTCTCCTTGAGGAAGCTGTCTGACGTTGCTGGAGATGGCGGCGCAGTTCCTTGTACCTCGCTCTCCTGTGTTTGATTTGCCTGCCGTGGTAGAATACGGTCTTCCCGTTACTGCCGTATGCAGTAGCTACGAAATTCACACCAAGGTCTACGCCAACGACATTGCAGACATCGGAATCAGCAAGTGCTGGAATATCTCTTGACATCGGGATATGCAGGAACCATTTGCCATGCTTTGTGACAAGCTTTGCTGTGCCGAATTCCCATGTGCCATCAAAATACTGTTCCATACTTTCGCTGTGGAATCCGAGCTTGATTCTTCCATTCAGAGTATTCAAGGAGAGTCTGCTATCGGCAAGAGAGTAGTCCCTGTTCCATACCAGGTCATATTCTGGGTGTCTAAAACTTGGCTGTATCCATTTGCCAGCGGTCTCCTGTATTGTTCTGTATCTGGCTATCACGGTCTTCATAACCGACTGTGCCATCTGGGAACGAAGACCAAACCTGTCACGGAGTTCATAGTACAGTGCTTTATTGATTTTTGCTTGTTTGAGTTCGTGTGTCTGGAATATGTAAGCCGAAACATGGTTACATGCGTTAGAATAAGCATGCATCGTAGTCGATAACTGTTCCTGCTCTTCGGGAGATGGCAGAATTTGGAGTTTTGCGGTTACAGTAAACAATGTTTTCACCCCTTTTCACTATTTTAAGTATATCATAAATATAGTGAAAAGACAAGCGAGTCCATATATGCTCGGCGCTCCTCTCCGCCTATAGAGGTCGGAGTCTCTGCGCCGTAGTCAAGACATTCAAGAAAGGAAAATATTTGAAGATGAAAATGACATCATCCCCATTGAAGTGAAGTCAGACACCAACATCAAGAGCCGCAGTCTTCATCACACATCAAAATATTAGACGTTTGGTTTGCATAGGGAGAAAATGGGCAGCGCAGAGGGAAAAAACCTTCTGCGCTGCTTTTGTTTATGGTATAATTTATGTGTTGTATGATAGGGAACCTTCCCCGGAAGGGATAAGTAGAGGTGATTACCTGTATGAGTAGAGAGAGAAATATGAAAAAGAAGCTGGCTGTCGCCTTGTCGGTGGTAAACGCGCTGAACTCCATCGCCCCCATGGCGCTGCCTTATGTGAATATGACCAGGGATATGTCCACCAGGGGGGGGCAGGTGTACGGAGACGAAGCAGGGGACGGCCTGGTTCCCCTTTGGGGGAGTGTGGCCTATGCGGAGGATAAAAGCGCAAGAGAACTTCCGGGTAATGGTCAGTATACTCAGGATGTAAGCCAAGGCGAAACTGGCACCGTCGACACCATGAACGCGGATGGATGTCAAATTGTGTCTAACGGCGGCAATGGCACCGTCAACACTATGAATGACGGTACGCAGGATGTGTATGGCGGCGGCAATGGCACCGTCAACACTATGAATGACGGTACGCAGCATGTGGAAGCCAACGGCACTGGCAACATTACCAGCATGACCGGCGGTAGGCAGTTTGTGATGGGCGGCACTGGCAACATTACCAGCATGACCGGCGGTACGCAGCATGTGATGGACGGCACGGGCACCGTCACCACCATGGAGGACGGAGAACAGTATGTGTATAACGGCGTCACGGGCACTGTTAGCACCATGAACAACGGTACGCAGCATGTGGAAGCCAACGGCACTGGCAACATTACCAGCATGACCGGCGGTACGCAGTTTGTGAATAGGGGCGGCACTGGCAACATTACCAGCATGACCGGCGGTACGCAGCATGTGGAAGCCAACGGCACTGGCAACATTACCAGCATGACCGGCGGTACGCAGTTTGTGGAGAACGACGGTAAGGGCACCGTCGACACCATGAACAACGGTACGCAGAATGTGCATGAAGGCGGCACTGGCAACATTACCAGCATGACCGGCGGTAGGCAGTATGTGCATGACGGCGGCACGGGGCATATCGACTCTATGCAGGGCGGTACCCTTGTAATGTCTGATTACGGTACCTACACCGGCGACCTCCTTGGACACGGTACTGTCAGTGGAGATCTGGTGTTGGGCCGTACTCAGTCCATCATTGCCTCGGGCGGCGCCATCAATGCAGATTCCAGTCTCATCGCGGGAACCATTGGCATTCTCTCCGGCGGCAGCATTTCTGCCGGAGGCAGCATCAATGCAGGTACGGTGGATATTTCCAACCTCGATATGGGCACACAGACCAGCGCCACCCTTATGAGCGCAAGCGGCACCATCTCCGCTACGAATCTCAAATACAGTGGCGGCACCAAAGGCCTTGTCTCCGGCGGCTCTGTCACAGTCAGCAGTGAGAATACAGAATCTCCCGTAAGCGCCCTGACGGCTACCTACGACACGGAGCATACTGTTTCCTACACAAACAACACCATCGCCGATACCATTTCCAAAGGCTCCTACAAGCAAGTGACCATCAGCGGAGCCGTCACCTGGAATACCTCTACCCCACTGGTATCCTCCCTCTCCGCTACCACCTTTGCAAGCACGACCAGTATCGGACTTGGGGGACTTACCTTCACTGTCACCAACGAAGCGGCAGGAAACCTGCATCCGAATAATGCCATGACCCTTATAGGAAGCGGTGTATCGGGAACCATCACGACCCCGGCACCTTCTTCTTTCGGCTTCTCCCACAGCGGAAACAACACCAAACTCTCGGCAACCGCTACGGGCTCAGCTGCTGTGGATAGCCGTGCCCTCAAATACACGGTGAATTCCGTCACCTTGGATAAAGTTGCCGTGACCTCGGTGGGAGGTACTGCGGATGCTGTCCCCACCGGCTGGACAGCGGCGCCGAATCTCACCGTGGACACCGATAACATGACTGCCCCCGACCTTTCGGCAGGGACGAAGGAAATCCTCACGGCATCATCTGATGGTTTCTTTACCAGCGCGACGATCAGCGGCGCGAATAAATATGCTCAGAAGGACTTCACCTTGTCCAGCAGCGGCGTGGAGCTCTCTGGAACTCAGTGGCGGGGCGTCACGACCAATACGGCTGCCTCTGCCCTCATCTATACCGCAGGCACGAAAGATGTGTCGAACATCGCCCTTGGAAGTATCACCTGGGCAAATGGCGGAACACTCTTCGATGGCAGCAGCAGCGGCTACGACTATGCAAATGTCTCCTCCCTGAATACCGCCAACTTCTCCCTCACCAACCCGGAGGAGGTTTCAGCGGGCACCATGACCCTGCTGGCGGCAAATAATACCTTGGGAAATATCCAGCCGGTGGAAAAACTCTCATACAGCTACGCTCCGGTCTCCGGTGTGACCATAAATGCCCATCTTGCGGGCAGTCTTGCAGTTGTGCCAGCGAGTGCTAGTGTCAAGAATGTCAACTATACCGTAACAGGCAATCAGGCGGACAAGCTCACCTTTGGCAGCGTGCCCTGGCTGAACTCGGGGGCGCTGATAACCCGTCCCGCCAATATCACCTTTGCCGGGGCGGCAGTGGACACCACGCATATCTATTTCAATAATGTCCAGAGCCTCAATGCCAATCAGCAGATGACCCTTGTAAGCGACTTTGGCGACAGCGTGGGCACCATTACCGGCACGGAGTACACCGTAGGCACCACCCTCAAGGGCAAGGGCAAGGCTTCTCTCACCTCCGATGGGAATCTCATCTATACCGTAGAAACCAGCAGCACTTCCGGCGGCGGCAATTCCGGCGGCGGCAATTCCGGCGGTGGCAGTTCCGGCGGCGGCAATGCCTCCGGTGGCAGCACAACCTCCGGCGAAACCTCCATAGGCAAGACAACTACGGTCAGCGGCAATGCCGCCTCCGGCAGCGTATCGGGGGCTGCGGCCACAGGGAGCAATCCGGCCAGAAACAACACAGCCAAGGTCACGGACAGCACCGTGAACGGCTCTGTCACAGGGGCAACAAGCCAGAATGGCCCGGCAGAGGGCAATACCGCCAAAGTCACGGGCAGCACAGTAAATGGCTCCGTCACAGGGGCCGCCAGCAACGGGGGCACGGCCGGACATAACACTGCCTCCCTCAGCGATGCCGATGTCCGGGGCAATGTTATGGGCGGGGAAAGCAGACAGGGCACAGCCTCGCAGAACAAAGTCGATATGTCCGGCAATTCCCATGTGGGCGGCAGCGTCTATGGCGGCTACAGCGAAAACGGCACTGCTGACCACAACACCGTCAATATAACAGGCGGCACGGTGGAGGGCTATATCTACGGCGGCAAGAGCGCCAAGGACTCCCGCTACAATGTGGTGAACTTCTTCCATGGCACGGCCCGCGGCGTCATTGGCGGCGGCTGCCTTACGGCGGAAAACAACACGGTGAATATCGGCGGGGATGCCAATGATACCGAAAATGTCTACGGAGCGAAGGCCGACGAATCCGCCACGGAGAACACCGTAAACATCACCGGCGGCACCATCGGCGGCAATGTCTATGGCGGCTACGGGGCCTCGGTTAAGGCAAACCAAAACAAAGTGAACCTCTCAGGCGGCACCCTGCGGGGAGCAATCTACGGCGGCTACAGCGAAAACGGCGCAACGGAGAACAATGCCGTAAAGCTATACGGCACGGCAGATATCTCCGCCGCCGGTCTCTACGGCGGCAACAGGGGCTTCACGGGCAACACCCTTACCATCGGGGACGCCTCCACCAGAACCGCCTGGACAGGTGGAGGACAGCGGGTCAGGAATATCGCCAACTTCGAGAACCTGAACTTCGAGGTAGTCCCCTGGTCAGAGGCAACGGCTGCCCTCACCATCACGGACGGCTCCGCCTCCGACCTTTCCGGCACCCATGTCAGCGCGAAAAATGTCTACTTCACTAACATAAACTCCTTGAACAGCGGCAGCTCCATGACACTTCTGGATGCCGCTTCCATCAGGAACAACGCAAAGAAACTTTCCGCAGCCAACCTTGTGGCAGCAAGCAGCTACACCGTGGGAACCACCGGGCAGGGCACGGGCACCCTCTCCCTTGACCAAAACGGCAATGTCATCTACACAGTAGATAGCTCCGCCGGAGGAGGCAAGCCCATCCTTACCGCCCAGGAGCAGACCCATAATACCCTGATGGGCATGGAAGCGGGCATGGCAGTCCTGGCCGCAGGCAACGGCTTTATCGGTAAAGCCGCCGCAGGGCTTGGGGACAGCGCCAACCGCGGCAGGGACGGCATCTCCGTCTTTGCAGCCATGGGCGGCGGCAAAGCGGAATACGAAACAGGAAGCAGTGTGAAAGCCAACACCTGGGGCGGCATTGTCGCCGTGGGCGCAAAGAATGAACTGGAAAATGGCACCCTGGAATGGGGCGGCTTTGTGGAGCACGGCTCCGGCAACTTCACCCTCCAGGGCAGTACAGGCTATGGCAGCGGCTCCTCCACCTACACAGGCGGCGGCCTTCTGGCCAGATGGCAGAACAAGCATGACCTCTACGCAGAAGCAAGCCTCCGTCTGGGCAGGATGCACGACAGTGCCTCGGATATCCTGCGGGATGCCCTGGGCGGCTCCTACGGCTACAATATCCATGCCAACTACTACGGCGGCCATGTGGGCGTAGGGAAATTCTACCGCTTCCGGGGCGGCAGGAGTCTGGATGTCTACGGTAAGTTCTTTGTCACAAAGAGGGACGGCGTCTCCTTTGACGCAGGCGGCCACTACGATCTGGACAGTGTCACCAGCAATATCCTCCGCATAGGTGCAAGATACAGCAGCACCGGCGCAAGGTGGAACTGGTACGGCGGTCTGGCCCTGGAGCATGAGTTTGACGGCAAGGCAGAGGGCACAGCCGACGGCGCAAGAATCCGCTCCGCAAGCATCAAAGGCACAAGCCTTATGGCAGAACTGGGCCTTCACATGGAGCCCAGCGAAACCTCCCCCTGGCAGGCGGATATCGGCCTTACGGGACATGCGGGGAAGCATAAGGGCATAGGCGGCACGGTGAGCGTGGCGTATAGATTCTAAGGAAGAAATAATGGCAGAAGAAACTAAGAAGAATTATGTGTGTTTTGACCCCGGGAAAGTGACCAGGAAAACGAGACTCCCCGGCGTGAAACTTGATTTCAACTACGGGGCGCGTGTCCTGCTGCCGGAGGGGAACTACCGGGTGCGCTTCACCGACCTGGACACCAGTTCCATCCTTTACGATGCGGAGGCCAGCAAGGCGCTGGTCACCAGCACCAAGAAATACTATATCCGCTTCCGGGTGGAGATTTGGAAAGACGGAGCCCTCCTGCTGACCCATGACCTGGATCTGGCGGGCAAGACGGTGCACATCCGCTTCCCTGTGGGCACTCTGGGTGATATCCTGGCCTGGTTCCCCTATGCGGAGGAATTCCGCAAGAAACACGGCTGCAAGGTCTATTGCTCCATGAGTGAAAAACTGGCAGAGCTCTTTCGCCCTGCCTACCCCAAAATCCACTTCCTGCCACCGGGGAAAGCCCCCAAGAACTGCTATGCTACCTACTACATGGGGATTTTCTTTCCGGCAGATGACAGGTTCCACCAGCCCACAGATTTCCGGGTGATTGGACTGGCTCTGAACATTCCCTATATCCTGGGGCTGGAGGTGGTGGAGCGCAGGCCATGCCTTACCCCCACCAAAAAGCGCCCGATGGCGGAGCCTTATGTCTGCATCGCGGCTCAGGCCACCAGCCAGGCAAAATACTGGAACAATCCCCGTGGCTGGATTGAGACCATTGATTTCCTCAAAGCTCTGGGCTACCGGGTGCTCTGCATAGACAAGGAGAAATGCCACGGCGCCGGGCGTCATTGGCACACGATTCCCTATGGCTGCGAGGACTTCACGGGGGACCGCCCCTTGCAGGAGCGGATAGACCTCCTGGGCCATGCAGACTTCTTCATCGGCCTGTCCAGTGGCCTGTCCTGGCTGGCCTGGGGGGCAGGCGCCCCGGTGGTCATGATTTCCGGCTTCACCCTGCCCTACAATGAGTTCTACACCCCCTACCGGGTCATCAATTTCCACGTTTGCAACGGCTGCTGGACAGACAGCAGCGAGGAATTCAGCCATGCGGATTTCGGCTGGTGCCCCCGCCATGCGGGGACGGAGCGGGAGTTTGAATGTACCCGCTTCATCAGTTCCGGGCAGGTCTGCCAGACCATCGCCCGGCTCATGGCGGACTACGAACTAGACCCCAAGGAAGGAAAGGTGAGAGTACATGGCTGAAAAAAAGCCCTATATGGTGTTTGACCCGCCCAGTGCCCCCACCGTGGCCACGGATATCCCGGGCCTGGCCTTTGACTTCAATCTGGGGCTGCGGGTCAGCGTGCCCGAGGGGAAATATCAGGTGAAATTCATCGACCGGGCTGCCCATCTGATGGTCTACGATGCCCCGGCCTCCGGCGCCACGGCCAGCAGCAACAAGCGGTACTTCGTGGACTGGCGGCTGGAGGTCTGGGAGGAAGACAAGCTCATCTTCGCCCATGACTATCTGGCCAAAGATAAGAAGGTGCTCATCAAATTCGCCTGGCCGGCTCTGGGGGATATGCTGGCCTGGTTCCCCTACGCCGAGGAATTCCGGCAGAAGCACGGCTGCAAGCTTTGGGTGGAAGTCGACGAGGTCTACCTGAATATCCTCCAGCCGGGCTATCCCGACATCAATTTCCTCCTGCCGGGGGATGAGCGTCCCAAAGACCTTTACGCAACATATTACCTGGGGCTTTTCTCCCCCTGGGACAACCGGGACATGCAGCCCGCCGACTGGCGGGTGGCGGGCTTGCAGGCTCATGGGGCCTACCTCCTTGGCCTGCCGCCGGAGGAAAAGCGCCCCCGGCTCCTGCCCTCCCCCAAGGCCGAGGACATACGCCCCCAGGAGCCCTATGTCTGCATCGCCACCCAGGCCACAGCCCAGGCCAAATACTGGAACCATCCCTCCGGCTGGCTGGAGGTGGTTGCCTATCTGAAAGAGCTGGGCTACCGGGTGCTCTGCGTGGACAGGGACAGGGTGACCATGCACGGCCTCCACGGCAGCACCATCCCCTACGGGGCGGAGGACTTCACCGGCGAACGACCTCTGCAGGAAAGGCTGGACCTCATCTCCGGGGCAGAGTTCTTCATGGGCCTGCCCAGCGGCCTTTCCTGGCTGGCCTGGGGCGCAGGCGTCCCCGTGGTCATGATCGTGGGCTTCACCATGCCCGGCACGGAATTTGCCACCCCCTACCGGGTGCAGCAGTTCCACACCTGCCACAGCTGCGCCAACGACCAGCGCAACGAGCATCACTACGAAGACTTCGGCGCCTGCCCCCACCACCGTGGCACCGACCGGGAATTCGAATGCACCCGCTGCATCTCCCCGGATTTCGTCAAAGCCACCATCCAGCGCCTGCTGGAAGCTGAAAAAGGCAGGAAGCCTTCCCCATGAAGTGATTTCCCCTTCACTGCCTTCACATTGGCCAGCTGGGGATTGTCCTTGATGGCGGCCACCTTCTGCTGGAAGTCGTCGTCATTGCGGATGCCGTTGCTGTAGTCGGCGATGATGATGTACTCCGGGTCTGCTGCCACTACATTTTCCCAGCTGACGGCAGCCCAGGTCTTGTCCACGCCGGCATTTTCCATGACGTTCTCTGCGCCGATGAGCTTCAGGATATTGGTGGTATAGCCCTTGAAGGCCGTGAAAGGCTTGCCTTGTATAAAACAAGCGATGACACTTGCCCTTTGTTTTGCTATACTATTCACATAACAATCCTTTTCAAGGGAGTGACAGTTATGGGCAAGCATTTTTCAGAGGATTCCCGGGTGAAGATTCCGGCCTTGATGCATCTTTCCCGGCTGGGGTACCGATACCTTTCCACTAAAGAAATCCGCGCGCAGGTACACAAGAGTACCAATATCTTCCCACCCTCTCTGTTAAAGGCTCTGAACAAGCTGAACGAAAACCATCCCGCTGCTCCCTTGGGTGACACGGACATGAACTTTATCCTCTCCCAATTAGAAAGCCTGCTGCTCTCTGATGACCTGGGAGAGGCCTTTTATCATGCCCTGGTGCGGGGACTTGATTACCAAGGAGAACTTCTCTATCTGGCAGACTTCCAGCAGCCTGACCGCAATATCTTCCAGATGGTGACGGAGATGCCCTGCGAAAAGGACGGGGACAGCTTCCGCCCGGACATTACCCTCTATCTGAACGGCCTGCCATTGGCTTTCGTAGAAGTAAAAATCCCGGACAACAAGGAGGGCATCCAGGCAGAACGCCGCCGCATGCAGAAACGCCATGAAAATCCCAAATTCCGCGCCTTTCTGAACGCCGCCCAGGTCACTGTCTTTTCCAACAACAGCGAATATGACGAAAGAGAGGCCGTCCCCCTCTCCGGAGCTTTCTATAGCACCGACGGCAATGACTTCTTTGCCCACTTTCGGGAAGAAGAAAAAGCCTATCTGGCCCTGCATCTGGCTCCCCTGAATCAGCAGGTGGAAAATGCCATCCTCAAAGACACGAATCTTGCAGCCATCAAGGGCACACCTGCCTATCAGACCAACAAAAGTACCGACTCCCCCACCAACCGTCTCCTTTCCTCCCTGTTCCTGCCAGAGCGGTTCCTTTTCTTCCTGCGCTATGGCCTGTGCTATGTGAAGCAGGTAAACAAGGAAGGTGTCACAGAGACGGAAAAGCACATCATGCGCTACCAGCAGTTCTTCGCCGCTTGTGCCCTGCGTGAAAAAGCCGCTTCGGAAAATGCTTCTATGGGCGAACTTGCCGCCGAGGCTTATGCCAACTATCCCGGCCCCCATGGCGGCCTCATCTGGCACACCCAGGGCAGCGGCAAGACGGAGCTTTCCTACTATGCCGCCTTCATCCTGCAGGATTATTATGCAACCCTGGGCATAGATGCAAAATTCTATTTCATCGTAGACCGCATAGACCTGCTGGAGCAGGCCGCCAGGGAATTCACCAGCCGGGGCCTTGCGGTGACCCGCATGCAGGACAAAGATGATTTCATCAAAAGCCTGCGAAACCCCGGCGGTGGCAAGGGCAAGACTTCCATGAACGTGGTGAACATCCAGAAGTTCTCCGACGGCGCCATTGCCCAGGCACCTGAGTACAATATCTCCATCCAGCGGATTTACTTCATAGACGAGGCCCACCGGGATTTCAAGGCCAATGGCCGCTTCCTCACCTGGCTGGTGAACTCCGACCGTTCTGCCTTGAAATTTGCCCTGACAGGCACGCCCCTCCTGGGCAAAGCCAAAAGCACCAGCATCTTTGGCAATTACCTGCACAGGTACTACTACAACCAATCCATAGCCGACGGCTTCACCCTGCGCCTTGTGCGGGAAGGCATACGCACGGAATACAGGCTGAAACTAAGCGCCGTCCTCACCGCCTTGGAGCAGCAGGTGCAAAAAGGCAGCCTGAAGGCCAAGGAAATCACCGCTTCCCCGGAATACGTCACCGCATTGGCAGAGTACATCGAGGAAGATTTCCTGGGTTTCCGCATCCTCACTAAGGAAGCGACAGTGGCTCATCTGCCTGTCGGCGGCATGGTGGTCTGTGCCAGCACGGAACAAGCTGTGGCCCTGAACGAAGAACTGCAGCGCCGTGGCGTGCTGAAATCCGCTGCCATTCTCTCCACCATCGGACAGGACAAAGGGGAACAGAAAGACCTGATCCGGGCCTATCAGGAGGGAACCCTTGATATCCTGGTAGTCTACAATATGCTGCTCACAGGCTTCAACGCCCCCAGACTGAAACGCCTTTATCTGGGCCGCCTCATCAAGGAGCACAACCTGCTGCAGGCCCTCACCCGGGTGAACCGCCCTTACGCCGCCCTGCGCTATGGCTATGTGGTGGACTTCGCAGATATTCGGGCAGAATTCGACAAGACCAACCGGGCCTATCTGGAGGAGCTGCGAGCAGAAATAGGCGAAGATTTCTCCAGCTATGACGGCATCTTCAAAACGGCAGAAGAAATCGAGCAGGACCTCAGCAGCATAGCTGACAAGCTCTTTGCCTATACCACCGATAACCCGGAAGTCTTCCGCCAGGAAATCCAGCAGACAGCAGACCTGAAAGAACTGCGGGAGCTCAATTGCGCCCTGCAGCAGTACAAGGAACTATACAACCTTTCTTCCTTGCTGGCTTACAAGGAACTGCAAGAGTCCATAGACCTGCAGGCCGTCAATGACCTGGCCAAAATCACCGCCCGCCGCCTTGACCTGCTGAATGAGCAAAAGAAAGCGGAGAACACTGAGGATATGTCAGCCCTCCTGAAAGCTGCCTCCTCTCAGCTGGAGTTCCACTTTCAAAAAATTGCCACCAGCGAGCTGAAAATCGCCGCGGATGAAAATGTGAAGGAACGCAACAAGACAGCCAACGAATTCAGGCGAAACGCCGACCAGAAAGACCAGGAGTATCTTAAGCTTCGCGATGAGCTGAAGCGGATTCTCTCTGCCAAAAACATCGAAGAAATGACCGTCGCTGAAATGCAGGAGCAGGATGAAAAACTAGCGGCCATACGCACCCGCATGGAGAGCCTGAACACCAGGAACACAGCCCTGGCCGGAAAGTACGAGGGAGACATGAAATACATGCGCCTCCACAAGCATTTCGCTCAAAATAACCTGCTGAGAGAAACGGAGCTGCACAAACTGCTGCTTTCCGTCAAATCAGTCATGGACAACCAGCTTCACACCAGCACCGCTTTCCTGGACAACGAAGCCTACGCCCGCCAGTTCCTCACCACCTCCCTGCAGCCCCTATTGGCTCCATATCTTGCCAAGGGAGCCAGGCCCATCATGGACTTCATGGCCAGCCTCTCCCATGATATCTACGAAGAATACGCACGCGAAAGGACATAAACATCACCTATGAACATGAGCACCTTAGAATCAGTCAAAGCCCAGACCTATGAGCTTATCGACCGCCTGAAAGCCATCTGCACCGAAAGCGGCTTGGGCAACAGCGGCAACGAGTACAAAATCATCACTCAGGCCTTTCTCTACAAATTCCTCAATGACAAATTCTTCCACTACATGAAACAGCTGCCGGGACTGTCTGCCACGCTTGGGGAAGAAGCCCTCCAGAGCACCGCCGCCCTGGAAGCAGCTCTCACCAGGCTCCCCGCAGATACCTATGAGTTCCTGCTCGCAGGCCTGCCCGCAGGGGTAGCCCGCTTCCATCCCTCCCAGTATATCTCTGCCCTCTATAAGGAAAAGGGCCAGCCGGAGTTCCACAAAAAGCTGGACGAAACCCTCATGGCCCTGGCGGAGAACAACAAGGAAGTTTTCAGCGTCCGGGCCGGGGAAGGCAATCGGGTGAACCTCTTTGAGTCCATCACGGGCTTTGTGCTCCAGACCGAGCGCAAGGACGACTTCGCCGCCGCCCTGATTGAAGAACTGGTGAGCAAGAGTTTTGAGGATCTCTTTGAAAAGAAATACGATTTCTACGCCGATATCTTCGAGCACCTCATAGGCGATTACAACAAGGACAGCGGCAAATATGCGGAATACTACACTCCCCATTCCATCGCCAAGATAATTGCCCGCATCATGGCCCCCAAGGGTGACCAGAATGTGACCATCTACGACCCCGCCGCCGGCTCCGGCACTCTGGTGCTGACTCTGGCCGACCAGATAGGCGAGGAAAATTCTGCAGTCTACACCCAGGACATCAGCCAGAAGTCCAACGAAATCCTCCGTCTGAATCTGGTGCTGAACAATCTGGTGAAAAGCCTGCCCAACGCCATTCAGGACGATACCCTGGTCACGCCCCGCCATCTGGACAAAAGCGGCAAGGCCCTCAAAAAGTTTGACTACATCGTTTCCAATCCCCCCTTCAACACAGACTTCTCCAGCACCCGTGACACTCTGGCAGGTGATGCCTACAAGAAGCGCTTCTTCGCCGGTGTGCCGAACATTCCCAATAAAAAGAAGGAAAGCATGGCCATCTACCAGATGTTCCTGCAGCACATCATCGTCAGCATGAAGGAAGGCACAGGCAAAGCCGCCATCGTAGTGCCCACAGGCTTCCTCACCGCCGCCACAGGCATAGGGTTCAAAATCCGCCAGCATATCATGGAAGCCAACAACGGAGAAAGCATCCTCCGGGGCGTTGTCTCCATGCCCAGCAACATCTTCGCCAATACGGGAACTAATGTATCGGTGCTCTTCCTTGACCAAAAAGGCCCCCAGGACGGCCTCATCACCCTCATAGATGCCTCCAATCTTGGCACCAAGGTAAAACTGGAAGGAACCAAGAACCAGCGCACCTACTTATCGAAGGAAGAAATGAACCGCATCGTAGAGGTCATGAACTACGGTCTGGAGCAGGAAGATTTCAGCGTACTGGTCGACGCAGAGGAGATCAAGAAGAAGAAATGCTCCTTCTCCGCCGGGCAGTATTTCAAAGTAAAGATAGAGTATGTCGACCTCAGCCCGGAGGAGTTTGCAGAGAAAATCAAGGGGTATCAGGAAAAGCTGGACGAGCTGTTTGCCGAGGGGCAGAGGTTGGAGAAGGAGATTAAGGAAGGGCTGGAGGAATTATCCTATGAAAAAATGTAAGCTCGGTGAAATTGCTGACTTCAAGACCGGCCCATTTGGGACACAATTCAAAGCCTCTGAATATACTTCAAGCGGTTATCCTGTAATCAATGTGAAGAACATCGGGATAGGCAATATTATCGACAACGACATTGATTTCATATCAGAAGAAACCCGCGCGCGATTATCCGAACATATTATACACGAAGGCGATATTGTCTTCGCAAGAAAAGGCTCCGTTGAAAGACACGCCTATGTGCGAAAAGAGCATAATGGCTGGGTTCAAGGTTCGGATTGCATAAAGGCAAGAATAACAGACGATACTGACCCAAGATACATTTCTTACTTCTTGCACTTAGATTATGTAAAGCAGCAATTGCTTAATAAGGCAGTTGGTTCTACAATGCCTTCAATGAACACGGATATTCTAAAGGACATTTCTATCGCTCTGCCTGATAAGCCAGAAGATGGAACTACCATAGCTAATTTCTTAGACAAGATAAGCAACAAAATAGATAATAACCAACGCATAATCTCAACCCTCGAATCCCTCTCCAAAACCCTCTACGACTACTACTTCCTGCAATTCGACTTCCCGGACGAAAAAGCCCGCCCCTACAAAAGCAGCGGCGGCAAGATGGAATATAATGCAGAACTAGGCAGAGAGATTCCAGCGGGGTGGAAGGTTGGAAGAATCAGCGACTTAGGAGAAGTTGTATCTGGCGGAACTCCAAGTACACAAAACGAGGATTACTTCACATCAGAGGGCATAGCTTGGATAACACCTAAGGATATGTCACTTCTTCAAGGCAAATGGATATTTCACGGAGAAACAGACATAACCAAGGAGGGCTTGAAGAACTCATCTGCCAAGTTAATGCCCGCCGGGTCAGTTGTCTATACCACCAGAGCCCCCATTGGTTATGTTGCTGTCGCAGCTAACGAGGTATGCACTAATCAAGGCTTCAAATCTGTATCACCAAACAAGGATATAGGTGCAGAATTTGTCTATTACACCCTGCTATCATTAGGGGAACATTTCAAGAATATAGGCAACGGTTCAACCTTCAGCGAAGTCTCAAAAGAAACCTTCTCCAATGTCCCTATATGCATGCCTCCGAGAGATAAATTACAATCATTCGCAAAGGTTGTGAACAACTTGAGCCAACAGCAAAAGAATGCACAATTAGAAAACCGCCACCTGACGGCTCTCCGTGACTTTCTTCTTCCCCTGCTGATGAATGGGCAGGTGGGGTTCAAAAATCCCACCTCCCAAAATACCAAGGAGGCACCCTATGAATCTTGACACCTCCCTGAAAGACGAAATCTGCCGCTATGCTGCTCTCAATGACATCAACAAAGTCATCCTCTTCGGCTCCAGGGCCCGTGGCACCAACAAGGAGCGCAGTGATGTGGATTTGGCCGTGTCTGGCGGCAACCCCCGCAGATTCCATTCCGACCTTGAAGAACGGGCTAGGACTTTGCTGTTTTTTGATGTAGTAGACCTGGACAACCCCCACTTGTCACAGGAACTCTTGCAAGAGATACAGAAAGACGGTGTAACCATCTATGAAAAAATTTGATAATTTTTCCAAGGCGCTGGACAACCTTATCGGCAGCAACGACTACCAGCCCCCCTACCCCCCCACCATACAAGCAGGGATTGTAGCCCTCTTCAAAATCTGCTACGAGCAGGCATGGAAAATGACCAAAGAACTGCTGGAATATCATGGGCTGAATCCCGATGAATTCTCTTCACCGCGCCCCATAACAAAATTGGCCTTTCAGCATAAACTGATAAATGACCAGGAAACCTGGCTGGATATGCTGGACAGCAGAAATGAACTGACACACACCTACAGCGAAGAAGATTCCCTTGAAGCCATAAACAAAATCCGCACCCAATATATCCCTCTCTTCAAGGCGCTTAGAGAAGAAGTCCGTGATAAATGGCTGCCAGAAGAACCATGAAGCAAGGCCCCGGGTCACGTTACACCGGGGCCTTGCCTTCTTTATACAGTTTACAATATCTCCGTCACATACTGCACCAGCAGCGACATGCAGGCCACTGCTATCCAGCAGCAGAAGCCCAGGGCGATAGGAGCCAGACCGTGGCGCACGAGTTCCATCAGCCGGGTATTGAGGCCGATGGCGCACATGGCCAGCACGATGGCGAATTTGCCCATGCCTTGGGCAGCATGGGCAAGCTCTAGTGTCCCACCTCGTTCAGAAACATAAAAATAATTGTTCGAGATGTAGTCAGATGCTAGGAGAGAATATGCCAGTGGCATATTCTCGAGGGCGGCGTAGCGGTGGCTACGTCAACTGGTTGACATGCCAGTGGCATGTCAACGGGAGTTCTGAGCCATTGGCGAGGAATTCCCCGACCGATGACAACGCAGATGACTGCATATCGGGCAATTATTATGGATATGAACGAGGCGGGACACTAGGGGCAGTACCCCTGTGGTATTCACGATGGAAGCCACCACGAACCAGAGGATGAACCAGGGGAAAATCTTCCCCAACTTGAAGCCCTGTCCCTGGCCCCGATAACCGGCGCCACCGCCGCAATGGCCGAGCCGCCGCAGATAGCCGTACCTGCGCCGATGAGAGTGGTAGTATTGCGCTCAAGCTTCAGCAGCTTTCCTGCGGAGAGGGCCACGGCAAAGGCGGTGAGCAAGGTGAAAATCATCACGGACAGGGACTGGGAGCCCACCTCCAGCACATGAAAGAGATTCATTTCAAAGCCCAGCAGGATGATGGCGTACTGGAGGATTTTCTTCCCCGTGAAGGCAATACCCGCCTCCACCGCCTGAGGACGGCGCAGCCCCGCAAAGATCATGCCCAGCAAAATGCCAAATACCGGCCCGCCCACGATGGGAAACTCCTGCCCCAAAAGCCAGGCCGGCACTGCAAAAACCAGAGCAAAGAAAATGCCCCGGAGATGTTCTTTCTTCATAAAGGTTCCCCCTTGCAATATCTATTGACAAGGGCTATCTTAGCATTTCACGTTTAATCCTGCAAGTTTTGGGGTTCCCTTTATGAATCATATTACGTGAATCCCACTTTGCTAATTATTGAGCTTCCCAAGAGCTCATCCTACTCCCCTATTCCTTCTAAGCCCCCATTTTTCCTGCCATAGAACAGTAAAAGCCCCCACCAAAATCGGCGAGGGCCTATAATTTATGGGTGCCATCCTATGTCATTGATGTACCAATCCTGCTCATTTGGGCCAGTGGAGATAAATCACACCGGCAATCTGTAGCAGCAATATAAGAGGTATGCCATACTTGAACCTGAAATGCATAGTCTTGTGCCGAAACACCTTCATGGCCAGCAAGGCTGCCAGATAGGGATATTTCACTAATGTCTTTTCTATCCGCTTCCGAAATTCTTGCATAGTCGGCACGGATATCTCAAAGGATATAGCCGTTTTCAGCACATAGTAGCTGTATATCAAACGAAACTTCCGCCTGGTCTATATACCAGCCTATGGGCTGCTTTTTCACACATCACGATATTTCCATCAGGCTGCCTGCCGCAGCAGGTTCTGGAGCTGCTTCCACGCCTCCAGGTCACCGGCGGCTTCATCCTCGTCATAAAGCTGCACCAGCATGGGGAGGCTCACGCCTGTGTAGACAGTGGCGCGTTCGCTTATGCCCAGGCGCTCAAGCTGCAGCCTGGTCTCGTTGTAGGCCGTAGAGCCGAAGCTATCGGCCAGCACCAGATAGACCTCGCTTGGATTCTGCTCCTCGCAGGCTTTGAGGTATTCCTTCAGCAATTCAGAGGTCTGCAAATGAGTGGGGTGCTGGAAGCAGAAGGCCTCGCAGGTGGGCCTGCCCACATACTCCCCCAGCGCTTCTTTCAGAACAGCAGCAAGAGAACCGTTTGATACGATAATGGTCTTCATAGAAATCGTCCTTTCAAAGTTTCAAAGTTGTTTCATTATCAAAGTTTCCTGCATCCGGATGCTGTCTTTACCTGTATTCTAACAGGGAGGAAAAGCCGTCACAAGAGAAAAAGAACAGAATTTGTTATTTTAGCTCAGAAAAACGGTTATTTTGTTATCTTTCACAGGGAAAACATGTAAATATAACAGGAAAATGTAACAAAATCTGTTCTTTTATGGTATGATGGAGAAAACAAACTTGAAAGGATTGGCAGCCATGAAGGCATCGGCAAGGCGCGAGGAGATACTGAAGTACCTGCAAGCCCACCAGACAGGCTATACGGCAGAGCTGTGCCGGGAGCTTGATGTTTCCGCCATGACCATCCGGCGTGATTTCGAAGTCATGGCAGGACAGGGACTGGTCACCCTCATCAGGGGCGGGGCAGCCCTGAACCACGGCACTTCCGTGGTCTACAGCTTGAAGCTCAGGCAGACCCATCTGCCCTTGGAAAAGCAGCGCATCGCCCAGCGCTGTGCGGACATGGTCTGCGAGGGTAATTCCGTCTTTATCGACTGCGGCTCCACCGCCGAGCGCATAGGCGAGGCCCTGCGGGGCAAGAAGAACATCACCGTGCTGACCAATTCCCTGGACACAGCCCAGGTGCTCAGCACCGCCAAGAGCATCAAGCTCATCATGGTGCCCGGTGAATTCAATGAAGCCATCCGGGGCTTCACGGGCCTTTTGACCACGGATTTCATCCAAAGGTTCCGCATCGACTACATATTCCTGGGGGCCAACGGCATTGACGCCTCCCACGGCATGACCGTGCCGGACTATGCAGATGCTGAAACCAAGCGGGTGCTCATCCGCCAGTCCCGCCATGTGATAGTGGCTGCCGACCACGCCAAACTGGGCAGCAGCTATTTCGAGATAGTAGCCAGGCTCCCGGAAATCGAAGCCATCGTAACCGACAGCGACGCCGATGAAACCATCGTGCAGGAACTGCGGGCAGGTGGGACAGAAGTGATCTTGGTATGATGCTGATGCGAAAAAGGAGCATGCAAGGGAGCATATAATGAAAAACACAAACGAAGCATGGCACGAATTATCTCCCCAGGAAATGCCGAAACTGCAGCGGGCGCTCCTGCCGGAGGCCGGCTTTGTCCAGGAGGGTGATGATCTCATCTTCCGTGAAGACCTGCTGAACGGGGCCTTTGAGCTGCTGGTGAAGGTTGGACCTGAGGGAAAAACCTTTACCCTGCTGATGGACAAGGAAGCGGAAGCCCCCTATGTGCTCCATCTGGTGGAAAATGCAGCGGGAGCCTTTGTGGGCCAGGTGCGGGAAGCTTACGAAGGGGTGCTGGCCCGGCTGGGGGAAAAATGCGGTGAGCATGGGGCTTTCCACGGGCGCTATGTGGAGGAAGTGCTGCGCTATGCCCGGGAGAAGTACGGTGATGAGATCGAATATCCCTGGGAAGATACTGATGCAGCAGTGGTGCGCTGCCAAGCCACCAGGAAATGGTATATGCTCCTGATGAAGATCCTGCCTGTCAAGATCGGCCTGGGCGGGAAAAATCCCATCCGTGTCATAAACCTCCACGGCACCGCAGAGCAGGTGGCGGCATTAGTCGATAACGAAAGGTACTTCCCCGGCTGGCACATGAACCGCAAGTACTGGTACACAGTCTGCCTGGACGGCTCTATTCCCTTGGAAGAACTGCGGCAGCGGATCGACGAGAGCTACGCCCTGGCGCAGACCAAAAGCAGGAAGAAATAGCCAAATAAAAAGGCGCTGTGATGAAATGCGAAAGCATTTTATACGCACCGAACTTCTGAGGAAGATGTTTGCAGAAATCGGCGAGGGCTGCTATATAGAGCCTCCCCTTCATGCCAACTGGGGCGTCGTGACCAAGGATCTGCCCTCCGGCGTTCTGGCCGTGGGCAATCCCTGCCGGATACTCCGTGCAATCAGCGACCATGACCGTCAATATTATTTCAAGAACAAGAAAATCCCTGATGACATTCTGTAAATCCATTCCTTCGCCGCCAAACAACCTGTCAGGGCAAAAAAATTGACCGTCAAACATAACGGTCAATTCTGCGGTACGATAATCAATCAGTTGCCATCCGGCACCCAGGTGCCTTTGACACCCTTCACGGCCTCGGCTGCCGTGATAATCTTGTCGCCATTATCAATATCAACCAACTGATAGCGGTCATTGCCCATGCCCATTTCCTTCATGTAAGTCAGCTGGCGCATGCTGTGGCGGGATTCCATGCGCTCCACCAGGTCATGCTTGCTTTCTTCGGGCAGAGCATAGACGCAGTCTACGCAAGCCTGGTCAGCAGCCAGTATGTCCAGGGAAGCCACCATGCCGATACAAATTTCCTGCGCGTCATCTTCAGGTTCATGACATTGACCTCCTTAGCTGCTGTTTAAGCTGTCGCACTATCCTGCTCTCACTTTACCACTTGAAGCGGACTCCAAGTCAAGGCAGTATTTCACTTCTTATCGCCTTTATCCATTATGCTCTCCACAGGAAAGCACCTCTTTTACCAGTTCAAGAGCAGCTTCCTGCTTGAAGCTGCCTATGCAGGCCTCGAGCTGCCCCACGTTTTCTGACACCTGTTTTGGCAGGGCGTACTCTTTCAGCATAGCCAGGACTTCGGCGGCGCTGTCGTAGTCGAACACGCGAAGGAATTCCTCTAAGGCCGTCATGGCTTCAGTGAGTTGTCCCTCTTCCAAGGGGGGCCTATCCTGGGCTGCCTCTGCAGGCTCAGACGCCAGCAAAAAATCCAGGGCCTTCTCCAGCCTGCGATAATCTGCCAGCAGGGCAGGGGTCTTCTGCCTGATTTCCTCCAGCCTTCCCTCGTCCCCCAAGCTCTCAAGCTCGGCTGCCAGCTCTGACAGACTGCCGGCCCCAATGATACGGGCAGAGCTTTTCAGGGCGTGTACCTTGATGGTGTAGTTTGCAATATCACCGCCAGCTGCAAACTTCTCCAGGGCAGCAGCGTTCTCCCCAGCAGCCCTGGCAAATTCCTTCAGCACCTCCAGGTAAAGCTGCGGGCTGCCCATGGCCTGGGCGGCTTTCTCTGTCTCTATGCCCTCTATTTTCGGCAGGGACTGACTGTCTTCTTGGGACACCGGCCCCTCTTTTCCTATCAGCTCGGCGGGCAGGAAACGCTCCACCAGTTCTTCCAGCAGTTCCGGGTCAACGGGCTTCAGCAGGTACTCGGCAAAGCCCTGCTGCAGATACATATCCTTGGCGCCGATGACGTTGTTGGCAGTCATGGCAATCACCGGCACCTTCGGGCGGCATCTGCCCGGCTCACGGCGCAGCTCTGCCAGGGTTTCCTGCCCGTCCATATCCGGCATGCGGTGGTCCAGGAAGATGATATCGTAGGCATGTTCCCTGACCTTCTCCAGGCACTCCCTGCCACCCCCGGCTGTGTCCACGGTTACTTTGGTGGCTTTCAGCAGCCCCTTCATCACCGTGAGATTCATGGGGGTGTCATCCACCACCAGTAGCCTGGCTCCAGGTGCGGTGAAGCGGGCCTTATAGGCCTTCCTTTCCTCCAGCCTGGAAGCCTGCGCCGCCTGACGGAAATCCCCGGCAGGAATCCAGCAGATGACATCCTGCAGCAGGCTGAAGGAAAAGGCAGAGCCTTCCCCATAGACGCTTCGCACCTCAAGGCTGCTTCCCATCAAGGACAGCAGCTGGCGGGTAATGTTCATGCCCAGTCCCGTGCCCTCCACATGGCGGTTGCGCTTTTCCTCGATGCGCTCAAAGGGTGCAAAGAGCTTTTGCAGATCCTCGGCCTTGATGCCGATGCCCGTATCCTCCACAGTCACTTCCAGGGCAATCTTCCCCTCCTGCACCTTCCTGAAGCCTGCCCGCAGAGTCACGGTGCCTGTTTCCGTATATTTCACCCCATTGGTCAGGAGATTGGTGATGACCTGCTTCAGGCGCACCTCATCCCCGTAGAGGACTTTGGGCATGGCCTGGTCCATTTCCACCTTCAGATTGAGGCCCTTGTCCTCTGCCCGCTTCTGGATCAGATTCACCAGGTCACGCATGACGTCTGCCGGGGAATATTCCACGGGAATGATGGAGAGCTTGCCCGCCTCGATCTTGGAAAAGTCCAGGATATCGTTCACCAGACCCAACAGGCTGCGGCCTGCGGTCTGGATATCCCTGGCATAGCCGTAGGTGTCATCTTCCCCGGTGCTGCGCAGAATCATCTCATCCATGCCCAGCACTGCATTGATGGGGGTGCGTATCTCATGGGACATGCTGGACAGGAAAGCTGACTTGGCCCGGTTGGCAGCCTCGGCCTCCACCGCCATTTCCGAAAGCTCATGGGTGACCATGTGCAGGAAACGGCTCATGCGATAGGACAGGGGGATGATGCCCTTGCCCTGATGCTGATAGGGCTGGCTCTGCACTTCTGCCAGGGCAATCTCTCCTTTCCTGCCCTCACGGAACCCCACAGCTACGAAGGAACTGTTCAGCACCCCGCCCTGTCCCCTTTGCAGGGAAATCTCAAAATGGCCGTGGCAGTATACCAGCTCCGGGAAATAGCGGCGGTAGTAGTCCCACTCCAGATGAGCCTCCTCTTGAAGAAATTGCAGGCGGTTGCCGCAGAGGGACATGTAGACAGCTTCGGGGCCAAAGGCCTTCATGCGCTCACTGCCCGCCAGGGTGGAGCCCAGCACTTCCTCTTCTGTGCCATAGGAAAAGCAGAGTTTCTCCCCCTCATAGACAGGAGCAGAGAAATAAAGCGCCCCTGCATCGCTTTTGGCCAAGGGCACCATGCAGATGGGCTTGCCCCGCCGCTGTACCATCAGGGGAAATTCACAGACATTGACAACGAAAAACTCATCCCATTCCACGCCAAAATACTTCTTGTACACCTCCAGGGCGGGCCTGCCGTCAATCTCTTTCACGCAGCCCTCCCCCATGGGCTTCCTCTCACCCAGTGTCACCTCAAACTCCCGGCCCACAGGCTGCCAGCCTAGGATATAGTCCATGTAGATGTCCAGACTCTCCCCGGCATAGATGACCACCACAAAGCCGGAAGAAAGCAGTTTCCGGCCTATGGCATAGACCTCCTTCTCCTGTGCCTCTCCCCGCAGGGACTGGCCGATGGTATTGGCCATGGCCCCAAAGACAGGCAGCTCCTCCCGTCCCTCGACCACCCTGTCCATGAACCTGGTGACTGCCAGGGCAGGGTTCACGGGAAAAAGTTCCAGTCCCCTGACATGTTCCTGCCTGTCCAAAAGCTCCTTCAGCTGACTGGCTGCCCCTTCCTCTCCTCCGGGAGTGCAGGGCAGCTCCACCACCAAAATCTCTGCCTCTTCAGTTCCCAGGAGGTTCAGCTTGACCCCGCACGGATGCTCCATGTCACCGGAAATGTACTCGGAGCAGCCTGTCCGCTTCAGCCCCGGCATTTCCCTGTCCAGACTGTCAAGAAGCTCAGTCGCCTCCTGCCAGCCATAGCCCGCCACGAAAATCTGCAGCAGGGCATCCTTGGAGGCCGGATGCCTCTCCAATTCCCGCCGCAGCTCCGGCAGGGCTTCTATCGCTTGAGGGATATCTTCATATGCATAATTTTTCTGCCACATAACCGCGCTCTCCTGTCATACCGCCATCAACATGCCTATTTTCTACTTCGCGGCCAGTGCCCCAAAGTCCTTTCCCCTGCTCACAAAAAGAAACCCCCTGCGCTGCAAGGATGCCCCTTGCTTGCCATGAAGGCTCTCAATCAAGATGCCGTCTGACAAAATCACGGATTTCTTTGAAGGAATCCACACTGTCCTGCAATTCCGGCAGCAGCAGGGCAAAATCATGGGACATGGCTGGATATACGGTCAAGGTTATACCTCTAATAATGACACAGTGTCAATATTTTAACTTCGCTTGGCCACACTCCATATTCCACCTACACTTTTTCGAAGAATCCGGTTTCCCGACGGCATCCCACCGATGGATATGCTGCCTAAATGGCAAACAGGTCCCGCACTGATCAAGCTGCGGAACCTGTTTGCCATAATCAATATTCTTTTAAGAATCAGGGATCAGGCTATTATTGGTAGTACACAATATCCAGAAAAACCACCTGCTCCTGCCCCCCATTGGCAAATTGGTGCGGAAGCGTGCAGTCAAAGCATATGGCATCCCCTGTTTCCAGCGTATAGCTGTCATCTTCAATAACAGCCTCCAGAGTTCCCTGCTGCACAAGTACATATTCCTGTGTACGGGGGGAATGGCCCTCAGAAAAATGCTTCTCCCCAGGCAATATCTTTGCCACGAAGACATCAAAACGCCTGGAAGCTGTAGCCGGGAAGTAGCATTGCGCCTGGAAGAAGCCGTCATCATCTTCCTGTAAAGGGACATCAGCTCCGCGTACCAGCTGCACCTTGGGCATTGGCGGCGCTATCAGCTGGGAGTAATCCACCTCCAAGCCATTAGCCACTTTCCAAATGGTATTGATGGTAGGATTGCCCTCACCCTTCTCTATCTGCGACAACATGACCTTGCTGACCCCGGAACGTTCAGCCAGCTGACCAAAGCTCAAATTTCTCTCTTCCCTCAGCCGCTGCAAATTGGCTGCGATGATTTCATTTATAGACAAACTATCCACGCTCCTTTTTACAATATATTTTACCATTCGTAAATTATACTGTAAATATTTCTTGACATAGCATAAACTTTATTTTATACTTTGTTCAATAAATTTTACAGTATGTTAGATATATCAAAGGAGTGATTGATATGCTTACTCTGGCCATAAATTCCCTGCGCTGTGCATCACCGGCCTCTGCCCGTTGCCAGATGCTGTTTTCCATGGCTATCTTTGGTACCTTGGGCTTTTTCAGCCGCTATACCAGTGCCATCACCTCTGCAGAGCTGTCCTTCTATCGTGCAGCCGCTGCTACAGTCCTCATTGGAGGCTGGTTCTTATGCAGCAGGCAGTCATTATCCTGGCGTCACCTGCAAAAGGATATGGTCTTCATGCTCCTCTCCGGCGTGGCGTTGGCGATAAACTGGCTCTTTATGTTCGAAGCCTTTCGCCATACTTCGATTTCCCTGGCCACCATCAGCTATTATTTTGCCCCGGTTTTGGTCACCATTATCTGCCCCTTTCTCTTCCATGAAAGACTGACTGCTAAACAGGTTTTATGTTTCATCATGTCCACCCTTGGGCTGGGGCTGATTGTGAATATTACGGACTATATGCCCGGCGCCGGGGATTCTCTTGGCATATTTTACGGGCTCCTGGCTGCAGTATTTTACGCCGCCTTCATTATTCTCAACAAATACATCCGCAGTGTCGGCAGCATGGAGCGCTCTTTCTACCAATTCGGCATAGCAGCGCTTATCATGCTTCCCTATACAGCGCTGACTGATGGCTATCACCTGCTTGACCTTGACCTCATTGGCTGGAGCAGCCTTGCCTTTATCTGCCTCATCCACACCGTCATCATGCACTACGCCTATTTCCAGGCTTTGGGACAGCTGACGGGCCAGGAAGTGGCAATCCTTGGTTATATTGACCCCCTGGTAGCCGTATTCATCTCTTACTTCTTCTTCAACGAAACCATGACAGGCAACCAGATTCTCGGAGCCGTGATAATATTTGGCTTCACTTTGTGGAACGAACTGCAGCCATCCCCTGCCAGCAAGGACTTGCCCTAGAAATCAGACACGGAGGAGTCTCCCCCTCCCCAATCACAAACACACCCTTTCAGCGCATCCGCTCCCACCACTCATCAAAGGGCCTTGCCTGCTCTCCATCCAGGTAGGCAGCTTCGCCGATTTCCGGCGTCAGCAGCTTATAGCCTTTCCCCTGACTGGCCTGCAGCAATCTTTGATATGGCTCCTGCCATGGGTGACGGGCCAGCGCAAACTTGCCGCCGTGGGCGGGCAGAAGCATCCTGGCCCCCACCTCCATTGCCGCCTGGGCCGTTTCCTCCGGCAGCATGTGGATGGCATGCCAGGCCATATTGTACTGGCCGTTTTCCCCCAGCATCAGGTCAAAACCGCCGAACTTCCGCCCGATGGCCTTGAAATGCTCTCCATAGCCGCCATCGCCGCTATAATAGACCTTGTGCGCAGGTGTCACAAAGGCCATGCCGCACCACAATGTCGGATTGCGCTGCAGGAACCGCCCCGAAAAATGTTGGGAAGGCAGGATATGGACGGAGAAATCCTCTGCCAGCCTGATTTCCGCCTCCCAGTCTTCCTCATGGATGATAGAAAGGTCAAAGCCCCATTGCTCAAAGTATTCTCCTACCCCCAACGGGCAGACAATATGCTTTACCTTTGACTTCAGTGCCATCACCGTGGGATAGTCCAGATGATCCCAGTGGTCATGGGAAATGGCCAACACATCTATCTCCGGCATATCCTCTGCCGTGTAGACATTGCTGCCCGGAAACGCCTTGTTGATGAAAAACAAGGGCGACGCATAGGCGGAAAACACCGGGTCGATGAGAATACGCCTGCCTCCCAACTGCAAAAAGAAAGTCGAGTGCCCCATCCACACTGCAGCATCACGGGAAAGATTCAGCTCATGCAAATCCGTCTTATGACTGAGCAGGGGCTCCTGAGGAGAAAGCTCCGACTTGTCCCCAAAGAGGAATTTTGCCATGGCCACAAAGCGGTTCTCACCGCTTTCCTCATTCATGACCTGCACCGGCACCAGATTCCGGAACTGGCCGTCCACATAGTGTGGCGAGGCCTCCATGCGCGCCAGCCGCGCCCCCTGTGGCAGCCTGCCAAATTCCGGGCGGTTCACAAAAAGCGCCCCGCCCCCCGCCATCATTCCCAAGGCTCCAAGACCTCCTAAAATAAATGTTCTTCGCTTCATAAAGCTGCCCCTCTGCCCAATCAATCTATTGTCATTCAATAACTTTACAGATTAGCCAGAATATCCTCTGCGACCTGCGCAGCCGTCAGGTGATTTTCTTTGGCCAGTGCCTCATAATCATAACGGTCATAGAAGTTCTTCGACAAACCGAAGTTCAATACCTTCATTTTGTCTGCACTATAGAAACGGGCAATCTTTTCGCCAAAGCCGCCGTCCAGGACGCCATCTTCCAAGGTTACCACCAATTCATGATTAGCTTTCAGTCTCTCCAGCAGTTCCTTGTCCTGTCCGGTGATAAAGAGAGGATTGATGAGGGTGGCCTCTATGCCCTGTTCTTTGAGCTTAGCCGCAGTTTCTTCCGCCAGGTTGTAGAAATTACCCAAACCAATGAGGGCTACATGGCTGCCGTCCTTCACCACTTCATACTTATTGAGTTCATCATAGGATTCACGCACGGGACGCTTGGAACTGCCCACCATGGCATGGGGGACACGAATGGCCACGGGATATTTCTCCTGCGGAATTGCCCAATCCAGCATGGCCTGGTATTCTTCCGGCGAAGTCGGTGCCAAATACACCAGGTTCGGGATATTGCTCATCATGGGAATATCGTAAAAACCAAGATGGGTCACATCGTTCATGCCATACATAGACGCCCAGAACACCAGAAAGGTGGCAGGGTTATTATTGACGCATACGTCCTGGGAAAGCTGGTCATAGGTGCGCTGTAAGAAGGAAGAAAAGTCGCCAAAAACGGGATGAGCGCCATTGCGCGCCAGACCTGATGCCATGGCCACAGCCTGCTCCTCGGCAATGCCCACATCAAGGTAATGCTTGCCCAAAGCCCGACGGCGCTCCTGCGTGAGCCCCATGCTGGACGGCGTAGCAGCAGAAATGGCGATGAATTTCTCATCTTCCTGGGCCAGCCGCAGAAAGGTTGCTGCCGTCTGTTCGGCATAAGGGTCAACCATTTCCTGTCTGGCTTCACCCGTTTCAATATCGAAAGGCATGTGCCAGTGCCAGTCTTCCTTATTTTCCTCAGCCAGCTTGTACCCCTTGCCCTTCTGAGTGACGATATGGATGACCACCGGATGGTCAATATCCTTGACCTCACTGAAGACCGCAATCAGGGCTTCGGCATCGTTGCCAGCTTCCACGAAGCGGTATTCCAGTCCCATGGCCTTGAACAAGTTGCGCTCCGACTGCCCTTTGGTTTCCCGTAGTTCCCGAAATCCCTTATACATGCCGCCGTGTACTTCAGCAATGCTCTGGTCATTATCGTTGAAGACGATAATCAGATTGGTGTCCATCTCCCCGGCAGTATCCAGCCCCTCCAAAGCTTCACCGCCGCTCATGGAACCATCACCGATGATGGCAATGATGTTTTCCTTGTCCCCCTTGAGGTCACGAGCCTTGGCCAGTCCCGTGGCCAGGCTGATAGAAGTGGAGGTATGCCCCACATTGAACATATCGTGCTCACTTTCCTCAGGATTGGTGTAGCCGGATACATCATCATAATGCTCCGCATAGAGGTACGCATCCTTGCGTCCCGTCAGCATCTTATGGGGATAGGCCTGATGGGAGATATCAAAGACAAATTTATCTTTCGGCGAATCAAAAACTGTATGCAGGGCAATGACGCACTCTACGATACCGAAATCAGGACCGAAGTGGCCGCCATGGACGCTGGCCCGCTTCAGCATAGCCTCCCGCATTTCCTGTGCCAGCGCCTTGCGCTGTTCTTCATTAAAAGCTTTAATATCCTGCGGCCCACTGATTTTCTCTAAATACATGACATGCTCCTTTGCTATATCTGTAAACATCTTCGGCAGATGTCTGTAAGTCTATACCTTGGAGTCAGCTTCAAGTCAAGGTTTTTTTGCAGAAAATAATCCCCCTATGGTTTTGGCCATAAGGGGATTATTGAGATGCTCAACCAGCAGGATTCATTGGTCCGGCTGCAACGGTCCATAATAATAGGAAGCCGTAGCACCACCGTCTACCAAAAAGGTTGAGCCGGTAATAAACTGTGCCCTTGTGCTCATGAGAAGCTCTGCTACATCAGCCACTTCATCAGCGGTGCCCGGGCGGCCTGCAGGGCATTTGGCGAACATATTCTTGTAAAAATCACCGCGAGGGCCATTGAATTCATCTATGGCCAGAGGCGTGACAATGATACCGGGCGCAATATCATTGATGCGTGCGCCCCGCTCGCCCCAGCGAACAGCTTCATACATCGTGCGTTTTTCATTGCAGCGTTTAGCCAGCTGATAAGCATGGAGAGTATCCTTTATCTTTTCCGGCTGCAAAAAATCCAGCTTTAACAACTCCTCTGTCGGCGTCATAGCCAGTGCCCTGTCCTGCTCCGGCGTGAGTGCCGGCATACGATGCCCGGACTGACTGGAGATAATCACACCTGTACCGCCCAGGGCAATAACCTTGCCCACTTCTTCCATCAACACTGCCGTCCCATAGAGGTCAACCTGCAAAATCACTTCAATCGGAGCCTGCGAAGGTGAAACACCGGCACCACAGACCAATGCTTTTACTTCGCCATATTCCGTTGCTTTTTGCACCATAGCCTGAATGGAATTCCGCGAAGACATATCCATCACAAACGGCTCCACGTCAAAGCCTGCCTGGTTCATAATTTGAGCCACTGCCTGTGCATTGTTTTCTTTTTTATCCCCAAGGATAATCTTCTTGCCATAGCCCATGCGGCGGGCAATAGCCATCGAAATCTGTCCGGCACCGGTGACAATCATAACCTCTTTGCTCATTAATCTATCCCCTTTTTAGGCACAATCATTGATGTTTCTGTACATATGAGTGATAATTACGCTTTAACCGCTGAAATAGGATAGGTGCCTATCGGTTTGAATCCTGCTTTGGCAATTAGCTCCAAATCTTTCGTCCGTGTGTTGTGA
>Ga0256405_10002380_pt1 | contig 43636 bp, 34 predicted proteins | sample RumenRJG_02DNA_FD_189096 | JGI IMG/M metagenome (GOLD analysis project Ga0256405, IMG submission 189096) | Bovine rumen microbial communities from Lethbridge, Alberta, Canada - RJG_02 | ecosystem: Host-associated > Mammals > Digestive system > Stomach > Rumen | place: Canada: Alberta... | reverse complement strand
TTCTCAAAGTATTCTCAGCCTTACATCCTCTCCCGGATCCTGTCGATGGCCCGGATGGTGTTCTCCTTCGTCCCGAAGGCGGTCAGACGGAAGTAGTGCTCTCCGGCCGGTCCAAAACCGGACCCGGGCGTTCCGACAACATTTGCCTCTGTGAGCAGGCGGTCAAAGAACTCCCAGCTGGTCATATTACCGGGGGTCCGCAGCCAGATATAAGGCGCATTGACGCCTCCCGAGACCTCAAAGCCGGCACTCTGCAGGCCTTCATAAATAATCTTTGCGTTGTTCATATAGTAGGCGATCTGGTCACGGATCTGGGCTCTGCCCGCTTCCGTATAGATCGCCTCTCCTGCTCTCTGGACGATATAGGGTGCTCCGTTGTACTTGGTTCCGTGACGCCTTGCCCAAAGGGGCCACAGCCGGACGCCGTCCGCCTCCAGATCCACAGGAATGACGGTGAAGCCCAGGCGCAGACCTGTGAATCCGGCCGTCTTGGAGAAGGAACGGAACTCGATGGCACAGCCTCTTGCCCCCTCGCACTCATAGATACTGTGCGGGACATCCTCTTCCGAAATATAGGCCTCATAAGCTGCATCATAGAGGATGATGGAGCCGTGTCTGTTGGCGTAGTCCACCCACTCCTGAAGTCTGTCTTTTTTCATGACAGCGCCCGTCGGATTATTGGGGAAGCACAGATAGATCAGATCAGGTGCCTCTCCCACCGGCAGCTCCGGCGCAAAGCCATTCTCTGCCGTGCAGGGCATATAGACCACATCCGAATAGGCACCTGCCGCCGTATCATACAGTCCGGTCCTTCCCGCCATTACATTGGAATCCACATAGACCGGATAGACAGGGTCACAGACCGCGATCGTATTATCGACACTGAAAATCTCCTGGATATTGCTGCAGTCACACTTGGCCCCATCTGAGACAAAGATCTCTTCCGGAGAAATGTCACAGCCCCTGCTCTGATAGTCGTTGGCCGCAATCTTTTCCCTCAAAAATGCATACCCCAGATCCGGCGCATATCCCCTGAAGGTCTCCGCATTTCCCATCTCATCAACCGCATGATGCAGCGCCCCGATGACCTCCGGAGCAAGCGGCTGCGTGACGTCTCCGATCCCGAGCCGGATCACATCTGCCTCCGGATGCGCCTCCTGATACTCCCGCACTTTCTGCCCGATCGTTGAGAACAGATAATTTCCGGGTAAACGCAGATAATTGTCATTTGCCTTTGCCATGTGTATTTCCTCCTGTCTGATTCCTGATTTTCGCCCCCGCATGCAATCATTTTTAATTTCGCACTCCATACGCCGGCTCCCGTAGATACCGGTCCGGGCAAGAGCATCGCCTGCTTACGAAGACTTTTGCAAAAAAAGGCGCACGAGGAGAAGCCCCCGAGCGCCTTTGCCCTGTTGCGGTTTATAAAAAATATCGACCAAAAATATTTGTGCGGTCCAAGAATAACAGCCGCATAAAACGGAGCATCGCCTTTGATGCTCCGTTTTATAGTATTTCCCGAAAACAGAATTGTCAATATGGGTTTGCGCGTTCGTGCCAGTACGTGACCGGTAAACCGCAATCTTCACATTGCGAAATCTTTCATATAGGAGTATGATGTATGTACATATGTCTTGACAGTCCGGAAGCAGTCGGTAAATCCTTTCGCAGAGAATCCCGTGTTCTTTTTCTAAAGAGTATGCGCTGCAGCTCCGGCATCAATAAAGGAGATAAACAATATGGACAGACAAAACCTGACCCTTCTCACCGATCTTTATGAATTGACCATGATGCAGGGTTATTTCAAGAACAAAGAAGAGAACCGCACCGTTATTTTCGACGCTTTCTATCGCACAAATCCCTTCGGGGGCGGCTATGCCATTATGTGCGGCGTCGAGCAGCTGGTCCGCTATGTGAAGGATCTGCATTTCAGCCGTCAGGACATCGAGTATCTTCGCAGTCTGGAGATCTTCGATGCGGACTTCCTGGATTATCTGGCAGACTTCAAGTTTACCGGCGATATCTATGCAATTCCGGAAGGAACTCTGATGTTTCCCCGTGAGCCCATGGTCAAGGTCATCGCCCCGATCGCGCAGGCCCAGCTGATGGAGACCGCGATCCTCAATATCATCAACCACCAGAGCCTGATCGCCGCCAAGGCAGCCCGTATCTGCTATGCAGCCAAGGGCGACGGCGTTATGGAATTCGGTCTTCGCCGCGCGCAGGGTCCTGATGCAGGTACCTACGGCGCCCGCGCAGCTGTCATCGCCGGATGTGTCGGAACCTCCAACGTCCTTTGCGGAGAGCTCTTTGATGTTCCCGTCAAGGGCACCCATGCACACAGCTGGATCATGAGCTTCCCGGATGAGCTGACCGCCTTCAAGACCTATGCGGATCTGTATCCCAATGCCTGCATCCTGCTGGCAGACACCTATGATACTCTGAAATCCGGTGTTCCGAACGCGATCAAGACCTTCCAGTATATGCGCGACAAGGGCACTCTGAACAAGGGCTACGGCATCCGTCTCGACAGCGGCGACCTTGCCTACATCTCCAAAAAGGCCCGCAAGATGCTGGACGACGCCGGTTTCCCGGATGCGATCATCTCCGCTTCCAACGACCTGGACGAGCATCTGATCGACTCCCTCAAGAGCCAGGGTGCAATGATCACCTCCTGGGGCGTCGGCACCAATCTGATCACAGCCAAGGACAATCCTTCCTTCGGCGGTGTCTACAAGCTGGCTGCTATCCAGGACGACAACGGCAATTTCATCCCCAAGATCAAGCTGTCCGAGAACACCGAAAAGGTCACCAATCCCGGCAACAAGAAGATCTACCGTGTCTACAATGAGCCCGAACACAAGATCCAGGCAGATATTATCTGTCTTGAAGAAGAGACCTTCAGTGAGAACGAGAAGCTCACCATCTTCGATCCCGTCGAGCCCTGGAAAAAGACCAAGCTCCATCCCGGTGAATTCTCCCTTCGCGAACTGATGGTTCCTCTTTTCAAGAACGGCAAATGTGTCTACCAGTCTCCCAAAACTATGGAGATCCGCGATTACTGCCTGAAGGAGCAGGACACTCTCTGGGAAGAGTCCCGCCGTCTCGTGAACCCTCATCAGGTCTATGTCGATCTGTCCCAGAAGCTGTATGACAACAAGCTCGCACTCCTCGATGCGATCACCGAGCAGAAGATGAAGATGGCGGACGAATGATCTGTTTTCGCAGAAAAAATGAATAACAAATGACTTTTAAAAAACAGCTTTTGCATCCCGACCGATGCGGAAGCTGTTTTTATTTGCTGCATTCTTTGGTGAAAGCATGCGTGAACTTTCTTATTTTTTACGGCTCGCTCGCTTCACGCAGCCGCCTCCTTCGCGTTCCGGGACAGCGAAAAAGCCTGCCTCTGCGGTATGCAGAAGCAGGCTTTTTAATTGCATAAATTACTTAAATTGCATAATAACTGAAATCACATAAACGGGTCAGTAAATCAGTTTCTTTATTTGTCAGCCGGTTTGTCTGACAGTCATTTTGTCCGAGAATCAGTCTGTCCGTCAGTCAGTTCATCCGGGGATCAGTCCTTGTCTCTGATCATGGCGTGCCACTCCTGCAGAGGCAGGATAAGGCCTTTGCCCTTGCGTTTGAGGTGGCTGATACCTTCGGCTGCCGCAAGACCTGCAGCTGCTGTGGTGACATAGGGGATCTTGGCCTTGATGGCTGCCTTGCGCAGGTAGCTGTCATCATGGCGCGCGCCCTTGCCCATAGGGGTGTTGACGATCATCTGGATCTCACCGTTGGTGATGAGGTCAAGGATGTTGGGACGGCCCTCGTAGTTCTTGTTGACGCGCTCGCAGGGAATGCCTGCCTGATTGATGGCCTTGCAGGTCATATCCGTCGCCATGATCTTGAAGCCCGCCTCATGGAATCTGTGCGCGATCTCAGGCGCATAGGGACGGTCCGGCTCGCTGACGGTGATCAGCACGGTACCCTCCAGGGGGAGCTGCATCTTGGCAGCTTCCTGCGCCTTGTAGAAAGCGCCGCCGGTGGAACGGGAAATGCCCAGAACTTCGCCGGTGGAACGCATCTCGGGTCCGAGGATGGGGTCGACTTCCGGGAACATGTTGAAGGGGAAGACGGCTTCCTTGACGCCGTAGTAAGGGATATCCTTTTCCTTGAGATCCGGCACAGGGGACTTACGTCCGGTCAGCTCCGCAGTAATGATCTCTGTGGCCAAAGGCACCATGCGGATGCCGCAGACCTTGGAAACCAGCGGAACGGTTCTGGATGCGCGAGGATTGGCCTCGAGCACATAGACCATATCGTCTTCGATCGCATACTGCATGTTCATCAGACCGACGACATGCATCTCCTCAGCGATCTTTCTGGTGTATTCGCGGATGGTCTGCAGGTGCTTCTCGGAAATATGGGCAGAAGGAATGATGCAGGCAGAGTCACCGGAGTGAATGCCGGCCAGCTCAATGTGTTCCATGACTGCAGGCACGAAAGCATGTGTACCGTCACAGATCGCGTCCGCCTCACACTCCATGGCGTTGTGCAGGAAACGGTCGATCAGGATCGGGCGGTCGGGTGTGACGCCGACTGCTGCAGCCATATAATCTGCCATCTGTTCATCGTCGTGGACAACTTCCATGCCGCGTCCGCCAAGAACGTAGGAAGGACGTACCATGACAGGATAGCCGATCTTGCGGGCGATCTCCTGCGCCTCTTCCACGGTGGTTGCCATGCCGGCCTCCGGCATAGGGATGCCGAGTTTGTCCATCATGGCGCGGAAGTGATCGCGGTCCTCCGCCAGGTCGATGACAGCGGGGGAAGTGCCGAGGATCTTGACGCCCTCTTTTTCCAGTTTGGACGCCAGGTTCAGAGGAGTCTGGCCGCCGAACTGGGCGATGACGCCTACGGGTTTTTCTTTTCTGTAGATAGAGAGGACATCCTCCAGGGTCAGAGGCTCGAAATAGAGCTTATCGGAGGTGTCATAGTCGGTGGAGACCGTCTCGGGGTTGCAGTTGACGATGATGGTCTCAAAACCGAGTTTTCTGAGGGACTGTGCCGCATGGACGCAGCAGTAGTCAAACTCGATACCCTGGCCGATGCGGTTGGGACCGCCGCCCAGGATCATGATCTTGGGCTTGTCGCTGCTGATCGGGTTCTTGTCCTCACCGATATAAGTCGAATAATAGTAAGCGCTGTCCTGGGTGCCGCTGACATGAACGCCTTCCCAGTTCTCGGTGCAGCCGAGCGCTTCGCGGGCATGACGGATGTCATCCTCCCTGACGCCGAGGATCTCTGCCAGATAGTGGTCGGAGAAACCGTCTTTCTTGGCCTGGAGCAGTGCCTGGTCAGAGGGAACACGGCCCTTGAATTCCTTCACCAGAGCCTCTTCCTCTTCGACGAGTTCCTTCATCTCCCGGATGAAATAGTGTTTGACCTTGGTAATATCAAAGATCTCATCAACTGTCATACCCTTGCGCAGCGCCTCATACATGATGAAGTGGCGCTCGGAGGAGACGTTGATCAGGAGCTGTCTGAGTTCATCGAGGGACATCTGATCATAGCCGTTGACATGGCCCAGACCGTAGCGGCCTTTCTCCAGGGAGCGGATCGCCTTCTGGAAGGCCTCCTTGTAGGTCTTGCCGATGCTCATGACTTCGCCGACTGCGCGCATCTGCGTGCCCAGCTTGTCCTCTACACCTTTGAATTTTTCAAATGCCCAGCGGGCGAACTTGACGACGACGAAATCGCCGGTGGGAACATATTTGTCCAGTGTTCCGAAACGGGAATCCTCAAGATCCGCCAGAGTCAGTCCTGTGGCAAGCTTTGCGGAGACCAGGGCGATGGGGAAGCCGGTCGCCTTGGAGGCCAGGGCAGAGGAACGGGAAGTGCGGGGATTGATCTCGATCACGATCACACGGCCGGTCCTGGGGTCATGCGCAAACTGCACGTTGGTGCCGCCGATGACGCCGATGTGCTCCACGATCTTGTAGGCCTGCTTCTGCAGCTCTTTCTGCAGGTCCTCGTCGATGGTCAGCATGGGAGCCGTGCAGAAGGAATCACCGGTGTGGACGCCGACGGGGTCAACGTTCTCGATGAAGCAGACAGTGATCATGTTGTTGTCCTTGTCGCGAACGACTTCCAGCTCGAGCTCTTCCCAGCCGAGGATGGACTCCTCAACCAGAACCTGACCGATCAGGGAAGCCTGCAGACCGCGGGCGCAGACAGTTTTCAGTTCTTCTTTATTGTAGACGAGGCCGCCGCCGGCGCCGCCCATGGTATAGGCGGGGCGCAGGACCACAGGATATCCCAGTTTGTCCGCGATCGCCAGTGCCTCTTCTACACTGTAGGATACTTCGCTGCGCGCCATCTCGATGCCCAGCATATCCATTGTCTTCTTGAATTCAATACGGTCCTCGCCGCGTTCGATGGCATCCGCCTGAACGCCGATGACTTTGACATTGTATTTGTCCAGAACGCCTTCCTTGTAGAGTTCCGCACAGAGGTTCAGTCCGGACTGTCCTCCGAGATTGGGAAGCAACGCATCGGGGCGCTCTTTTTTGATGATCTGTGTGACCCTGTCAACATTCAGGGGCTCGATATAAGTCCTGTCTGCCATCTCCGGGTCAGTCATGATTGTCGCCGGATTTGAATTCACCAGGACAATCTCGTATCCCAGGCTCCGCAAAGCCTTGCAAGCCTGCGTCCCCGAGTAGTCAAATTCACACGCCTGTCCGATGACGATCGGACCGGATCCGATGATCAGTACCTTATGGATGTCAGTTCTCTGGGGCATTTACTCTCCTCTCTGGCGGCAGCACTTTTCCGCCAACAGTGCCTTACGGAAGCCGGCCGGCAGTTCTCCTGCCCGCTTCCGCAGCCATGCTCCTAACCTGCTAAAAAATTGCCATTCCTCATTATATACAGGCTTTTTGAAAAAATCTATGGAAAATTGCCGGTCAGGTGCATTTTTATAAACTTTTCATGTACTTGTTCGTTTTTTTACCTTTTTTCACTGTGTAAATTGGCTGTATCAATCGGCTGTATCAATGTCAATAGCTGCATCAATTGGCTGTATCAATGTCAATTGGCTGTATCAATTGACTTTATCATACGAAAAAAGGCCGACAGAAACCGGGGTACACCGCAATCCGGTGTCCCCCTCTCCTGTCGGCCGCCGCCTTTGACGGACCTGATTTCCATTATTCGAACTGTTGTGGGTTTGGTCGGGATGCAATGCTCCATGCCGACCGGCTCGCAAACGCTTCGCTTTTTGCCCACTGTCGCGGCATTCGCCGCGTAAGACCCGCAATCGAGTCTTTGCTTATGCCTTTTTGTCTCCGGGATCTTCCGTGCCCGCATGGTGGAGAGCCTCGTTGATCCTTGTACTGGAAACGCCCTTGGTATAAGGGAAATAGATGATCTTGATCCCTTCTTTGGCGAATTCCTCCTCGTACTTGTTCCACTTTTCCGTGTCGTACCAGTCGTCTCCCACAAAGAGATAGGAAGCACCCAGCTTCTTGCAGGCCTTCAGTTTGTCCATATCATACTGCGGGACTGCTGCATCCACATATCTGCAGGCGCGGATGATCTCGATACGGTCCTCAAAGGGAATGATGGCGTCTTTCCCCTTGTAATGGACCAGTTCATCCACGGTGACGCCGACGACCAGCTTATCGCACATCCCCTTGGCGTTCTTGAGCAGATTCAAATGGCCAACATGGAAGAGGTCATAAACACCTGTTGTATATCCGATTACCATCTTTCGATTCCCTGTACCTTTCTGTTTGACAGCCTCCTCAGTCTCTTTTTTCGTTACCTGTAACCTTTTTTCTGAAGATTCACTGTCTGTTTTCTCTTTTGCGATTATCTAAAGGATTTTCTGCCCTCTTTATATTCTATAAAAGGAGTGTCCAGATCGAGGAAGCCGGGATGTTTGCGGACCTGTTCGCTCTCGGGCGGAAGTTCCATATAATTGCCGAACTGCTGTGACAGATAATCCTCCACTCTGGCGGGGCAGTTCACCACGGTATCTTCAAAAGGCATCTCCCTGCCCTCTCCGAAGGTATCTGTGGTAAAGATCAGCCTGGGCAGATGTATACCCCATACATAGCCGGTGTATTCCGATTTAAAATAAGGTCTCTTCCGATATTCCTCATACATTTTTTTTGTAAAGTAATCGAAGGGGATCTTCTTGTGGAGAGGTTTCATCATTCTGCAGACAGCAACTCTGGGGCGCGTCTTCATGCGGCTGACCGGAAACCGTCTCGCAAAATTGAGCATGGCGGTCCACTTCCACATCTTGAGATATTTTTTGCGCTCCTTTCCCGGAGCCGGAACACCTGCCAGGGGCATAATATCTATATATACACCATAGTAAGCATCAGGGAAAGCCTTTGCGTAATTTTCGATCAGAGTCGTCCTGGTATCAACGACTTTGATGAAAAAGGAGGCATAATGCTCTATATCGGAGGGAGTCATGACGATCAGTCCCTCCGGCAGCTGCTCACGGGCGACCTCAATAAAACGGTCATACTGCTCGATGGGGATGGCAATGTCAAGGTCATCATCCCAGGGAATAAAGCCCTGATGCCGCACCGCGCCGATCGCTGTGCCGCCGATCGCGTAATAGGTTATATCATTGTCCTTACAGATTCCGGCAACGATTTTAAAGATGTCCAGTATTCTCTTCTGTAATTCATTCATTCTCTTTCCTTTTCCTCCTTTATCCCATCCCGATCATTCTTTGCAGAGTATATCATCCGGTACCTGTTTTTTACTTTTTTGCTTTCGCTGCTTTCGAGTCCTTGCCGCTGACCGGATCCGGCTTGGGAAGACGGCCGTAGGTCTTAGTCAGATCATAAATGCTCTGTGCCAGCTCATGGGACAGAAGGTTGGGCACAACGCGCCACTGCCAGTTGCCCTGGGCCGTTCCGGGAGTATTGAGGCGTGCCTCCTCGCCCTTGACCAGGAAGTCCTGGATGGGGATGATGCACAGATCACAGACACTGCGGAAGGCTTCACGGATGAAGTCCCAGGTGAAGGCGCCGTAATCCGTGTACTCGGAATGGATGAAGCGGCGGGCGAAATCACGGTCGTGGTCACTGCACTGCTCGATCCAGGCGCGGGTCGTCGTATTGTCGTGGGTACCGGTGTAGACAACGGCATTTTTCACATGGTTGTAAGACAGGTAATAGCTGGACTCGCTGGGATCAAAGGCAAACTGAAGCACCTTCATTCCGGGATAGCCGGTGCCTTCCAGAAGCTTTTCTGTCTCGGGCGTGATGTTGCCCAGGTCCTCTGCGATGATCGCGACGTCTCCGAGTTCTTTTTTCACAGCATTAAAGAAATCAATGCCGGGGCCTTTGACGACCTTGCCGTTTTCCGCGGTCTCATCGCCGTAGGGTACTTCATAGTATTCTGCAAAGCCGTTGAAGTGATCGAGACGGACCACATCATAGAACTCAAAGTTGCGGGCGAAGCGGTTGATCCACCAGCTGTATCCGTTCTTCTTGAGCTTTTTCCAGTCATAGACAGGGTTGCCCCAGAGCTGTCCGGTCGGGGAGAAAGCATCCGGAGGGCAGCCTGCGACGACGGTCGGGACAAGGTCCTTGTCGAAACGGAAAATGTCCGCGTGGGCCCAGGTCGCCGCACTGTCCATCGCCACATAGAAGGGGATATCGCCGATGATCCTGATCCCCTGCTCTGTCGCGTATGCGTGGAGCTTTTTCCACTGGCGGTCAAACTCAAACTGCAGGAAGCGGTAGAAATCGATATCGTCTGAAAGTTCCTTTGCCACAGCTGTCAGTGCTCTTTTCCTGCGAAGACGCTCCCCGTCCTCCCAGTCTGTCCAGGACTTTCCCTGGTATTTTTTCTTGAGCGCCATATAGAGGGCATAGTCAAAAAGCCAGTAATGCTCTTTCTCCAGGTATTCCTGATACTCCGTATGATAGGCGCTGTGGCTGTCGGAGTTTTCAAGAGAACGGAAACGCTCAAAGGCGATCCTGAGGACAGTGTAGCGGTTGTTGTAGAGTGCGCCGTAATCGACCTTTTCGGGGTCGCCGCCGAAATCAAACCCGTTCACTTCCTCCCATGTCAGCAGCCCTTCTTCAATGAGTGTCTCCAGGTCGATGAAATAGGGGTTGCCCGCGAAAGAGGACACCGACTGATAGGGAGAATCGCCAAAGCCTGTCTGGCAAAGGGGCAGGACCTGCCAGTAGGACTGGCCTGCTTCCTTCAGAAAATCGATGAATTCATAGGCTTCTTTTGAAAAACACCCGATTCCGAATCGGGAAGGAAGGGATGACACCGGATACAGAATTCCGCTTTCTCTTTTCATAAATTATCTAGTCCTTTCAATTCAGTTAGATCTTTGCAGCAGAAGCTGCATATATGATGTTGAAGTCAAAAGTTTGCCATGGGTCTGCGTCCCTTTTACCAGCTTTTGACCTTTACATCCTGTATATTCCGGGGCAGTGATCTCCCGCCCGCGGATATATTTCCGGTAATGACACGGTGTAACGGCACTGTGTTATTGTCAGCCGGCAGGCGTTACCGGGATCATCCGCTCAAACCAGCCGGGGGAATAAACATAGGGATAGATCTGATTGTTCCCCTGCACCACATTCTGATAATACCACAAAGCGGCAAGATACAAAAACAGAACTGCCGTGACAATGACACGGTTGTCCCTGCGGAGGATCTTTACCAGGCGGGAATAGGCGATAAATCTGAAGCAGCCAAAATAAAAGCTGATCCGATACAGAGCCGGCCGGACACTGCGCAGCTGCACTGTGCAGATTTCCATGAGGAGCATGATCACGGCAAACATGCCCAGAACCTGGGTCTTGGTCTTTTTCCTGCTTTCTTCCCTTTCCTCCCAGAAGGCTTCCGCATCCTGCAGTGAACCGGGCACAGGGGCCTGAGAAGCGCTGCATTTCTCTGCGGCATCCGTCGGAAAGACAACAGGAGCCCTCGTCACTTCTTCAAAACCGCAGAAACGGTCATAGTAAAAGACGATGGGAATCAGGAAAGGCAGGCGCAGGATCGTCGGTTTCACGGCGAGGGCAAGGCCTTTTGCCATATATCTGGAAAATTTGGCCGGCAGGATCTTCATCTCCAGAACGAGCCGCAGGATCGGGCTGTAGAACAGGATCATGCCGACACAGGCTATGATCAGCAAAAACTGCAGCCAGCGGGGAGGCAGTACTTCCATAAAAACATAGATCACCGGCAGAGCCAGGGCTATGATTCCGGTCACATGGAAAAGGATCGCGATCACACTCAGGATCGCGAAGCGCAGATACTTCTTTTCCAGGAAAAAAGGAAAGGCCGCGAAGACGACCGCCAGCGCCAGACACTGACGCATTGTATTGAGCGTATCTCCGTAAAAAAGAAAGAGGAAACAGGACCATGCCAGCGTGACAGAACACCATCGCCTGTAGTACAAAAGACCCCACATAGTAAAGGCGCAGATGATCAGTGCCGTCGCAAAATAAAACCAGTGCGGGTTGTTGGTGACCCGCGAGACCGCATAGGCCAGTGCCTTATAGAGCAGTTCTATGTCCTTTCGAGACCGCAGAAAGCTGCCGGGACTCTGTGCTTTGAGCGCGCCCTGGAAAACATAGTTTCCATAGGTCAAAACGTCCGTTCCGACCGTATACTCCCTGGCTGCCGCCAGCACGACCGGAAAGATCACCGACACGGCACACAGAAAAAAGCCGGCCTTCCTTCTCTTTTGAAGCTCCCACTCTCCGGCGGCGCAAAACAATATGGAAATTGCAAAAGTCGCAAGATAAGGGATCACAGCTCCTCTGTACCTCTCAATACGTTGCTCACAGGCCGGTCTGCTTTCTGCGCCCCGTTTCTCCCAAACGTTTTGGCCAGGGCGAAAACCGGATTTTTCGTCCCGCCCGGCTCATTGGGATCCCGGGCTTTTGGGTTCCGGGGCGTTTGGGTTCCCGGGGCATTTGGGTTCCCGGGGCATTTGGGTTCCGGGCATTTTCAGCAGGACCGGACGGGGTCAGACCACTTTTTTATTCTTGAGGTCAAACACTTTATACATCAGATAAAAGGCCCGTTTTCCTGTCATCAGGGCCCGCAGCTTCATTTTATCCGCTCTGCGGACGCCGGGCGCACGCAGGAATTCTTTCTTCAGTCCCCGCACTGTGTCGATCAGCTTCTTCTGGGCTTCCGGGAAGAGGTTGTAATCAGTCTCAAGCAGGTCCGAAAGAAAACGCATATAGCTGACGACCTGCAGACGTACAGCGGGGCCCCGCAGAGAAGGATAGGCTTCGGAGACAGTCCTTGTCACACGGTCTGCCGTATCCAGGATGGACAGCTTGTTCTCGTCGATCTTTTGATGCATGATCGAATCCGCCTGCATCCTGTAATAGTACATGGCATCGGAGACCACTGCAGTCTTTTTCACACAGAGCATCAGGTCATAGAGGAGATCGTAGTCCTCATACACAATGCCGGGCGGAAAGCGCTTTGTCTCCCACAGACTGCGGCGGAAGAGTTTTCCCCAGGGCTGATGCCCGAAGCCCTCATTCATGAGCATTCTACGCAGTGTCTCCTCGGTATCGATCGTCTCGAAGGTAAATTTCCTGCGCTCATTCGGGACCTGCATCTCGCTGAACCGCATAAAGTCGCCGACCGCAGCGTCGGCATTTGTACGGATCAGAGCCGTCCAGAGGTGAGCGATGGTAACCGGAGAGATGGCGTCATCACTGTCCACAAAATAGATCAGAGAACCCGTGCAGGCATCGATTCCTGTGTTGCGGGCGACAGAAACGCCTTTATTCTCCTGGTGGATCACGCGGACTCTGCTGTCCTCTTCTGCCAGGGCATCGCAGATTTTCTCACTTCCGTCCGTGGAACCGTCGTCCACGAAAATGATCTCCAGATTTCGGAATGTCTGGGAAAAAATGCTCTCCGCACACATGCGCAGATAGGCTTTTACATTATGAACCGGAACAACAACAGAAATTAAATCTTCCGGGCTTTTCATAGATCCCTCCCGGTGACAGAAGTCACCTCACGTCTCTGACAGAGCCCCGCCGGGCGTGTGAAGACACCTTTGCCGGTCACAACCGGTTCATGCCGCGGCTGACATCAGAACACATCAAAGCCGGTTCATGCAGATCCGGCAGTCCACTCACTTCTTTTTCCCGGCTTTCCGGATATCCGCCAGGCTCCTGACAACTTCCTTTACACGCTCGCGGAAGATCACTGCCAGGATGATCACCGCCAGGATCAGTCCATAGCGGAGGATCCTGGACTGATAGGTGAACAGCAGTACAAATCCCGCTGCCATAAAAGCCAGAGCCAGGGTCCAGTACTGTCCAGCAGGAAAAGGCCGGATTCCGTCCATATACCGGTCGCAGACCCGGTTCATCATCAGGTAATGTCCGCCGGCATAGACCAGGTAGCAGAACAGGGTTGTGTAGCCCGCCGCATAATAGCCGTACTTCTGGATGAAAATATAGTTGGTGACCAGGTTGAGCAGGGCTCCTGCGACGCTGGCGACCATGATGAAAGAAGTCTTTTCAAAATAGAATTCAAATTTTGCAAAAAGGTCATAACTGAACATGAAGAACACGCTCATAGAAACCGGCGGGATCACATAGATCGCATTGTAATAAGCCTTGGGCGCAAAGATGGCCACTGCCTCCGGCGCAAGGAGCATCAGAAGAAGGTTGGCACAGGCGATGAGCCCCATTGCCAGAAAAGCGATCCGCGAGACCTCCTTTGCCCTGCCAGCCTTGATCTTCTGGTAGATCCACGGGCTCAGGGTCTGGGAGAGCGCCGTATTAAAGAGCGTCATTAACAGCGAGATCTGGTAGGCCAGGTTATAAATACCCGCCTCGCTCCTTCCGACCAGATCGCGGATCATGATCCTGTCCGCACTCGCAAGTACCGTCTGCGACAGATAATGCGGCACAAGGGGCAGGTTAAACAGAACCGCATATCGCCAGAACCTGCCGGAATAAAAGACTTTTCCCCGGATCATCTGGACAATAAACAGTCCGCTGTATCCGACCAGTTCTACAAGGGCAAGGCCCAGAATCCTTGCCGTCACCTTGTCCTCGGCATGGATCACAAAGAAAATGCCAACAGCGGGCTTTGCCGCAGACACCAGAAGTGTCAGGATGACAAGCAACCTGTAGCTGTAGGTCACACGCTGCTCCGCAGCCCAGAAATTGAAGGCTGCCGTCGACCAGATCATGACCAGCATGGCCAGCATCTGGACCGTTGTCAGCGAGAAAAACCGGTTAAAGAAATCCCGAAATGGAAGATAGACAGCCGTCCATGCCAGACACATGGTCAGTGTCAGTCCCTGCAGACTGGACGAATAAACAGCCCTCTCCTCTTCAAATTTCACCAGTCCCTGGGTGTATACACCATAAAAAAGATTCAGGGTCACAAAAATGGTGATAATACCCAGCCAGGAATTAAACGCACCGTACTGACCATACTCATCCGTCGTCAGCAGTCTCGTAAAAATCGGAGTTGTGATAGAAGAAATGCCCTTCTGCAAAAAAGAACAGATCAGAAACCAGAAGGAAGCCCGCACCTGCACGGACATCTTCCGGTATTTTTGCAGAATATTTCCCATTGATAGTACCTCATATGCCTGTCCCGCAGCCGGGCAATAATGACCCGGCGTTACTAATCTGGTCACACCGTGAATTGTAACGATCCGTCATTACCCGGGGTTTTGCGCGGCAGGCTCTGTCAAAAAGTCTTTATAAATGCTCTTTCTGCCATTTTCTGGCACGGCCCATGGCATCCAGTGCCCGGAACTGCCTGTGCCTGATCAAAAACAGCACGATGCGTCTCTGTCTGGAGAGTCCGCGGAGGTTCTCTGTCTTCAGCGCCTGCTGCACGATGGGCTGCTGCAGATATGCCGCATAGCCCTTTTTCTTCTCCGAAAAAGGAGCAGGGTTATCCGGATTAAAATACCCGCTGATCGCTGTCGTGATGATCACATACAGAAGCCGGTTGTCGAACCAGGGGACCAGTCTGTCCCGGTTGCTGCTGGCCTCGATCAGGTCGCGGATCTTCTCAAAACAGCGGATCACAAAGCGGTGGTTCTCCTCGCTGTGAGAGGAAGAAATAGAATTCTCATTATACAGATAGTGATAAAAAGGCCTGTTGATAAAGAGGGCACTCTCGATCTGCTCGAAAAGACGGATGTTGAATTCCAGTCCCTCTGCCCCCTGCCGAAGGGCCTCATCATGCACGATCTGATGATCTGCAAGGAGCTTTCTGCGGATCAGCTTCGAATAGGCGACAGCAATATTGCAGTTGTATACCAGAAGCTGCTGCTGCAGCCACTTGCATTCCTTCCCTGTATAGACCTTTTTGCAGGCCGCATAATCACGCAGGTAGAATTTATACTCCTGCGAGGAATGCCCGTATTCTCTTGTGATGCCGCACATGACCAGGTCAACATTCTCCCGGACACCGGGTTCCAGCATCTGTTCACACATATCGGCGTCGATCCAGTCGTCGCCGTCTACGAACATGATCCACTCGCCGCGGGCAGCGGCAAAACCGGCATTGCGGGCACTGCAGAGGCCCCCGTTCTCCTTATGGATCACGCGGACTCTGCTGTCCTTTGCCGCATATTCATCACAGATACTCCCGCACTGATCGGGAGAGCCGTCATCTACCAGCAGGATCTCAATATTCCGCAGTGTCTGACCGATACAGCTCTCGGCGCACTTGCGCAGATACTGCTCCGGCACCTTGTAGACCGGTACGATAATACTGACGGCAGGCCCATCAGAGGTCTCATCTATATTTACATGATTTACATGCTTTTCTGCTGACTCATTCATATATCCATACTCCTTATGGATCAAGGACGGATCCCGTCAGTCTTTTCTCAGGATCTTTCTTGCGACCCGCTTGGCCACCCCATAGACCCCGGTCCTGTAGCAGACCCTGCGGGCCGTGCGCTCCAGCCTGACTCTGGCCGAAGAAGGGAAATACTTGTTGAAGAAACTCTCCGCCTCCATACAGGCCGCATCTTCAAAAAACTCTTCCCGGCGCGGGTTGCCGTTTACGCTGTGGAACATCTCCCGAACGCCGTCAGTGAGACGGTCCGGGTCCACCTCCAGGACACGGCATCTCTCCCGGATCTCCTCAAATATCCTGCGGCCCTTGTCCGAGTGGATCAGGACGCGGGATGTGCCCTTGTCATCATCCAGCTTCGCGTCGAAGGCATAGACCGGATAGCAGTCCCATATGGTGAAGTCACTCTTTCTGTAACGCTTTTTAAAGGCGCATTCATAGCAGGAAGGCCGGTCGCAGATGTCGGAGAAAAATGCCCGCAGCATCTGGTCGGTGTCAATTCCCTGCACATAGCGTTCCTGCCCCCTTTCATCGAGGAGCGTCATCGTTGAATAATTATAGCCGAAGTGCTTGTCGCGGAACTTTGCGTCCGAGATCCCTGTCCCCAGCTTCTTTCTCTGCATTTCCAGGTACCTCTCCCATACCAGGGGGGAAGGAACTGCATGACAGACCACATCTACAGTGATCAGCCTGTCGAGGAGCGGATCACTCTTTTTTTCCGCATCTGCAGAAGACCCGTCCGCCCTGTCTTTTGCCGCATCCGCCGTTTCCGTCTTTTCGGGGGCTTTGGGCATCAGAAAAGACAAAAGCCCTTCGATCTGGCAGGGCGTTCCGCTGTAGCAGACCAACCTGCCGGCGCGCAGATGCGCACGGACTTCTGTAAACGTCTTTTCGGTGTCACTCTGGACATATTTGCTGTTGCGGAAGATCTGCAGACCCGCAGGAGATGTCGCGGAAGTATGATGTACCCGCAGATTCTCATCAAAAGCGGCACCATAGACGACGCCGCCCCGGTCTGTCACATACCGGGCGATGGCCGTAAAAGCACCGCCGGATGTGCTCTGCCGGCGTACTTTTTCATTTCTGTACTGCAAAAGATATGCTGCCTGCGAAAAAGGAATATCCTCTTCCGCACGCAGCACCGGACATACCCGTTCACACAGACCGCATCCGATACAGGCCGCTTCATCTACTTCCGGGTACAGAAATCCTTCCGCATCAGCCTTCATCTCAATACAGTGGACGGGGCAGGCATTGCTGCACCCGCCGCACCCGCAGCAGTCTTTTTTTTCACTGAGTCTGATCATATATTACGCGGTACCTCCCCTTGACATCCCTGTCACTTTTCGAACCTGTTCCGCAGGGGCAGGGATCGGATCGTCCTTGAAAAGTCTCCTTCCGGAAAAAGCCATCAAAGGAAACACATTGTAATAGTATTCCATTAAATGATGTTCCAGCATACACGCCAGGGCAACAAGGGCCAGCAGGAACAAAAATCCGTACTGCCTGTAGACAAAGCATCTGAGCTGGGTATAGGTCATGAGAAGCAGGATCATCCCGAAGAGCAGAAGACCGCCGATCACAAAAAGACGGATATAGGAACAGTCGATAAAGAAATACTTGTCCCAGCCGGGGAGATTCTCGGTCCTGCCCCCGAATCCATGCTCTTCGATCTCTCTTCCGAAAAGAGAAACGGGATTGTCCCTGAGAACCTCCTGGCTCATTTCCAGACGCCGGGTCAGGGAATACGGCATGGTCGCATGGAGTTCTCTGTTGGATCTGTCAAATTTCAGGGCCGCCAAAAAGGCCCCGCCGGCACAGATCAGAAAGGAAAAGCTCCCGATCAGAGCCAGAACACGCATAACGATCGTATTATGCCACCTGCGGGTCAGTCGATAGAGCACGATCCCGGCCAGGAGCAGCGCACCGCACATGATATCGGACTGGGCCTTGGTCATCGTCATAAGCACAAAAAGCAGCGCCAGCGCGATGTATTCCACAATGTGGAGCGAATCCAGCCGCAGGAATGCATACATGATCATCAAAAACAGGAAATGTGCCGCGCAGTCCGTGCAGTAAATGATTCCGAAGGAATGCCTGCCGCCCTCGTACACCAGATCCGTGATGCCCCCCGTCTGTGATGCCGCAAAGGTAACAGCCATCATAATACTGCCGGCAATCAGAGCGATCGCCGTCAGTACCTTAAAGGAACGCCCTGTCATGCCTACGATCAGAACACACAGAACGAAAAACTCATATTTTCCGGCTCCCAGCTTCCAGTGGCAGAAACCTACTACGATAAGGAGAACCTCAAAGACCGCCTGTGAAACACTGTCCTGCAGAAGAACCGATATAATACCGCAGATCAGAGCACAGATGACCGCCAGATGTAAATAGCCTTCCATCTGCAGCTTAAAGGCATCGCTGAAGTCATTCTTGAACATAGTCGTGTTCATGAATCCCCAGCAGTAGCAGAAGATAAAAGACAGGTAGAACAGAATATCCGTGATTGCAAGGACAACCCCCGTCACGGTTCCCGACAGGATTCCTTCTCTAAGCCATCGCTGAAAAGACTTGATATATGTCATCAGAAACTGCCCTCATATTTTTCGCCCAGATATTTTGCTTTCAGGAAAGAAGCAGCCTTTTTGTACCACATGATCTTTTCTGTATATACTGTCGGCAGTTCGCAGATCCTCTCACGCGGAATTGCGGAGACAGCGATCTGGCGGTCCAGCCAGACATTCAGGATGAGCTCACTGACTCTTCCAAAATACCGCCCCTGGTAGAAGGAGAGCTCTGTATCTCCCATTTTTTTGGACAGTTCAAAGAGGATGCCAAACAGCCATGTACAATACTTGTCAGCCAGATCCTTGCGCATGATCATCATATTGAACATATAGCCGTATCTGTGGCGCATGATCCTGTCAAAAGAGGGAAGATATTCCGGACAACGCTCTGCGATCACTTCTCTGGTGACATCCAGATGTTCCGCGTAATGTGTATGGGCATAGTGTGAGTAGAGTGTCTCGATAAAATACCGCCTCTTTTTTGGCACAAACACCCAATACTTGTTCAGCATCGGTCGAAGCTGCGCGCCCGTCAGAATATTGTCAAACGGATCCCGGCTCACTCTCTTAACACTGAAATGCCTGCGGTAATGTACGAGTCCGATATAATCGGCCTTGAGATTTTTCCATCCCCAGTACAGTCCCGTCAGCTCACAATAACCCGGATTGAGCTCAGAAATATTCTCACCCGTGTTATCCTTTGTCCATCCCAGGTCAAGAGGATTGCCTTCAGAGTCGACTTTTCCTTCTGCACCGACATGCAGAGGAAGATAAATGTCGTCTGACGGCATTCTGTATTTCTTATGTGAAGCAACAAGGATTTTTACGATTGGAGTACCCATTCGCCTTAGCCCTTTCATTCCGGTTAAAGATCCGGCAGTTACTGTCAGCAGCTTCCGCGCATAGCGCCGGCTGCCGCATGAAGGTTTACATTTTGAATCATTCCTGCTTTCATGCCGGTGCACATTTGCGCGTCGGCAATGCAGACCCGCAGATTTCCCAAAGGCTGTTGGCTGTTTCTCAGCCGCGGTCAGGAAAGGCCGGTCAGGAAAGCTTATGAGGTGATTCAAGACTCGCCATCGAGTCTTGTCTGCGCATCCCCCTGACTGAAGTCATGGGTATCGCGCGATGGAGAATAAAACTTATTGAGGTCGGTTTCCCCTTTATCTTCGAGAGCATCTTTCAGGAAGTTCCAGGAATACTTCCGGAGCCTGCTGATCCGGCTGCGGACATCTTCATAATCAATCATGAGGTCTCTGCAGGCGGAAATCTCCTCTTCTCCTGTCAGAAGCCGCTCCGATACACCACACTGTTCAAGAAGCGTATCCAGACGGCTGTTTGTCGACTGCCTGGTCTTGCGGTGGTATCTGCGGAAGGTAAAAAACTTCTTTTCATACTGCATGGAAAAAGCCGTGCAGTGATAGGAATCTGTCAGTACCCACTGCGCATGACGGATGAGATTGAGGAAGGCATCCGGTCCGACAGACCAGGGGGTCTCGTCGGCGTAGGTCTCATCACTGCTCACATACTCATCCACATGAGGAATGGCTGCGATCTTGCAGCGGGTCTCATCTGCAAGACGGACTGCAAAATCCCTGTGTTTGGGATTGTTTCCAAGAAAATAGCAGAAAATGTAATCGCCTTTGATCAGCGGTTCCTCCTGCTGAACGGATTTCCATTCCTCTCCGTCAAACAGCAGTGTCGGGTCAGCCACGATCGGGACGCGGCGTCCTGTAAGTCTGGAAACGATCTTCTGGCCGGATTTTTCACGCACACTGATGTGTTTGATCCCGGGAAGAAATCTCATCGCTGCCCGCTCACTTGACCGGGGCAGCTGCGCCTGGCCGAAGCTGGTCGCGTAGGAAATGGTATTGATCGATTCCGGCACAAAGCTGAGCGTATAATAATCCGCCGCTATATTGGCAGGAAGCCAGAGCTGATCACTGCCGACCAGTACCGCACTGTATTTGTCGGCACAGGCCTGCGTAAGCTCCGCCCGCGAGCCGTATGCCTCGGACATACGGAAGCACTTGTGCTCAAAATCGGAAAAAGCCTGCAGCCTTTCCTGCATCATCCGGGTGTAAGTTCCCTTTAAAAGCTTCCGGCGCACTCTTGCCATAGCCATGCCGGCTTTGGAAAGCAGGATATCCGAAGTGAGAGAAGCTCCTGCGAAGTAGCGCATTTTTGCCAGACGGATTTCCTTCTTCAGTCCATCAATGCAGATGGTCTCATTATCGTATCCGAGCCTGTCCAGAGCCATCTGTGTCGCCAGAGCCTGCAGCATACTGCCGTAGTTAGGCTGAAAATAGCACGAGACGATTGCTGTCTTTCTGGTATTCATTGTCATATCTGTTCCTGTATATCATTCAATGGCTGCCGGGCCCGCTGAAAGGCCCCGCCTGAACAATGCAAAGGTGTCACGCCCTGTCAGGCTTTTTTCTTTTTCCGCGCGGACTTTTCCATTTCCGCAAAAGCATCTTCGTAGATCTTGCGGTATCTTTCCGCCATCACACGGGTGTTGTATTTCTCCAGAATGTCCTTCCTTGCCTGTGCGGTAATCTCTCTCGTCTTTGCAGGGTCGTCCAGGACGCCGCGGATGGCTGCGACAAATTCATTGGCGTCTTTACAGACGTAGCCGTTGATTCCGGAGCGGATCACGTCCCTGTTTCCGATCACGTCATTGACCAGGCACATCTTTCCCATATACATGGACTCAAGGAGTGACATGGGAAGTCCTTCCCAGAGAGACGTCAGGACAAAGACATCCGAAGCCATGGACCTGCGAAGCGCTTCTTCACGGCTCATCCAGCCGGTCACCTCGATGTTGGGGGCAGTGAGTTCTCCGCGCAGCTCACCATCTCCGATCCAGACGAAACGGACATCCGGGAGCTGCATGGCAATCTCGTTAAAGAGACTGGGATTCTTCTGGAAGCAGATCCTGCCAAGGGTAAAGACATTGAATTCTCCGCTCTCACAGGGTCCGATCGTATCTATCATCCGCTGGATCTCATCCACATTGATTCCGTTGTTGACAAACATGGCATTTTCGGTCAGCTTCAGGGTCTCCTGATGCTCTCCCTCACTGCAGCTGATCGTCGTACATTTGCGGAAGGCAGAGAGTTTTTCAACCATCTTATAGGAAAAACGTTTCGGTACGTTATAGTTGGACATCAGGAAGCTGTATCCGTGAGGTGTATAGAACAGGGGAATCTTCCTGCCGTTGAAGGCCCAGCGCCCCAATACACCTGCCTTGGAGGAATGCAGATGGATCAGATCCGGTTTCACCTTGTCAGCAATCTTCCTCAGTTCGCGGAAAGCACCCAGATCATGGCGGGGATCGATCGACCGCTCAAAGTTTCTCACGCGGATCAGATGCACCCTGTCATCAAAATATTTCCTGAAATCATCCGGTGTCTGTGTACGAATACCATAGGCGACATATATATCATAATAGTCGACAAGTTCATTGCACAGACCAACAAGGAAGGTGAAAACACCACCTCCCATTGCCTCCGCAACATATAATAACTTCTTACGATTACTGTTCATCTGATATTCTCCATCCGATGCTTCAGATTCTCTGCTTCCGGCATTTCCTTTTTGGATCATATTTCGAAACTGTCCGATCCGCATAAAAAAACGTGATCCGGGGCCTGCCGTATTTTTGCTCAATACTCATTTTATATGAAGGAGTAATTTTGCGCAACTGTTACTGATTGTCAGCTCTCGGTTACTCAAACTGCCTCGAATTCGACGTGTTTTTATGCCTTTTTTGCATCACTGTTCCGGCGGGGCGCTCCCGCTCCGCGAAAAACGCAGCGGTACTAAGCTTTTTGCTGCGCTGACGCTTGCAAAAAGCAAGGACCGGCGTTTTTCAAGGCCCGCCTCCACAGCAATGCACAAAAAGGCGTCCCTAAAACCAGGTGGGTCTGTACTGTAACTACATATCGTATTCACGCCCAGATGATCTGAGGGAACGCATGATTTACCAGGTCAATAATGCACTGAGGTCACTGTCTCTGTGCATCATAAAGACTGCGCCCAGCACAAAACCGGCCAGCATTCCTCCGACATGTGCTGCCTGATTGACCAGCGGATTGCTCCATCCGCTGTAAAGGAGATAGACCGTCATCAAGCCGACACGGATCAGAAGACTTCGCATATGTGCCTCGGATGTACCGTTTCCCGATGGACGGCTGTCCTCCCCGGGATCTGTCCCGTACAGATCTTCCTGATCCCGGTATTCTCTTTCCTGCTGAGAGCGGATTCCATTCCGCTTAGGACGCAGTAAATTGGACGCCTCTTTAAGGATCAGGAAAACCAGAGCGCCGATCACTCCGAACACCGCGCCGCTCGCCCCTACGGAGTACCCGTACTGTCCTGTCATCCAATCCGCCACGACCGAAGTAAGATTTCCGCCGATCCCGCAGAGAATATACAGGATTCCGTAGCGGATATGCCCGATATTCTTCTCGACAATGCCGCCGCCCGCGAACTGCACGATCATGTTATTGAACAAGTGGGATACATCCGCATGCAGAAAGACAGAAGTGATCAGACGATAGAACCCCTGTCCTTTCAGCAGAAGCGGTGCATAGAGCGCTCCGGCACGATACATGGCTCCGTAGTCTCCTCTCCCTGCAATCCCCGCAATGAAGACAAGCACATTGATGATGATCAGCAGAGCATTCATCCATGGGGCCTGCCTCAAATCTTTTTTTCTCTCTGTGTACATGGCAGTACTTCTCCAAACAGCAGTATTTCCGTATTAGGACACTATAGCATACCGCCGGAACAGTATCAAACGAAAAAGCCCGGCAAGCAATTCCGGGAAACGAAAAAGCCCGGCAACCGATTCCGGAAGCCGGGCTTTTTCATGGGATGTAATAATGCTTAGGGGGTAATGGTTGCCAACTCTCGTTGACAAGTGCATAGTACCACAATGAAATCGTTTGCAAAACACCAATATTTAACAAAAATTTAAGAAAAAATCCGGAAATACTTGGTATTTTGCCGACTTTCTGTCCATATCAAACGCAATCGCACAAACCCCATGACAAAATAACGATACCCGTGTCTTTTCCTGTCTTTCCTTCTCTTCCGCCAGCCTCCCGGACAAGTAAAACAGGAGCAGCCCGTCCCCCCCTTCACAGAAGCAGGATCGGTATCCCGGCGAGCACCCCCGCCGCATAGCCCGCGATCACATCGGAGGGATAATGTACACCTCCGAGCACACGGATCAGGGCGGCTGCAGCTGATACGGCCAGAAGCGCAGCGGCGACCGGCGCCGATACCGGTATCCATGCCACAGCGATCAGGGCAGAAGAAAAAACATGCCGGCTGGGCATGGAATTTCCTCTGGTATCTTTATGGATCAGGGGATCGATGTCCCATGTCTCATAAGGCCTTGGCCGGTTGATCTTTGCCCTCACAAGTGTCAGGAGGACAAAACCTGCCGCAGGCACCAGCAGGGAGACCAGAAATGCCCTTGCCTCACCCTTCCAGAACAGTATGGCTAATAGGACCGGGTATGCGGCATACATGATTCCCGTGAAAACCTTGTCTGCGGCGCGCAGGCAAAACCAGGCCGCACCGTTTTCACGGATGCGGCCTGTGAGCTGTTTATAAAAGATGCTGTAATCCATATTCTTCATACTATCAAAGCATGCCGGAGCACTTCCGTGCGCAGGCATCGTATGATGACGCAGAGTCATGCCCTTATATATTTTTTACTCAGTGATTTCGGCATTGCCGACATCTTCGCCGGCATGCTCGGGCTCGCCTATGGCTCCGGGCTTAACTTTGCTGACAATGACTCTCAGCTTGCCGTTGGGATCTGCGGGAATCTCGTCCAGCCACTGATAGGTGATCTTAAAGGAAGGATCCTTGAACATCGCCATCAGCTTTTCATCCAGCTGTTTTACGATCTCATCCTGTCTTTCCTCGGGAGCGTCAGGATTGCGGACCATCATCATTGTCAGATTCTCGTAATCCTCCTGGACAATGCGGTAGGAAATGATCTCAGGAATATAATTGACAATACCGGAGATATTGCCCCATTCCGTGACGGAGCCGTCCCTGTGATGGATCACATCATTCATACGGCCCTGGACGCCTCTCGCAAAGCGAAGACCGCGGCGCATGTAGCTGTCAAGCTGATCGTAGGAAGTATAGTTGATCAGCGGAAGCTCCGTCTTGTACAGGCAGGTGATCACAGCCATGCCCTTGAGGGCGGGGCCGGTCAGATCCTGATTGTACACATTTACCACAAACAGGTCGCTGTTGACCTGATAATACTTCTTTCCGGGGATGCGGACCACGCATGATCCTGTCTCGCCCATGCCATAGGCATCGATCAGGCCGGGACCGAACACTTCCTGCAGAAGCTCTCTGGAAGGATCATCCAGCATCTCACCGAAAGGAGTATAGAAGGAAGGCTTCCACATATATATGTCGTTTTCCTTAACATATTTGGCTATGCGCATCAGCAGATTTTTGTGATTGTAGAGGTAATCCGGCTCATAGGTGTTGATCTCGTTGACCAGTGTCTGGGTGTCAACACGCTGTTTGATCGTATCAGACATATACTTGCGTCTGAGGATTCCCATTCTCTGTACGATCGAATCATACTCTTTGACGGGGCCGTGAAGAGAATTGGGTCTGGACATGGTTTTGCCGGTGATCGGATTGAAACCGCCGTATCCCATGGTGCGAAGCCAGTTGGCAACGACCCAGGCATATTCTCTGGGAGAGATCAGAACGCGCAGCGGCCTTCCGGTGGAACCGGATGTAGGAGAAACGTGCCAGTATTTATACTTCTCAGGATCCTTTGCAGCTTCCTCATCCATCCATTCACGCAGCTGATCTTTTGTCAGAAGAGGGAACTTGTAGAGGTCTTCCGCACAGTGATAATCATCCGGTGTTGTGCCGGTCTCTTCAAAACGGGCACGATAAAACGGAATCTCATAGGCGGCTTTCATCAGTTCGTGGACCCGTTTCTGCTGAATCTTCAGAATCCTGTCACAGTTTTTGCTGTTCACAGGCTTCTTTTCGATCCGGGCATATGCGCTCAATGAATAAACATGTTCAAGCTTTTTGTCCCGTTCATAATTTCGCATGAAAAATCTCCCTTCAACCGCAAGGTTTTGTTAATCCGGCCGGGTGTACATCGTGATCTGGCTGTAATCATCCAGAATCTCAAGGATCTTTTTGCGCCCGACCCTGTTAAATCGCTCGTAACGCTCCATTACTCTCTTCGTAGTGATCTGCGCCGAAAGCCCTTCTCCTTCATCCAGAGGCGAGAAATCAATGGGATTCAATGAAAGAGCTTCACAGATACGGATCACCGTGCTGTAAGCCATTCCTTCAATCCCTCTCTCCAAAGCAGTCACGAGAGTGCTGTAAGGTATATCCATTTCTACAGCAAACTGCCGCACACTCTTATATTGTGACAGAATCACTCTCTTCAAAATCTCCGCTTTCGTCATGCCGCTTTCCATTTCTGAAACCTCCTGTTACCGACTGAAAAATTATGTAATACGTTTCAGATAGCGGACGCCGATCCATACAGTCGCCGGAATCTGTCAAGTCATTACCTTTCACCGGGCTGAACACTGTATTTCTCAGTCCCAGCCCGCCTGACCGGGGCAAAAACAGCAAATATTACCGGCAGCAAAGTGTTCAAGTGAATATTTGCCGACGCAGTTGTTTGCCCACCGGATAATATTATAGCATAGATGATAGGGCTTAAAAACAATTTTTCTATCAAACCTATGCATCCCACACAAAATGCACAAAATTTTGTACTATAAACCAATACTCTGATAATGTTTTTTATACGGAACCTTTTTTCAGAGTCAGGGTGAAAACAATTCTGCCGTTTTCCGCAGATGCACTGATCTTTCCCCCATTGGCTCCCGCAATTGCCCTGGCCGCGGACAGACCGATTCCGTAGCCTCCTTTTTTGCGGCTTCTGTCAGAATCCGCTCTGTAGAATCGTTCAAACAGCCGGTCCGCGTCTTCCGGGATCACGGCAGTCTTACCTTCTGCAGAGAGTGTATTGGACTGAATGATGCGCACTTCCTCTGCTTCCGCACAAGTCCGGACCTCAATTTCTCCTCCGCGCGGCGTATATTTGACCGCATTGTCAAAAAGGATTGAAAGCAGCTGAGCAAGGCTCTCCCGATTGGCGCAGACAGACTGCTCTCCGCTGTCATCCGGCATGATCCTGACGCTGATCTTTCTGCCCGCGGCAGGCTCCGCGAAGTTGTCCCAGACTTCCTGTATCAGCGGATCGACTGCGAAAACCTCCTTTTCCAGCTTCAGAGAGTCTTCGTCCATTCTGGAAAGAGTCAGCAGATTCTGCATCAGTCCGTTCAGCCTGACGGTCTGTGCCCGTATGTTTCGGGTCCACTTGGATTCTCCGTTATAGAGCTCGAGGGCATCCGTATTTGCCTGGATGATCGCCAGCGGCGTTTTCAGTTCATGTCCGGCATTTGTGACAAACTGTTTCTGCCGCTCGATGCTCAGAGCTGTCGGGGCGATCGCGCGTGCGGCAAGGGCATTGACAGGCAGCAGCATGATCAGCCAGCACAGCACAGCGATCAGAGCGGAAATCCCCAGTATGCGGAGCATGTTTTTCCTGTCCGCGGAAATATCCATGGCGACCAGTACGCCCGCCGCCTGCCGGATCTGTGCCTGCTGCGTCTGCAGTTCTCCCGAGAACACAGAATCCGCAGCTGCTCCATCTTCTCTGCCGGGTTCCGGCTGCGCCTCCTCCTGCGAAGTGTCGGATGATGAAGACTTTTTATCCGTGAACAGATACCGGAATCCCTGATATAGGCCCGTATTCTTTCCCTGCGACCGCATTTCCTGCGCCATCTGCCGGGCCCCCTCATCTGTAACCGCATAGATCCGGGAGGTATCCGTCAGTATGATCTCTCCGGATTCATCAAACCACACAGTAAAGAAACGGGTCGAAAGCGCTTCATCCATCGTCATATGACGCCGGAACATGTCCTTCTGCTTATTTTTCATCAGAAGCTGATCCGACCGGTTATCCCGCAGCGGATTTCCCGGTTCCGAAGGCCCTTCAGGCATACCGTCTGTCTCACAGAACAATTCCAGCCTGGTCTTCTCCTGTCTGTAAACAGAATAGCAGTACAGGATATTGATCGCACCGACCAGTGTCACAAGGAGGATCGTAACCGCCAGCATGGAGGCAAATATGAATTTCCTCTTTAACGTTTTGACCATTCCTGCCCCTCATTCCGGAGTCCTTTGCGCAGCGGCCCTTTTTCCTCGCGCAGCGCATCCTGCAGACCCCCTGGTCTGCAGCAGCGCAGTCCTTAGCCCTGCGGTTCCTGCAGAATATATCCGGTCCCGCGTCTGGCTTTGACAGTCACACCGGATCCGACTTTTGCAAGCTGCTTGCGCAGATAGGAGATATAGACCCACACAGATCCCACATCCGCATCGGAATCGTATCCCCAGACTTTTTCCAGAAGATCCTCGGAAGAAAGGTAGATCCCCTTATTGAGGATCAGGACATCCATCAGCCGGCATTCCAGCCGGGAAAGCCCGACCTTTTTGTCCCCGCAGCACAGTTCACTTGTCTGGGGGTTCAGCGTCACATCACCGAAAGACCGTATGTCCGGTGTAAACTCTTCCCTGCGGCGAAGCATGGCCCGGATCCTTGCCAGCAGCTCTCCCATATGGAAGGGCTTGGTCAGATAGTCGTCAGCCCCCAGATCCAGGCCTTCAATCCGGTCCTCGATCTGCGATTTTGCCGTGAGCAGCAGAACCGGTGTCCTGCACCCCTCACTGCGGATCTGCCTGAGAACATCCAGACCGCTTTTGACAGGCATCATAATATCGAGGATTATGCCGTCATAATCCCCGGCGTGAATATAATCCAGTGCCTCCGCCCCGTCATAGACTGCATCCACCTGATACCGGTGGTATTCCAGAATGTCTACGACCGCTTCGGACATAGCCTCTTCATCTTCTGCAAGCAGCAGTCTCATTCCTGTGAATCCTCTTCCGATACATTCAGTGCCGACATATTGCCGTAGTTATACCACTCGATCTTTTCTGCTACCTCAGGGTTGTAAAAGAGCTGCGTTTCCGTCTCTTCCTGCACCGGCATTCTGGAAATCTCCTCATCCTGTTCCAGAACGGCATACGCCTGGTTTGCAGCCTTTCTGCCGTGTTCACGATAGTCGATACTGCAGCAGCACAGACCGCCGTCGGCACACATCTGGTAATCTCCCGTCACAGTGAGAACCCCTGTCTCCAGGACGACATCGCGCACGATATCCATATGCGATGCGACAAAATTGTCTGTCGGAAGATAAATGCAGGCGTAATCTCTGGCAGCTTCCTCCATTCTCTCGCGCAGGTCCTCTTCGGTAGCGGCATGGAATGCCTTCCAGGAAATACCCTTCTCATCCAGAATCTGTGTTGCCAGATTCACTTCAAACTTGGAGCCGACCTCGGTCCCGCTGGATATGATCGCCACAGAAGCCGGGTATGGCGTGATCTGCTCAACCAGATCCATCTGCTGGTCGATGGGGCCCATGCTGGAGACGCCGGTAATATTGCCTCCGGGCTCATCCATAGAACTCACGACACCGGAAAGCAGGAAATCACTGACACAGGCACCGATAATAGGCGTTTCCTTCACGGCAGCGCCCGCGTTCTGCACAGCTTCGGTACCGCAGGCAAAGATCAGCTGATAGCCGTTGTTGGCAAATCCCGTGGCTGCTTCGGCACATTTTTGCGCATCTCCATCCGCGTCCACTTCTTCGAAGACCACTTTATTGCTTCCCAGAAGAGAACGCATCTCCTCCTCGAAACCCTCGACCGTCTCTTCTGCCGCGCCGTGCTTTCTGTAGGTCAGAACTCCGATGTGGTACTTTCCGTCGTCCTCGGCTTCCCTTACAAGCGGTTCTTCCTGCAGGATCTCCTCCGCGGACTGGGTTGAGGACTCGCCGGCGGTCTCCCTGCTGCCCGGCAGACTGCTGCAGCCGGCTGTGGATATCACGGTCCCGATCAGCAGTACCGATGCCATTATTATTCCTGTCACTTTTTTTCTCATATACTTACCTCTTCAGAAGATCTTTCGGATCAGGACCAGATTGCCCAGATCAGCAGATAACCGCCCATAACTGCAACAAATGTAAAAGGGATGCCTATGCGGGCAAACTGACCGAAGGAAACCTCATGCCCCTCTTTTCTCAGTATTCCCACGCCGGTAATATTGGCCGAAGCACCGATCGGCGTAATATTGCCTCCCAGAGTGGCTCCTGTCATCAGCCCGAAAAACAGAAGACAGGGCTCGATTCCTGTCCTTGCGGCAATTCCCGAAAGGACAGGAAGCATGGTTGCCACATAGGGGATATTATCTATAAATGCGGAGATGAGTACAGATCCCCATACAATGACCGTATAGAGCAGGAACTTGTTGTTTCCGCCCACGGAAATGATCAGATCCGCCAGAAGGTCGATCACGCCCGCCTGCGTGACACCCTCAATGACCAGGAAAAGACCCAGAAGCAGCAGAAGTGTCTGATAGTCCACGCTGCCTATAGCATGCCATCCGTTTTCCAGATTCTTCATCCTTACAGCGTCGGCAATGATCATCACAATGGCAAGTCCGATACAGATCATTCCATTGGTTATACCCGGCTTGTTGGGAATAAAAGAAGCTGTGATCAGCAGTGCGATCATTAAGAGCAGAAGAATGGTCGGCAGCATGGTTTTGACCTTGGCTTTCCCGACATGGGTGATCTTTTCCGTGTCATTGCGGAACAGGAAAAACATAACGGGGATGGTCAGAAGCGCTCCAAACTCTACTGCAAAAAAGATGCCAGGTCTTCCGTTCATCCAGAAGAAGTCCATGAAGTCCATATTCGCAAATGCGCCGAGCATGATCGAAGTCGTATCTCCCACCAGTGTCGCAGCCCCCTGCAGGTTGGAGGAGACGGCTATGGAAAGGACCATGGGCACCGGGGATATCTTGAGTTCCCGGCAGATTGCCACCGCCACGGGCGCGACGATCAGTACGGTAGCGACATTATCAATGAAGGCGGAGATCAGTCCGGCAAACAGCGACATATAAATTGTCACAGTCCGGACATTCCCGGATTTTTCCAGCAGTACATCCGCTATTTTTGCCGGCATCCCGCTCCCGATGAAATAGTCCACGATGACCATTGTGCCGCTCATCATCATGAGCGCGTTCCAGTTGACTGCCCCCGGGGCTGCAGACACCGGCAGAATCCCCAGTATCATGAACAGTACTGCTGTCCCCAGTGCCGCCGCCATACGATACTTTGGCAGGAAAATGATCAGTACATACATCAGTACAAACAATATAATTGCAATTTTCATGTACCTGTACTCTCTCTCTGAATAAATACGTAATTAGCCGGGACAAGTCCGCCCTGACAGCACAATCAACATATATCGTACCACCTTTTGCCGATATTTAAAAGATTCACAGCCACAGAGACTGTGAATCTTTTTATTACAAGGTCACACCCGCACCGGGCGCCTGGCTGCCTGGTGCGGGTGCAGTGCATTAGATATAGCGTAATGTTTATTCTTCATCGCACAAGACTTGCGAGCGAGTCTTGCATCCGGCTCCGGTTCCTGCGGTCACTCGATTCCGTTCCAGCAGTAAGTGCAGAGATTACAGGGCTCAATGCCGATGGCTTCGATCATGTCATCCAGTCTGTGGTAGTGCAGGGAGGAGAAGTTCAGTTCCTTCCTGATTTCTTCCAGCATGGCTGCGTATTCCTCTGAATCCGGATCCATGTATTTATTCATGATATGAGGCTCGGGATCCATGGAGCCCTCGAGTTTCTCGATCATTCTGCGGGTGATCAGTTCCCCTTCGGAATTGGAGCGGGAGAAGTTGAGGTATTTACAGCCGAACACCAGAGGCGGACATGCAGGACGTACGTGGACTTCCTTGGCACCGCTCTTGTACAGATACTCGGTCGTTTCCCGCAGCTGGGTGCCACGGACGATGGAATCATCAATGAGAAGCATGCTCTTGTTGTCGATCAGTTCATGGATCGGCACGAGTTTCATCTTCGCGATCAGATTTCTGCGGCTCTGAATGGTCGGCATAAAGGACCGGGGCCAGGTCGGTGTGTATTTTACGAATGGACGTGAATAGGGCACGCCGGACTGATTGGAGTAGCCGACCGCGTGGGCAACACCCGAATCGGGAACACCCGCAACAATATCGGGCTTCTTCAGACCGCGTTTCATATCGCGCATTGCCAGATGCTTTCCGCACTCATAGCGGGCATATTCCACGTTCATCCCTTCATATGTAGATGCCGGGAAACCGTAGTAGATCCACAGGAATGTGCAGATCCTCATTTTGTCGAAGGGCTTCATGACTGTCTCGACACCTTCCGGGGTCACAAAACAGATCTCGCCGGGTCCCAGTTCCTTCTCAAAGTGATATCCCAGATTCAGGTAGGAAAAGCTCTCAAAGCAGATACATTTGCTGTCTTCCTTGCAGCCGATCTCCACCGGCGTCCTGCCCAGTCTGTCACGGGCGGCGTAGATGCCGTCCTTTGTCATGACCATCAGGGTCATGGAACCGCGGATCAGCTCCTGGGCATAACGGATGCCTTCTTCAAAGCTGTCGCGCTGGTTGATGAGTGCTGCCGTCAGCTCTGTCGGATTAATATCCCCGCCGCTCATCTCCAGGAAATGAGAGTGGGCTCCGGAAAAGAGCTTCCACATGAGTTCCTCGGCATTATTGATCTTGCCGACCGTTGTGATCGCATAGGTTCCCAGATGGGAGCGCACGATCAGCGGCTGAGGCTCGTAGTCGGAGATACAGCCGATTCCCAGCTGCCCCTCCATTTTCAGAATGTCCTTGTCAAATTTTGGTCTGAAATTTGAACTTTCAATGTTGTGGATTGCACGGTCAAATCCCTTGACCCTGTCATGAACCGCAAGACCTGCACGGCGCGTTCCAAGGTGTGAGTGATAATCTGTTCCGTAGAACAGGTCAAACACACAGTCTTGTTTCGATGCAACTCCGAAAAAACCGCCCATAAATCATTTCCTCCAATGCCGGAGCGCCCCTGAGAGTCGGAACAAACTTTTGTACCCATGGTACCGGCAATTATAATCTTTTTCCCTGTGACATGTGCATAATAACATCAACAATGCTTTTTTGTCAGCCAAAATCAGGACAAAAAATCACAAATACAGCTTCTCAGCAAGCAAATTATATGTTTTTTTTTTGATACATTTCCCCTAAAAAAGCAGATTTGGCATCCCTGCAGACATCAGCAGCCCCTAAAGACAGGTTTGCAAAAAGAAAACCGGATCCCGATCTGCAGCCCTGACGGCTGCGGCCGGGATCCGGTTATCGACAGTCTGTACCTTATTTTGCCTTTAATATTGCCTTATTTCGTATCTGCCTTCTCACAAAGAATCCGACTATGACGATCAGGGCGCCGACAACCAGGATCCATCCCCACCAGGGCGTTTTCCGGATATCAAAGCAGCGCACATTGATCCACATCTGGTTGATGCGGGCATTCTGTTCATCGTTAAAGTAGGTCATGATCGAGGAGCGCCCGATCACATCTGCGGGAGGATATGCCGCATACAGCTGCCGGTTCATCTGATCCGCAGGCGCCTCGATCACATATTTCCCGCCGCTCTCCTGCGCATTGTCCGAGAAAAAGTAGGCCAGATCATATTCCGCGGTCTCCTCTTCATCGTCTTCCGCCTCATAGTTGTACTGTGCGTACTCAAACAGGCGCGGATCATCTCCGCCTGAGAGAACGGAGGTATAACCGATGTAATACATGTTGCGGATCGCATTGTCCGGCCTGGACAGGAAGTTGATAAAAGCCTCCGCGGCATGCTGTCTTTTCTTATCTGTACCGATCCCGCTCTTGAGCATGACCCAGCCGTCAAAATAGATGTCCGTGCTCTCCTGCGGCACCGCGAAGCAGAGTGTGTAGTCGTCCTCATCCGCCTGGTCCAGCGTATAAACCGCATCTCCCGACCACTGGTAATTAATGGCAACTTTACCGGTGATCATGTCCGCCTTTCCGGCATCTGTCTCGAAGGAATAGACATTGTCTTTCACTCCCTTGAGCCACTCCTGGACCTTTGCGGTCATCTCGGGGGAGGTGTCGTTCATCTCCTCTTCGAGTTTCTTCTTATAGGCAGGATCACTGCGGAAGGCCTCGGAAGTCAGAAGATCCGATTTGACAGCGCCGACGGCGGCAAAATAGGCATCCCGCACATTGTCCTTGATCGTGACCTGGCGGGCAAAAGAAGGATCCGCCAGAACCTTCCATGTGGAGACCTGTTCCTCTGTCGCGATCTCGGGATTGTAGACCAGGCCGGTGACGCCCCACATATAACCGGCAGCGTATCTGGACCAGGGCTCGTCATTGATCTTACTGTTATCAAATATCTCGCGGATAAAAGGAGCTACACCGCGGCTGTAGTAATTGTACTCGCCCGTGGCGTCCTGAAACTCTTCGGAAAGAGGGACCAGGGCATCGTCCGCCATCAGCTTCATGATCAGATATTCGGACGGGCATACCAGGTCATAGACATCGCCCAGGGTCAGCATGTTGTAGAGGTCCTCGTTTGTACCGAAGGTCGAGTACTCCACCTTCACGGGCGTCCCGTAGGTCTCATAATACCACTCCTCAAAGTCCTTCACCATGGAGTTCTCTCCGATGATATCCCCTGATGGCAGTTCGATCGTCTCCTCTTCATCCCAGTCGCCCAGATCGATATATTCCTCCCAGTTGCAGACGCGCAGTGTGATCGGCGCATCCGCCTCCGCCTGCAGGATCAGACTCTGTCCCCAAAAGCCGGCGGGCAGAAACGAGAGCAGCAGGATGACAGCAAGCGCTGCAGACAGGATTGTTTTCGTATATTTAAGCTTGCGCACGGCGGCCTCCTTCCCTGTCCTCCCTGCGGAGAGCACGAATATTAGACACCAGTACGATCAGGACCACGATCACAAAGATCACCGTCGAGAGCGCCCAGAGGGCAGTCTTGATCGTCGTCTGTGCACCCTTGGTCGCGTTGACGACATAGGTGCTGATGGTATCAAAGGTTGCCGGCTTGGTATACATCGCGATGAAATAATCATCCAGCGAAAGTGTGACCGCCAGGGCAAAACCGGAGATGATTCCCGGTACGATCTGAGGGATCAGAACCTGCGTCAGCGCCTTGAAAGGCGTTGCGCCCAGGTCAAGCGCCGCCTCGTAGATACTGGAATCCATCTGCTGGATTCGGGGCATAACTGACAAAAACACAAACGGCGCGCACAGTGTCACATGTCCCGCCACCAGAGGAATATAGGAATCCTTGCCGATCCCCAGTACCACGACAAGCAGGATACATATGGAAAAGCCTGTCACGACATCCGCATTGATCACGGGGATCTGGTTTAATGTCGTAATAAAGGACGACGCGTTTTTTCTGGAGTAAAAGGCGCCGATCGCCCCGATCGTTCCCAGCACTGTCGCGATGGCAGCAGAGCCGAGGGCCAGAATGACCGTCCCGGCGATCATGCCGGTGAGCTCAGGCGTTGTAAACAGTGTCACATAGTTTTGCAGAGAAAAACTGCGGATCGCACCGATATTGGTAGATTCGGTGAAGCTGTACACGGCCAGGATCAAAATCGGCAGATAGAGAAAGAGCAGGACGAGAAAGAGGAATGCTCTTCTGATTATTTTCCACATCACAGCAGGGCTCCTCCTTTCCTGTCAGCATCTTCCTCCCCGCCTGTCAGCAGTGTGAAGATGCAGATCATGGCCAGCAGGATGAGGGAGATCATGGATCCGCCGTGCCAGTCGTAGGCAGCAAAGTAGCTTCCGATCAGGCTGCCCATGATATAGGTGCTGTTGTACAGCATATCGAGGATGACATAGTTGGTCATGGCAGGCAGAAAGACCATGGATACACCGCTGATAATGCCGGGAACGGAAAGAGGGAGTGTCACCCGCAGGAAGGTCTGCACACTGTCCGCGCCAAGGTCCATCGCCGCCTCGCGAAGAGCTCCGTCCAGACGGGAGATCGTCGTGTAGATCGGCAGTATCATAAAGGGCAGGAAGTCATATGTCATGCCGATGACCGCGTTCAGGAAGGGGTGCATGGCAAGGTTTCCCTCCAGCACATTCAGGACCTCCTTGAGCGCAGTGATACGCAGGGAAAAGTTGATCCACATGGGCAGGACAAAAAGCATCAGAATGACAGGCTGCGAGCGAAGGCCGCTGGTCGCAAGAAAATAGGCGACCGGATAGGCCAGCAGCAGGCAGACAAGTGTTGTCACCAGCGCGATCGACAAGCTGTAGAAAAGGGTTCCCAGCGTGTTGGGGTCTGTAAAGAAATGTGTGAAGTTCTGGATCGTAACCTGTCCCTGTCCGTTGGTAAACGCATAGTAGAACAGGACCAGAAGCGGCGCCGCCACAAAAACCGTAAGGAAAACGGCATATGGTATGCCCAGACTCTTTCTGGAAAAATGCATCTGTCTATACCTCGCAGATAAAGCTGCGCGAAGAACGCGCATTTTTATTTTTTCTTAAGTGTGAATTTCATCTTGTCCACAGGCATCAGGAGACTGACACGGTCTCCCATGTTCCACAGGTATTCATCGTCGACGACGAAATCCTGCTCCAGCTCTGTGTGGATAATATAGCTGTAGTGGTCTCCCTTGTAGATCAGGTTGCTGATGGTACCCTGAATGAGTCCGGCATTCTGATCATCCGTCATCTCTATGTCGTCGGGCTGGATGGAGACAAGGATCCGCACCCTGCCGGGTTCCAGAATGTCTCCGTTCGCATCCACGATCTTTCCATCCTCCTGGCGCCTGCTGCCCCTGATGATCCGGGTCAGGCTGGTGTCGATATGATGACCGTTGTACTCCAGCCGGAAATCTCGGTTGACTTCCGCATAGAAGAGGTTGGTGTGGTCCTCAGCCAGCATAATGTGGATGTTTTCGGGATCCACGCGCAGTCCTACCCTGTCACCGACCCTTGCGTTGTGCACCGTCTGAATGACGATCTCGTTCTTTCCGGACAGAACCGTAATCTCATAGTGGATGCCCTTGAAGATCACACTGCTCACGATACCGTTGATCGTACCGGCGTCAGGTTTCGTCATTTCCACATCTTCGGGCCTTACGACAGCCGTGATATGCGTACCTTCTTCATAATCGTCCACGCAGACAAATTCACCGCCGCAGAAGCGCGCCTTGAGATGTCCGGTCATCATTCCATTGAAGATATTGCTCTCTCCGATAAAGTCCGCGACGAAGGCGTTGACCGGCTCATTATAAATGTCCTCAGGAGTTCCGATCTGCTGGGTACGGCCCTCGCTCATGACCACGATCTTGTCAGACATGGTAAGTGCCTCTTCCTGATCATGGGTGACATAAATAAAAGTGATTCCGAGCTTGTCGTGCATGTCCTTGAGCTCGAGCTGCATCTCCTTGCGCATTTTCAGATCCAGGGCGCCCAGGGGTTCGTCCAGGAGCAGGATCTCCGGCTCATTGACCAGGGCACGCGCGATCGCGATCCTCTGCTGCTGTCCGCCGGACAGAGTCTGGATTCTGCGGCGCTCAAATCCCTCGAGATCCACGAGTTCCAGGACCCTGCCGACCTTGCGGTCGATCATATCCCCGGGGATCTTTTTCTGCCGCATGCCAAAGGCAATATTATCGTAAACATTCATGTGAGGAAAAAGGGCGTACCGTTGAAAAACAGTATTGATCGGCCTTTTGTAAGGCGGCAGGCCGACAATCGATTTCCCGTTCAGCAGGATATCGCCCTCCGTAGGCACATCAAATCCCGCGATCATCCTCAGTGTTGTTGTCTTTCCGCAGCCCGAAGGTCCCAGAAACGTGACAAATTCGCCGCGTTTTACTTCCAGGTTAAAATCATCTACAGCCTTAAAGCCGTTGTCTTCAAAGACTTTGGTGATGCCTTTCAGTTCGATAATCGTATCTCTGTTTTCCATCTGGTTATCCTCTTACTATCTATATTTCAAGCTTTCTCAAATGCCCACACGGGCATGGCATTTGATCAGTTTTTCCCGCTCCAATGTCGTGTTTTGAGAAACCACACCCTGCTCAGTGCTCCCGCTCCCTCACCGCTGTATTTCAGAACTCCGGAGGGGAACTGATCCAGATCAGTTTTGCGGGGCGGTTTGCGGGGTTGGAGAGGTAATGGGTCTTGGCGGCCTGATAATAGAAGCTCTCTCCCGCCTTGATATGGTAGACTTTTTCTCCCAGGTGGAGGTTGAGCCGTCCGCTGATCAGGAAACCGAATTCCTCTCCGCTGTGAGGTTTGTCCTCTTCCAGCACACCGTGCGGCGCCAGAACGACAAGAAGAGGCTCCATCTGGTACTTCTGGGCTGAGGGGACGATCCACTGAATGCTGTTGCCCTGGCCGTCTATTTTTTCAAAGTACTCCTGTTCGGAGAATACGACCTGTTCTTCATCCTGACGGAAAAACTCCGCCGGGGTAGACCCCAGGCATTCAATCAGGTCAAACAAAGTGACCACAGACGCGGACACCTGCCCTCGTTCCAGCTGGGAAATAAAGCCCTTCGTAAGTTCTGTACGGTCTGCAAGTTCCTGCTGTGTAAGTCCATTGCGGTTGCGCAGGTTTTTGATCCGCTCCCCTATATAACTGTTGACTTCAGCTGTATCCATACCGTTTCACCTCTTTGTGATCGTAATGCTGCACCTCTCTGAAGCTTTTTTTCACCTTACAACGTCTGTACTTTTGCCGCACTGCGTCTGTATTTTTGCCAGATCACGGCTGTGTTTTTGCCAGATTGCGGGTGTGTATTGCAATTATCTGTTACGCGCCATCGGCAAAATGCGACGACACAAGAACAGCTCCGGATAGTAAACAATTATCTTTCTATTACTAAACCCGAAGCCAAGATTAATTATACTGACAGTAAACTTTATGTCAACTGTAAATATCATTTCTGCATGTCTGTAAATTCATCGATCTGTCCGTGTAATTACAGTTTACTCGCACAAAAGGTGTAAAAGCTCCGCTATTGCAGTCTCCCACGGCATGTGAGAAAATAGAAGACGACTAAAGAACAGGAGGTCATAACCAGAAAAATGAAACGTCTATATAAAACAGCTGCAGCTCTGCTGGCTGCCGCAGTGCTCATGACATCTCTTCTCACCGGCTGCGGTGCATCCGGTCCCACCGAAAAGGATGCCAAAAAATATGTCAAAGCCGTACTCGATCTGATGTGTACAGGAGATTACGATCACTCTGTGACCTTTTCGGATGTGGAAGAAGGAGATGAACAGGCTTCAAGGAATGCCATGATCGACAGCATCGTCTCCTCCGTCGCGGAAGAGAACGACCTGACTGAGGAGCAGTCCGCGAAATTCAGGGAATACATTACACAGGCTTTCGCCACCTGCCGCTACTCTGTCAAGAACGCCTCAAAAACAGAAGACGGCGGCTACGATGTCGTCGTCTCCATAGAGCCGCTTCTGGTGTTTGACGGTGTCAGCGATGCCCTCAATGCAAAAATAGATGAGATGACTGCAACGGAAGAAGCCGCAGTCTCCATGTCAAAGGAAGAGCAGCGCGCGGCACTCACCGATACACTGTTTGAAGCTCTGAATAAAAACCTTGAAGCCCCCAGGTATGCGCCGGCCGAAGAAGTTGTCGTCCACTACGGCCTTCTCGGCGGATCGCAGGAAGGATCGGAAGAAGAATCGGAAGAAGTCTACGGTGTCGATGAAGAGGCCGCAAGCCTGCTGGGAGCAAAACTCTTCTCATCCGAAGGCATGTAAGAAAAACATCCTGTCCGGGCGGCCTCACAGCCGCGGGGATAATACTGCTCTATACCGAAAACAGCAGCCGGAGAAACTACCACTGCGCAAACAGTGGTGTTTCTCCGGCTGTTTATTTTTCATTGCTCTATACAGGCAAGCAAGTCCTGACTATATGTTCTCAGACCGCTGTGTATCTTAAGATACTGTACCCTGCAGATATTCCCTGAGTTCTCCGATCCGGTTCATGGTGTCCCGGTACCCCTGCCAGTAGAGGGAACCGAGTTTTTCCATATCTCCCTCGATACGTCCGACCATGACTTTGCTGGATGGTTTGAGGACAAAGACCCTTCCGTCATCTTCCAGCTGCTCGATCTCATCACACTGGCGGTTGTAGTCCCTGTCGCTCCGGGCAAGGGCCTGTGCAAATTCGGGGTATTTTCTGTAGAAACGCAGCATACGGCTTCTCTTGTGGATATGTTTGCGGTAGGCGGTCTCCCTGGTCCGGACGATCACGATCTTGTCGAAATTCTGATCCAGAGCCCACCGGTAAGGTATTTTGCAGCTGCAGCCTCCGTCCAGGCAGGGCGTTCCGTCCACCGTCACCATGGGTGAAATAAAGGGCATGGAAGCGGATGCCTTCATTGCAGAAAAAATATCCCTGCATACCCCTCTCTCAAAATATTCTGTCTTTCCGGTCAGGCAGTTGGTTGCCACCGCAATATACCTTCTGGCCGGGTCGAGAAACCGTTTTTCATTCAGCGGCTCCAGCTTGTTATAGTCGTTAAAAAGAAAGTCCAGCCGGATGGGACTGTGCGCATGCCGCAGAGCGGCGCTCCCTACGTAATCCTTATAATGCCGGAAGCGGAGATTGGCTCTGGCGGACCGGCCAATCTGCCCTGCAACATAGTTAAAGCCTGCCAGGGCACCGGCACTGACGCCGATGGTGCAGTACATGTTGATCCCGTTCTCCATCAGCGCATCAAGGACTCCCTGGCTGTAGAGTCCGCGGAATGCTCCTCCTTCCAGTACCAGGCATCCCTGCGTGATCTCCTCCGGTGCATTTCCGGAAGGTATTTCCCTCCATCCTGAATACCGTATGTTTTTCTTATTCCTGCTTCTTTTAAGCTTTTTGCTTTTCATATCCCTGTTCCTCTCTCTCTGCCACTTCTCTTGCCGTCTCCCGGATCGCATCCCCATGCCCGGTCAGGGCAGCAAATGGCGCAAACTGGGCGGCACGGTCCTCCATGGACATCCTGGGATGTTTCGTGGAGACAGGGCGGGGCAGATCAATGATATCTTCATATTGATCAGACATAATTGTCATTTCTCCTGTACATATGTCATGCTTTATGTCCTCCAATGCTCCGGTTTCTCTCGCGCATGGTTGCGCCATCCTGGAGACTGGTTCCTTTCAAAATCGCATTTTTGCCATATCTTTTTCGGATCGAGAGCATGGCCTCCTGGAGTCTCCGCTCCTTCTCGCGTTCTTCCTCTCTCTTTTCCTTTTCCTGTTCCAGTGCTTCATAATCCGTAAAGAGATCAAGCTGCTCAAATGCTTCCTGTGCTTTTTCCTTTGTCTTTGGCAGTTCCGCCTCGTCAATGACGTGGTTTGTCGCAAGGTAGATCCTGCGGACCAGGAGATCCGGGTTGACAATGCGGTCATAGAGATCCAGAACAGCATCGGTGATCCGTCTGGAAGAGGACGTGTGCTGCTCCAGGTTTACCGTTCCATGGGCGGGCTTGGGTGCGGGGCGTCCGTACCAGTCCTTCCTGACAGGTCCTTTATATTTTTCACGGATCGCCGGATCCGAAAGGTTGTCGTTGTCATAGACCACGGTCAGGACCATCTGGTCTGCCAGCAGCTTTTTTTCAACCAGGTCCAGGGCGGCAGCATCCGCCATTTCGAGAACGACAATACGTGCCTTCTCGAAGTCATAGGCACACGGCAGCACCTGTCCTGCACTGAACGAACGGTTCTCCGGTTTATAGGCTTTGATCAGGTCAATGGTGCAGGGTTCCCATCCCCAGGCATGGTCGATGAGAAGTTCCGCATTGACACCAAAGAGCTTATAGAGCAGTTCTTCGTCTTTTAAGGAATACCGGGCAACATCTCCCATGGTAAACATGCCGTAACGGGCCAGCGTCCGGGCCGTTCCCTTTCCGACGCGCCAGAAATCCGTGATCGGCCTGTGCCCCCAGAGTTTTTTGCGGTAGCTCATCTCATCGAGCTCTGCGATCCGCACGCCGTCCCGGTCCGGAGCAGTATGTTTTGCCTCGATATCCATAGCGACCTTGCAAAGATACAGATTGGGGCCGATTCCTGCAGTCGCCGTAATCCCGGTTTCCTTCAGGACCGCGCGGATCATCTCCATGGCCAGCTCATGTGCGGTCTTTCGGTAGAGAGGAAGATATTTCGTCACATCCATCATTACTTCGTCGATAGAATAGACATGGATATCCTCCGGTGCGATATAGCGTAGGTAGATCTCGTAGATCTTCGTGCTGCATTCGATATAATAGGCCATGCGCGGAACGGCAATGAGATAATCCGCCTTGAGAGAAGGATCCGCCTCGAGCTCCACTGCAGAAGAGGATTTTCCTGAGAAAAGGGGTTGGGCATCGCCGGGCAGCCGCCGCATGCCCCTGGACTCCAGGAGTCTGCGCTCCCTGGCCCGGTTCACTTCCTTCATCCGCTGTACGACTTCAAAGAGCCTGGGACGGCCGGGAATGCCGTACTGCTTCAATGAGGGAGAAACCGCCAGACAGATCGTTTTCTCCGTACGGGAAACATCTGCCACGACAAGATTGGTCGTGAGCGGATCCAGTCCTCTGTCCACACATTCCGCGGACGCATAAAACGATTTCAGATCAATCGCTATGTAGGTGTGCTCTTCCTGCATCTGCTTTGCTCTCCCACTGCCTGTCCGCAGTCTTCTTTCAGGCATTTTCTTTTTCACTGCCGCCGGACCGTCCGGCCGCAAGCTTTTTCGGATATCCGGTTCAGGTTTTTTTCACTGCCGCCAAGCCGTTTGACTGCCAGCCTTCTCGGGTGTCCGGTTCAGGGCAGTTTCAGGTAGTCTTTTCCCACAACTTCCGTCAGCATATCCGCAACATAGTCATAGTCAAACTGCGTAAATCCAAACATATCCCGCATACCGTGCCTGAGCGCCTGCTCCCGGGAATAGTCGGCATAGAGGACCGTATGGTCATCCTCGTAATCGTCCCCGTAATCGGACAGGATGGGGATCAGGGCCGGATTTTCGACAGAGAGCCCCCGGTCTGTAAAGCGGAAGGTACAGGACAGCAGCACTCCGATCATAGCGTCGGGGTCAGGCATAGAGTTCTGGGCGCACAAAAAATTCCCCAGGGAATAGGCACAGAACACCTTTCTGCCGTCCGCCGCAGTCAGCATTTCCGCCCCCTGCACGACATGAGGATGCCCTCCGATAATGAGGTCGGCGCCCATATCGGCGACCCGCTGTGCCAGGTCCCGCTGTTCCTGTGTCTCACAATGGCTGTATTCCTCACCCCAGTGAAGGCTGACAATGACAGCATCCGCCTGTTCGCGGGCAAGCCTGATCTGTTCAGCGATCATCCCCTCTTCTTCCAGGTAGATCACATGGCCTATTGCATCCGCCGGAGTCGGAATATCATTTGTCCCGTAGGTATATGTAAGAAAAGCAAGCTTTCTGCCCTTCACAGTCAGGACCGGAATATCGTATTCCGTCCCATATTCCCACAGTCCGGTGCAGCAGATACCATCTGCACTGTTCAAAACGTCCGCACTGTCCGCACTGCCCGCACTCTCGCGATTCTGCTCCTCCCTGTTTTGAAGCGCTTCTTCCTTCATCCCCTTCCAGAAGTCGAGGGTTTCCAAGATTCCATCGGCCCCCTGGTCATAGGTGTGATTGCTGCAGAGGCTGAATACATTCCAGCCCGCATCAACCAGGGCGCGGCCGCTGTCTCCGGGTGTGGAAAAAGATGGATAACCTGAGGGCTCAAGTGTATCTGTCATCAGAGTCTCAATGTCGATCCAGTTGACGTCGTGTTCCTGTATAAAAGGCGCCATCTTTGCGTAACAGGGTGAAAAGTCATACGCATTTCCCCCTTCTTCCTCTGCGGCACGCTCTGCTGCCTGTCCGTACAGGACTTCGTTGATCAGGTTGTCTCCGACCGCGGTAAATGTGATCTCCGTCACATCTGTCTTCTCTGTCTGTGCCGTCTCTGACGATTCTGTCTGTGCTGTCTCTGACGATTCTGTCTGCGCCGCCTCTGCACCTTTGGTCTGCGCTGTTTCTGACGATTCTGTCTGCACTGCCTCTGATGATTCAGTCTGCGCTGCCTCTGACGCTTCTGTCTGCGC
>Ga0256405_10002379_pt1 | contig 43642 bp, 35 predicted proteins | sample RumenRJG_02DNA_FD_189096 | JGI IMG/M metagenome (GOLD analysis project Ga0256405, IMG submission 189096) | Bovine rumen microbial communities from Lethbridge, Alberta, Canada - RJG_02 | ecosystem: Host-associated > Mammals > Digestive system > Stomach > Rumen | place: Canada: Alberta... | reverse complement strand
GCACTCCGGCTGGATAATAAGGCCAGCCTTTTTAGTGTACGCAAAAATGAAGGATTAAGATATTTATAAAAAACCTGCTCAAAAGCACTTGACTTTTGTTAGCAGGTTTTTTTAATTATTTCTGTCGGTCCGCGGCCGCCGGCGATAGTATTTGTTGCAAAACAGGGTGACGTTACTAGTGGAGCGTTTTTTAATTAGCTATACCAATGCGATGAATGCTTGCCTGAGAGTGCATTTTCAAAAAAGCAGGTGTAGCGGGCTACACCGAGGCTTTTGGAAATGTGCTATCAGGTAAGCAGGCAAGCATTTGGTGCAGTTAAAAAAAAACGCTCCACTAAGCTCGCAGGCATCTCATGGCGGCAAGTACTCCACACAACTCATACGGGTTTCCCCGAATCAGTCGCGCTAAAGGCGCGACATCGGAGGAAACCCGTATTTCGGACAGTGTGCTCCGTACTTGCCATTCGATGCTCTGCTCGCTAAGTAACGCACCAAATGTTTTGACAACAAATACATATCGCCAGCCGCCACAACCAGGAAGTCAAAGGGGACGGTTCTCTCTGACCCCTTTTCAGGAGTCAAGGAGAACCGTCCCCATTGACTTCCCATTGACTTCGCTGAGAAAATAAGTCAACGAGAACCGTCCCCGGTGACTTCCGGAAGAGTGGTGTCTATCCCGACCACTTCCCAGTTGTCCTGATCCCAGATATCATCATGCACCGAAAGCCATACTCCCGGCAGGAAGGTATTGCCGTTGTTCTCCTCCACCTTCCACTTGTCAGAGCGCAGGATATACTGCTTCTCCTTTTTCTCCATACCCGTGCCGATGGGCTTGCCCGTATAAGGATTCACGGGGCGGTCGATGATGTCATGCGTGGCGATTCCCGCCACATCCGCGTTGCTCATAAACTCGTCCGATACGTGAAATCCTGTGGCATCATAATCCTTCACCATCAGCAGAGGGAAATAAGCCGACAGATCCATGGTACCGTCCCCGAAGGGATAGATGAGATCGTCCATCTGATCTCTCCCCTCTCCGTGATCGGCCACGAGTATGATCCTGGTATTATCATATACTCCGTTCTCCTTCAGATAGCGGAACCACTCGGCGAGCTTCAGATAGGCCGCCATATTGCAGTGATACTCCATGGCCTGCACACTGTCATCCATATGAAGCCTGCGCTCACCGGCGTCCCCAAAGGCCTCTCCCGCGCTGCGCTCCTCCTCGCCATACTCCGTATTGTCCACATGAGCCACCATCTCATAGTCTTCCTTCTGCAGCAGTACCGGCTCATGGGTGGTGTTGTTCACCATCATGATGAAGCTCCCCCTGCCATCATCCGTGACCTTTGTCATGGAGCTCATATTCTCCAGCACAGCATATGCCTGCATGAACTTGGAGTCATATCCGTCCGCGGTATAGATATCATGCACACCCTGCGATCTGGTATCGAGAGGCGTCAGACTTCTGTAGTTCCCTCTCTCATAGAAGGTAGGCTGCAGTACGAGTGGCATGGTCTTCATCAGACCGTAGCAGAAGAAATTCCTCTTTGATTCCGTTATGAATACAGCCTGCAGCTCCTCATCCACGAAGGCCCCGTCGGTTATGTAGGCATGCACTCCGGGGATGTCATCATATATCGACAGATCCGGTATCCACTGATATCCCGCATATGAGGGGTCGCATACCGTCACATCATAGCCCTGCTCGCTGAACATACGCGGCATCACCTTGAGAGCCTCATCATGCTTGTCCACCAGAGGCTCACTGTCCCGCAGGTTCAGCTCCACCGGAGTATATTCGTAGCCGCCGAAGAGAGCCGGTGCACCAAAGTTGGTGTTGCCTCCGTAGGATATGGTGTTTGAATAATAAGTGAATCCGGAGAAAGCCTCCATAAGCTCCGGCTTCTCCTCCATGATGTAGGGTATGTATTCGCCCATGGCTCTGTCCAGCATGAGCACCACCACGTTCTTTCCTGTCCTGCTCAAAGGCAGCTCTGCCATGGCCTCCTCCGACTTTGCCCTCTCGCTGTATTCTGCGAGTTCACTTCCGGACTGGTACAGATAGAGTCCCGACATGCACGCCGTCGCGATCACTCCCACCAAAAGGACACTCGCGAGTACGTTTTTGAATTTTCTGTATATCAGTACGACGACCACTGCAGCCACTGCGAGTATCAGTGCATTTATCCCCTGCTGCAGCGGTGTATAAGACATACCGTCCTCGAACATCAGCGCCGTGGACAGGGTCCCCAGTCCTCTGCCGAAGAACATGCAGTCAATGATCGAGAAGACGCACAGGCAGCAGGCCGCACCCTCCATCATCACCCTGCCCTTATCCTTGGCAAGCCCGTAGAACACATCACACCATACCATGAAGGTCCCGAACGCCAGGCAACCGGCGCTCATCACATACCACAGGGGGTGGTAGAAGGAATTCACACTTACAAACTCCAGAGGCGATGACCGGACTACCGATGCAGGGATCATGACCCCGGCGAGCAGCATCATGAGCATCATGCACAGTATGAAAAGCCTCGGCGCAGGCTCATATTTCCGCTCCGTATGACGGAGCAGACCTTTTTTTCCGAGTATCATCCCCGCAGCGGGAAGCTGAAGCAGCACTCCCGCTCCCGTGAAGAAGATGACCCTCACTATCGATATCCCGATATATCTCACACCGACGGCTATAGCCGCTATCCCCGCCACCGATGCGATGACAGTGAGCACCTCTTTCGGATGCTTTATCTTGTAGAATACAGTCTTCACCAGCGAGAACAGATTGTTCAGTGTCCAGTAGAACACCAGTCCCGAAGGAGAACCGTACAGGAAGATCAGGAAGAATACAGCCATTCCGTAGAGCTGTATCTTGGTCTTCACCGGATATCCTTTGGTAAATATGGCACTGGACACAAAATTTACAAGAGTCATAAGTATCGGGAGGAGGTTGACCGTGAGGGCACCGAGACTCAGCAGTCCGTCCGGACGGCTCAGGTCAGCTATAGGACCGAAGGATACTCCCTCCAGAATGGAAAGATTGGACAGGAAGCTGTATGCCGCTATGAAGAAGGGTATCTCAAGGAAGAGCGGCGCCGCTCCGCGCAGCACATAGGTGGGCTTGTAATGATTCTGCCTGTAATACGTCTGCAGGATCATCATCCTTTCATCCCCCTTGAATGTCTTTCTTATATGCGAGACGCCCCGGCTCAGCCTGTTCTGTATATCCTTCTCCTCCTCCTGCATTGCATCCGCACGCATATAGAGCGGAAGCACCAGGAGATTGATGGCAAGGCTTAAGAACACTATGGATATGCCGGGATTGGCAGTGATGCTGTATACGCAGGAATATACTATCTCAAAGAAGAGCTTGATAGGGCCTATGAGTATCGTGTATAAAACAGATCCGAATGACATATCACACTGCCTCCGTTTCCGTCAGTTCTTTGTATTTTGCCATGATGGCATCCGCAGCCCGGTATGCCCCCTCGCCGGGAAAGACCCATGTCTCGCTCCTCGCCTTGTCGCGCTCCGCCTTATACTTCGGGTCATCTATGGCCTCGTCTATCATATCCTTGAGCTTCGGAAGGCTCTCCTCCGTGAGAGTCATCCCCATGCGGGACAGGGCATCCAGAGTCCAGAAGGGTGTATCCAGCCACCAGGTGTCGTAGGGAGAGCTGTCATATTCGGTATCGGCTATCATGATCGGCTTGTCGTATACGAAAGCAAACTCCAGCGTGACTCCGGAAAAGTCGGATATGAGTATATCGGACTGCCTCAGCACCTCGAAATTATCCGTATCCCTGTTCCAGGACAGTCTGTCGGAATCGGGATATTTCGTCATCAGCTCTTCCATCAGCTTTGCCTCTGCCGTAAAGGACTGAGGATGCGGACGGATGATGATACGGTATCCGGTATCCACGAGGGACTGTATGATCCTGTCCCCAAATTTGGACAGTATCGAGCTGGGCCCCCACGTGGGTGCCAGCAGTACGGTCCTCTCATGCACAGGCAGTGCCGGAGCCTCCTTCAGCCGCCGCACCATCTCGTCCATATAGGGTATGCCTATCATCACGATCTCCTTGGCCGGAAGGTCTCTCAGCTTCTCCAGATTCCTCGCATCCCTTTCCTGGTACTCTCCCGAGAGCAGCAGCATATCGTAATAGTCGATACCGAACATCCTGTATCCCGCTATCTCGTTCGGACCGTGGAGCATATGGATATAGCAGTCCACATATTTGGACCTCTTCCACTGGTAAACATCAAGCCCCGGTGTCGTGGACAGCACGATATACGCATTCAGCAGGTTCAGCTTTGCGAAGGCCTTATTGTTCTCTCCGATGAATTCAGCCCTGATATGCTCATAGGAGTTATCCAGGGCAGGATCGTCCGCGGATGCCGTCATATATACAACGTCAGCCCCCCGCTTATCGAGCTCTCTGCATACCGGCTCGAATACGGGCCAGTATCTCTTGTCATCTGAGAATATCACTATCGGAAGCTTGTCGATGTTCATACCGGTGCTCTTGCCGCCGGTCAGAACGAAACGTACCTTGACCATCCAAGTTCTTATCAGATATGTCAAGGCACCTATGATCCCGATGAGGATACCGAACAGCATGCTGCCGGTACCGGGATCGATATATAGCAATATAGGATTTTGCATCACTTCATCCAAAGACCATTGTTGATCTTCTCCAGCTGCATCATGATGGTACTCTTCTCGCCGAGTCCCTCGGAATACGCCGTTGCTGCTCCCGCAGCCGTTGCAAGGTTCATTGCCTTCTGCATATCACCGTTCTTCATATAGCCTGCCAGGAAGCCAGCCACCATGGAGTCGCCTGAGCCTACGGTATTGATCATCTTGCCCTCGGGCACTCCGAGCCTTATCACTTTACCCTCTTCGGGTACCAGCATGGATCCCTCCTCTCCCATGGATACCAGCACATTCCTGGCTCCCTGGTCCTGGAGCTTCCTTGCATATTTCTCCACATCCTTATCGTTCTTGATCTTTGCCTTGAAGAGACTCTCCAGCTCACTCTTGTTTGGCTTGATGAGGAAAGGGTTCATCTGCAGAGTGTTCATCAGCAGATCGCCGTCGGCATCCACCACCACATTGACATTTTTGTCTGCCACTCTGCGGCATATACGCTCATATATGGAGTCATGCATGTTGGGCGGCACTGAGCCGGACAGCACAAGATAGTCGCCCTCACCCAGATCATCCAGCTTCTTCATAAAGGCCTTCACGTCATCGTTTGAAAGCCTCGGTCCGGCGGCATTGATATCTGTCTCTACGCCGTTCCTTATCTTCACGTTGATACGGGATATTCCCTGTCTCAATATGATGAAATCCGTACGTATGCCCTTGTGACTGAGCCCATGCACTATGGCCGCTCCGGTGAACCCCGCCACGAAGCCCATTGCCACGGTATCTATCCCCAGATTGGTGAGTACTGTAGATACGTTTATTCCCTTTCCGCCGAAATAGAACTCCTCCTTGTTACTGCGGTTCATCTTCCCGTTCTCTATAGGGTCATCCAAATGCACCACGTAGTCCAGTGCCGGATTAAATGTAACAGTATAAACCATGATCCTCTCCTTTATCATTTCTTAATGCCGCCAGTGGGACTTGAACCCACACGTAGTCACCTACAAAAGATTTTGAGTCTTCCTCGTCTGCCATTCCGACATGGCGGCATTGTGCCTGCAATATAGTTTGTATCTGCTGGTAGCGGGGCGCACGACAGCCAGTGGCTGTCGGCGTTGCGCCGACCGGAGCGAAGCGGAGACCTTGAACCCGCACGTAGTCACCTACAAAAGATTTTGAGTCTTCCTCGTCTGCCATTCCGACACACCAGCACGCACTAGTGCATTGTAGCACCTGGCTTCAAATCTGTCTAATGATGGAACAGCCTCATTCCGGTGAAGCACATCACCATCCCGTAGGAATCAGCAGTCTCTATGACCTGATCGTCCCTTATTGATCCGCCGGGCTCTGCCACATATCTCACACCGCTGCGGGCTGCCCTGTCTATATTGTCTCCGAAGGGGAAGAAAGCATCGGATCCCAGAGCCACATCGGTGTTGCCTGCAAGCCATTCCTTCTTCTCGGAATCCCTGAAGACCTGAGGTCTCTCCGTGAACACCTTCTGCCATTTCCCTTCATCCAGTACATCCATAAAGTCGCTTCCGATGTACAGATCTATTGCATTGTCCCTGTCGGGTATCCTGATATCATCCCTGAAGGGGAGCTCCAGCACCTTGGGGCACTGACGCAGATACCAGTTGTCCGCCTTGCTTCCGGCCAGCCTCGTGCAGTGTATCCTGGACTGCTGTCCGGCACCCACGCCTATGGCCTGACCGTTCTTCACAAAGCACACCGAGTTACTCTGTGTATACTTCAGAGTGATCAGAGATATCATGAGGTCATTCGCTGCACTTTCCGGCAGGTTTTTGTTATTCGTCACGATATTTCCCAGCAGCTCCTTATTGATCTCGAATTCATTCCTGCCCTGCTCGAAGGTCACCCCGTATACCTGCTTGCGCTCCACGGGATCGGGTCTGTATGAAGGGTCTATCTTCAGGATGCAGTATGCCCCCTTCTTCTTCTCCTTCAGTATCTCCAGGGCCTCCGGCTCGTATCCGGGAGCTATGATGCCGTCGGACACCTCTCTCCTGATGAGAGTCGCGGTATCCTTGTCGCACACGTCAGAAAGAGAGATGAAGTCTCCGAAGCTCGACATCCTGTCTGCTCCTCTTGCCTTGGCATAGGCACAGGCCAGCGGCGACAGATCCCCGTATTCCTCTGTCCAGTATATCTTCTTCTCCACATCAGTCAGGGGTATGCCTATGGCTGCCCCCGCGGGGGATACATGCTTGAACGACGTCGCGGCCACATGCTTCGTAGCCTCCTTAAGCTCCTTTACCAGCTGGTATCCGTTCAGTGCATCCAGCAGATTGATATATCCGGGTCTGCCGTTGAGCACCTCTATGGGCAGATCCCTGCCGTCTTCCATATATACCCTCGCCGGCTTCTGGTTCGGATTGCAGCCGTATTTCAGTTCCATTTCGTTCATGACATCATCCTCCTAATGATCTGTGTTACCTGTTCTTATTCACGATCCTCGTCTCGTACCTGCCCGTGGCTATATCTATAAACCTCACGAAAAGAGACACCTTGTTGTCCGCATCCAGCGCGTCCCATATCCCCGCGGTGAAGCTTTCTATATCACCCTCTATCTTCACAGGAGTGGGCTCTCCTTCGAACGAAGGAAGCGGATCCCCGTCTCCCATGTAGGTATGGATGAAGTGTCCCCGCCCTGCCTTGGGAGTTGTATACGCAAAGGTATATCTGTTGTCCGACTCCGGGTCTCCGTTATCCGACTTCAGTATGGACATCTGATAATCAAAGCTTCCTCCGGCCACATGCAGCACTCCGGATATCCTTGGCGTATAGTTGGGAGCATCCGGCTCGAAACGCCTCTCCCTCAGGCTCTCCTCGAAGCTCTTTCCTTCTTTCATCCCGTCATAGGCGGTATCCGTCTGATCTCCGTTCGTGACTATGGTATTCTCCCCCAGCACTCTTACCGGAGCATAGATGATAAGAGACGGATCTTTCAGCTTCGCCGGGTCGTAGGCCTGAGTCCTTATCCCCTCTCCGTCCTCTACGAAGACACGGTTCCTGGAATTTTCCGAACGTCCCATAATGAAATAAGCCGTGACCGCCTTGCTGCCGTCTTCGGATACTCCGATCACTATACCCCTGCCCGGATAAGAAGTCCTTCCGACCTCCTCGTTAAGGTTTACATAATTCATATAATTCTCCTCCGTCCCTTTATTATTCAGTTATCCTCAAACAGCATGCCAAACTCGCTGAAGCAGTCCAGTGTGGCAAAATAGTCCTTCAGTTCCTGCCCTCTCCTGATAAGAGAGAAGCTGCCGTCGGCATGCAGCAGCACCTCGGGGCACCAGAGCCTTCCGTTGTAATTGTATCCCATGGCAGAGCCGTGGGCACCCGTATCATGGATATAGATAAGGTCCCCCTTGTCGATACGCGGCAGCATCCTGTCTATGGCAAATTTATCGTTGTTCTCACACAAAGATCCCACTACGTCATACTTCATATCACAGGGCTGATCCTCCTTGCCGAGCACTGTGATGTGATGATATGAGCCGTACATCGCGGGCCTCATGAGATTGGCCGCACAGGCATCGACTCCGATGTATTCCTTGTATATGTGCTTCTCATGGATGGCTCTGGTCACCAGTGCACCGAAGGGTCCCATCATATATCTTCCCATCTCGGTGTATACCTTCGCATCACCAAGCCCTGCCGGCACCATCACCCGCTCATAAGCCTGCTTCACACCCTCACCTATCCGGTCTATATGGTTCGGCTCCTGATCCGGTGTATAAGGTATACCCACTCCGCCCGAAAGATTGACGAAGACTATATCCACGTCGCACTCTTTCTTAAGCTCTGCCGCAAGGGTAAAGAGCTGCTCTGCCAGCATCGGGTAGTAGTCATCCGTCACGGTATTGCTCGCAAGAAAAGCATGTATGCCGAAATGCTTCACTCCGTGCTGCTTCAGCATCATAAAGGCCTCGCTCATCTGCTCGCGCGTCATGCCGTACTTGCTGTCTCCGGGATTGTCCATAATGTGATTGGATATGGAGAAGGTCCCTCCCGGATTGTATCTGCAGCATATCGTCTCGGGAAGTTCGCCCACGTTCTCGAGATAATACGGAATCATAGTGATATCGTCGAAATTTATTATGGCTCCGAGTTCGGTCGCATACCTGTATTCCTCTGCCGGAGTCTCATTGGACGAGAACATGATCTCGTCTCCGGTAAAGCCCGCCGCACTGGCGAGCTTCAGCTCAGCCATGGAAGAGCAGTCGCAGCCGAAGCCGAAGTCCTTGAAGATCTTCAATATGAAAGGATTGGGAGTGGCTTTTACAGCGAAATATTCTTTGAATCCTTTATTCCATGCAAAGGCATCCGCGACTTCCTTCGCGTTCCTGCGTATCCCTGCTTCATCATAGACATGATAGGGAGTCCCGTACTCCTTTGCTATCTCTTCTGCCTTTTCCTTTGTGACAAACGGTGTTTTGTTCATGTATTCTCCTTCCTTCAAGCCCCGGGCACTGCCTCACATTCCTTATCCCGGCAAGCCCCGGGCACTGCCTCGCACGGCTCGGCAAAGCGTGCCGTCCTGACATCCACTGGATGTCACGACCAGACAACTGGTTCTGCTCCATGCTCCTTCAGGAATTTATTGCACTTTGAGAAGTGCCTGCATCCGAAGAATCCGTTATATGCCGACAAGGGGCTCGGATGAGCCGCCTCCAGCACCAGATGCTCCGGATTGTTGATCAGTTCTTTCTTGTCCCTGGCGTTCCTTCCCCAGAGGAGATACACCACAGGCCTGTCCTGAGTCTCCACCGCCCTTATTATGGCATCCGTGAACTGCTCCCAGCCCTTTCCCTTGTGAGAATTCGCCTGGTGCGCTCTCACCGTGAGCACGGCATTGAGGAGCAATACACCCTGTTTGGCCCATCGCGTCAGATCACCGGTAGCCGGTATCCTCTCTCCCACATCCTCGTGGATCTCTTTGTATATGTTCTTCAGAGACGGAGGGATATCCACACCCTCAGGCACGGAAAAAGACATACCCATAGCCTGTCCCGGCTCATGGTAGGGGTCCTGTCCGATGATCACCGCCCTGACACTCTCCAGAGGCGTCAGATGCAGCGCGGTAAAGAGCATATCCGACGGAGGATACACCGTCCCCGTCTGATACTCATTCTTCACGAATTCATAGAGCTTTTTATAGTATTCCTTATGAAACTCATCCTTGAGAGCCTCAGCCCACGCTCCGGTCAGCCCTGCCATCTCACAGGTACTCCTTCACCACGCAGATATTCTTTGACCTCGCGGATAGTAAGCTCCTTGTAGTGAAAGAGCGAAGCCGCAAGGGCTGCTTCGGCATGTCCTTCGGTAAAAGCTTCCCTGAAGTGCTTCAGCTCTCCGGCTCCCCCGGAAGCTATGACAGGGACACTCACTGCATCCGCCACCGCTCTCGTGAGCTCCAGATCATATCCTGCCTTCGTCCCGTCACAGTCCATGGATGTGAGCAGTATCTCTCCCGCACCGAGCGCCACGCCTTTTTTTGCCCACTCCAATGCATCGAGCCCCATATCTATCCTGCCGCCGTTCTTATATACCGTCCAGCCGCTGCCGTCCTCTTTCCTCTTCGCATCTATCGCGAGCACGACACACTGCGATCCGAACTTGTCCGCAGCCTCGCTTATGAGCTTCGGATCCATGATAGCCGCGGAATTGACCGCGACCTTGTCAGCCCCTTCTCTCAGCACGGCGCGAAAATCCTCCACGCTCCTGATGCCGCCTCCAACGGTGAAAGGTATGAAGACCTGCTCCGCGACCTTGCGCACGAGATCCACCACCGTAGCCCTGTGGTCAGATGATGCTGTGATATCAAGAAAGACGAGCTCATCGGCGCCCTCAGCGTCATAGGCCCTCGCGATCTCCACGGGATCTCCCGCATCCTTTAAGGATACGAAGTTCACGCCCTTCACCACGCGGCCGTCATTCACATCCAGACAGGGTATTATCCTCTTGCTATACATTCAAAAACCTCTCCAGTATGCCAAGACCCGTATCCGAGGATTTCTCGGGATGAAACTGGCATGCAAACACATTACCGCTCTCTACGGAAGCGTCCACCCTCACACCGTAGTCTATATTGGAAGTCACTATACTCTTGTCTGCCGCATCAAGATAAAATGAATGAACGAAATAGACGAAGCTGCCCTGTGCAGTCCCGGCAAAGAGCCTGCCGCCCCCGCCTTGAAGCTCCAGGGAATTCCACCCGATATTCGGCACCTTAAGCCCCTTGTCTTCGGGAAGCCTGCGTATGGTCCCCTTAAGGATACGGAGCCCCTCTGCTCCGGGTGACTCCTCGGATGAATCGAAGAGGAGCTGCAGCCCCAGACATATACCAAGAAACGGTGTGCCACCATCACACACTTCACGTATGACATCGATCAGAGCGTACTCCTCAAGCCTCGCCATCGCATCTCCGAAAGCTCCTACTCCCGGCAGTATCACATGGTCGGCACCCTTTATCGTGGCAGCATCTCTTGTAAGGACACACTCTCTCCCGAGATGCTGTACCGCTTTTTCTACGCTTTTTATATTGCCTGCGTCGTAATCAATAATAGCTATCATTTATTCATGTTCCCGTGATATCGTACAAGTTTACCACATCGGTACCCTTGCTGCCTATCACTTCTTCATTTATTCTTTCTTCTGCTTCACGTTCGGCTCCTGCATCATCTGCTGCGTAAAGATGATCTTGCTTTCCGAATCAATCACAGTGAAAACACCTATTTCAATCTGTCTCATTATACAGCCTCTCCTACCCCATGTGAAGTTGCCGGATAACGAAGATGGCTCCGGGGCCGGAACACATTTACGTAGAGCAAAACAGCGGGCACTGCCTGAGGCAATGTACGCTGTTTATTGAACAATATAGTGATCATCTGAGAAGATCAGTTCGTCTGATGGTAGGCGCCGTCAGAGCCTCTCTGCACGTTGAAGCTGTACAGGGTGGTTCCGTCCGCTGCGGTATTCTGATCCCCGCTGTCTCCGGATCCGCCCGATCCGCCTGACCCGCTGCCGGATCCCGGTGCGGTGTTCTGGGGCACATCACTGCTTACAGGTGCATTACTGTATCCGTCCGTACCGCCTCCGGTATTGGTCTCCTCATTGGATATCTGTACCTGCGTTCCGTCCGCATTGGTTATCTCTGTATCCGCATCCGGTGTGAGTACGAACGGATTATAATCCTCCTCACCTGTATCCTCGCCGCCCTCGTCTGCGGGCATCTCCTCAGGTGCGGGTGCATCCTGCATCTCCGGCTCATCCGGTGTATCCTCTACAGGCACCATAGCGTCAGTGCCGACCGCTGCTCCTGCCTCTGTCAGCTGCTCTGAAGGCTGTACCTCATCGCGCCACGTGGGATCGACGATATCCATAAGTGCCATGGTGTACTGCAGATCGTCGGGATTGCGCACTATCTCTCTGGCCGTCTCCTCGCTCACGCCGAAGACTCCCGAGAGATATCCAAGTATCTCCTGATAGAGTGCCTCGAACGCCTCGCCCACGCCCAGGCTCGCCGCATACTCAGTCAGGGCATCGTGGAGGGTCACGCCCTGCATCAGGGCATCTATTGCCTCCAGGTCATCCTCTCTCTGCTCGAATTCGTTGTATGCGTCGATCTTTCTCTGCAGTCTCATGAGCACGAAGGATCTGTTGTAGATATCCCTGCTGTCCTCCGAAAGATGAGTCAGACCCACCAGAGATTCGTATGCGCCTTCATAATCACCGCTCTCGAAATTCTTCTTCGCAGTGCTCTCATATCCTACATTTGCAAAAGCAAAAGTGCAGAAGGTGATAGCCGCAAGGAAGGATGTGAAGAACAGAGCTACCGCTGCCACCTTCTTCCTCGGGAGCTTCTTCTCCGGGATCTCAGGTTCCTTGGGCTTCTTCTCTTTCTTCGGTTTCTTGGGCTTCTTCTCCTTCGGCGGCTTTTCTTTCTTTTCTTTCTTCTTCTTTTCTTTCTTTTTTTTCTTCTTGTCGTCGTCGGCCTCTATGCCCTCGCCTAATATGGCAGCATTTTCAAGAGTCTGTTCGCTGGGATTTGCAACATTAGATGCCGTACTGTCTGCGACAATTGTCGTTTCTTCGTCTTCTTCCCCTTCGAAGAAAAACTCCTGAAGCTTTTGGATAAGACTCTTCTTTTCGATCGGATTCCCTTCCGCATCTGTCTTAGGAGCCTTGTCCTTTTTCTTCCTTTTCTTTCTCTTCTTTTTATCACCTTCTCCAGATCCGTCATCCTCGTCAGAAGGTTGTGAATTGTTGTTTCCATCTCCCTGCTCTCCCTCGTCCTCTCCGGCAAACATGCTCATCAGATCATCATCCACCAGGTCGAGATTATCATCCTTCTTCAGCAGGTCTCCGATCTCGGCTTCTTCGGGATCCATGCCAAGCTCGTCTATGAGTTCGGTCACATCCTGCTTGGCTGCCGCCACTTCATCTATCTCACCGAGCATATCCTGCAGGTCCGCCCCATCGCCCTCGCCTGCATCCGTCATGCCGAGATCTATGCCGCCTTCATCCCCGGCCGCATCAGCGCCTTCGGCACTCTCGGTAGCTGCCGCAAACAGGGCATCTATCTCATCTGCAGTCATTATATGATTCACATCATCACCACCGTCAGACAACGGTGCTTCCTCTGCTGCAGGCTCCTCCGGTGCAAGCTCTTCCGGTGCAGGCTCTTCTGCTACAGGCTCTTCCGGTGCAGGCTCTTCCGGTGCAGGCTCTTCTGCTACAGGCTCTTCCGGTGCAGGCTCTTCTGCTGCGGGCTCTTCTGCTGCGGGCTCCTCTGCTGCAGGCTCCTCGGAGGATGCTCCTTCCAGCATCGCAGCTATCTCCTCCGGAGTCATGATATGGTTCGGATCGTCAGATACCGGCTCTATCGCAGGCGCTTCCTCGACAGGCGCTTCCTCGACAGTCGCTTCCTCAGATCCCGAGGACAGATCTATAGGCTCCTGCTCCTCGGCCAGCTGGACATCTGCAGCTTCCATCAGAGCCGCAATATCATCTGAACTGAGATCTTCCTCTGCAGGTGCCTCCTCAGGCGATGCTCCTGCCACCATGGCCGCGATCTCCTCGGGTGTCATGATATGATTCGGATCATCGGATACCGGCTCTATCGCAGGCGCTTCCTCAACAGGTGCTTCATCCGCCACGGGTATTTCTTCCGCCACGGGCTCTTCCGCAGGCGTCTCCTCAGGCGATGCTCCTGCCACCATGGCCGCGATCTCCTCGGGTGTCATGATATGATTCGGATCGTCGGATACCGGCTCTATCGCAGGCGCTTCTTCGACAGGTGCTTCATCCGCCACGGGTATTTCTTCCGCCACGGGCTCTTCCGCAGGCGCCTCTTCGGGTGATGCTCCTGCCACCATGGCCGCGATCTCCTCGGGTGTCATGATATGATTCGGATCGTCGGACACGGGCTCTATCGCAGACGCTTCCTCGACAGGTGCTTCCTCTGCCACGGGTATTTCTTCCGCCACGGGCTCTTCCGCAGGCGCCTCCTCGGGCGATGCTCCTGCCACCATGGCCGCGATCTCCTCGGGTGTCATGATATGATTCGGATCATCGGATACCGGCTCTATCGCAGGCGCTTCTTCGACAGGCGCCTCCTCAACAGGTGCTTCCTCTGCCACGGGTATTTCTTCCGCCACGGGTATCTCTTCCGCAGGCGCCTCCTCGGGTGATGCTCCTGCCACCATAGCCGCGATCTCCTCGGGTGTCATGATATGATTCGGATCGTCGGACACGGGCTCTATCGCAGGCGCTTCCTCGACAGGCGCCTCCTCAACAGGTGCTTCCTCTGCCACGGGTATTTCTTCCGCTACGGGTATCTCTTCTGCAACAGGTATCTCTTCTGCAACAGGTATCTCTTCTGCAACAGGTATCTCTTCCGCAACAGGTATCTCTTCTGCTGCAGGTATCTCCTCTTCAGGCAGCCCCGTCTCCGGGTCCGCTGCAGCAAACAGATTTGCTATATCTGCAGCACTCAGATCATCCCCGGCAGGCATCTCATCCATAGCAGGCATTTCTCCCGCCACCGGCATCTCTCCCATAGCAGGCATTTCTTCCGCCACCGGCATCTCGTCCATGACCGGTATCTCTTCCGTCACGGGTATCTCCTCTGCCACAGGGATCTCCTCCGCTACAGGTATCTCCTCTGCAGGATCAGCCGGCTGCAGCTCCTCCTCGGGCAGCTCCATCGGCTCTGGATCGAAATCTGACAGCATGGCATCGAGAGCCTCCTCTGCCTTGGGTGCGGCAGCAGGCTTTATGTTCAGATCGGCTTCTTTTTGTTCTACGGATTTGAGTAGTTGATCTAAATAATCTTCATCTGAACTCATTTCGACGCTCTATATTCCTTCATCCATTCTATAAAATCATCTATCTCGATGGGCTTCGAATAATAATAGCCCTGCATACTGGTGATCTTGAAGTTCTCCCTCAGATACTCCTTGATCTCCTCTGTCTCGATGCCCTCCACACAGCAGTTGATGTTGAGTCTGGAGGCACAGTTGGTGATAGCCTCCAAAAGACACTGCTTCGGGAAGTCTTCCTGTATATTGTCGATAAATGATTTGTCTATCTTGATCTGATCCACCGGAAGCGAGACCAGAAGGCCAAGGGCCGAATACCCCGTGCCGAAATCATCCAGGGCGGTCTGCATCCCGCTGCTCTTGAAGAAGACCATGTCATTCCTGAGAGAGTCCACATCGATGAGCTTGCATCTCTCTGTCAGCTCCAGCTTGAGATTGCGGGCTTTGAAATTTTCTTCCTCCACTATCCTGTTCAGATCGGTCTTGAAATCCACTCTCTGAAGCTGGGGATAAGCCAGATTTACATTTACGATAAAGTCGGGATCATCACTGATGATCCTCTTCGCATCATTCATCGCGGTCCTGAGTATGAAGCTTCCAAGCTCATAGAAGGCCGCATCCTTCTCCAGCCAGGGAATGAAGCTGTTCGGAGGTACTATATTTCCCTTTTCATCCCTGTATCTGATCAGAGCCTCCATGCCTATCACACTCTCATCCTCAGCCGAGACTATGGGCTGGTATACCAGATAGAACCCCCTGCATCCCTCAACGATACTGTTCCTTATCTTGTTGAGCGAAGACAGGTGCTCCCTGCTCTTCGCCTGCATCTCGTCATTGTATACGAGAAGCTCCATCCTGTTCTCGTTCTTTGCCTGAGCCATGGCATACTGCACACTGTTGTATATGGTGGAAGCATCCAGAGTCATGTCCGTTACATGCATCGCACCGCCGCACACATCCAGCTCGGCATGCATGCCGTCTACCACCACATCATTCTTCAGGAATCTCTTGAACTCATCGAAGAGCTCATGCATCTCACCTGTAGTATGTTCGTCCTCCTTGACCACGTAGACGAACTTCGTGCCGTCTCCTCTGAAGAAAGTCCCCTTCAGCTTCCTGCTCTGCAGCCATTCCGCTATCTTCTTCAGCAGCTTGTTGCCCTCATCGAAGCCGTACATGCTGTTGAAGTCAAAGTAATTCCTTATCCCCGCCTCAGACACAGCAAAAGGCTGTTTCTCTCCCAGATACTGCTTGATGGTCGCCATCAGATTGTTTCTGGAATAGAGACCCGTCACGGGATCGATGGTATCCGGCCTCTCATAGTTCCTGATAGAACCCACGAAGAACAAAGGCGAGCCGTCGTCAGCCGATATCAGCTTTGCCTTGCAGCCTGTGGTCTGGTATATCCCCTGGGCATTCCTGACCTTCATGATATAGTCCAGGGTCGTTGTCTCGCCTCTCTCCAGGGCATCTATCATCTCCAGATACAGCTCTCGCTCATCCTCTGCTACATAGTTTGCAAAGAGATGCCCGGAATCCTTCATACGTGTGCCGGGCAGACCGAAGTACTCCACCGCATCTCTCGACCATCTGGAAAGCTTCTCCGGGATATAGTCCACGAATATGAATCTGTTCTCGATACACTCGGAAAGGGCATCGAACACTATGTCCAGATTTCTTCCGGCAATAGCCTCCTTGAACCCTTTATCATTAAAGAGCATAGTATCCGAATCTAACGTGATCATAGGTTTCATAGATAGGATTTTATCAAAGCGAACGCAAAAAAACAATACACGCGGAACCCGCGGAAACAGCCACTCTGAACCAGTTTCCCTCGAGTCCTCTGTAGTCTGTGCAGCTCCGGATCAGCAGGCCGTGACGCAGCATTCTCTCATACAGACCGGCATCCGACTCAAACAGGACAAAGTTGCAGCTGCTCTCGATATATCTGATCCCTTTGACGGCCATCTTCTCCGCCATCTTGTTCCGGTGGACCCTCACTGTCTCCTCCGAACGTCTGAGATACTCCATTCTCCCGCTCCATGTGAATATCTCCTTTCCGACCTCCTCGGCAAAAACAGAGATGTTCCACTCCGGCAGGAGCCCCCTCACCCTGCGGCACAGATCACGGTCAGCGCACATCATATATCCAAGCCTGACTCCGGGTACAGCAAATGCCTTGGTGACGGAACGTATTATGATGATGTGATCGTTGTCGCGCGCCGCGTCCACCAGGCTGTTGTCCTCTCCACCGTCGGACAGCTCTATGAAGCTCTCATCTATCACAAGACGGCAGCCGCTCTTTCTGCATACGTCCGCCAGATGCATCAGTACTCCTCTGTCTGCAAGCCTTCCGGTGGGGTTGTTCGGATTGCCTGTCACGACAGCAGCAGGGTGATCACTTTCCGTCATGCCGGCAATACTGTCATCCATGACGAAGTCCCTGTCCTTATCCAGCAGGACAAACTTCACGTCACTTCCGGCAAACGCCCTCTCATATCCCACAAAAGACGGCACCGGTATTATCACGCTCTCTCCTTCGTACATCCTCCCCAGCACCGATATGATCTCCGAGGCTCCGTTGCCGCACACCACGCACTCCGGGTCCATGCCATGGCACTCCCCTACAGCCTTTCGAAGTCCCTCCGCTCCGTACTCCGGGTAGCAGCCTATCCTCTCCTCTCCTCTTCTTATGGCATCGTTTATTATATCCGGCATTCCTGCCGGATTGATGTTTACAGAGAGGTCGTATCTTACCTCTTTGTCATATATATTTCCGCCGTGCTGCAGTTCCATGTTCCGATCGTTCATCTCAATATCCTGTTGAAAAAAAAATGATATGGGTATATTATAGCATCTACAGCGACTATTAATCTGGGTATTTTGGGAGGATAGACTAATGAAATCAGAACTTACCATTCAGTTCGCAGGCAAGGACAGCACTGAATCAAAGCTCGTGTCAGATGCCAAGGCTGACTACAAGGCAAAGGGCAACAAGCCTTCTGATATCAAGAAGCTTGAGCTCTATGTACAGCCCGAGAACTCCATCGTTTATTATGTCGTAAACGACGGTGCTTTCAACGGCGAATTCCAGCTTTGATATAGAGCGTCACATCAGCAAGGGATTAAAAGAGCCTCAACCTTCCGGTTGAGGCTCTTAGTTTTGTCTTTGTCTTTTCTGTATCAGAACTTCGCCACGAGATCATCGATGATCTTCACCAGGTTTCCGATCTCAGGCTTCGACAGCTGTGCATTCGCGCCAAGCTGCTCACCCTTCCTCCTCATCTCCTCATTGACCAGCGATGAGAAGATGACAACAGGCACATCCTTTGTCGAATCGGTGCTCTTGATCAGCTTGGTGAGTCTGTGACCGTCCATGATGGGCATCTCGATATCGGTGATGACACACCTTACCTTGTCTCTGATGTTGCCTTCAGCAGCAGCCTTCTCTATGAAGTCCCATGCCTCCTGGCCGTTGACACAGTCGATGAGGTTCACATATCCGGCCTCCCTGAGTGAATCAGATATCAGCTTGTTCAGCAGAGCGGAGTCCTCGGCCATCAGTATCGGCACATCACTCCTCTCTCTCTCTCCAAGCTCCTTGATCTCCTCTACTCTGAGTCCCGTCTCGGGAGCTATGTCGGATACGATCTTCTCGAAATCGAGAATTATCACGAGCTTGTTGTCATATTTCACTATACCCGTGGACACACCGGCATCCGCATTGTTCACGGTCGCATTTGGCTTGATGATATCTCTCCATGAGATCCTGTGGATACCTGCCACCGAGTCCACATGGAATGCTATATCGAGCTTATTGAAGTTGGTAATGATGAAGAGACCCTTGTCATCCTGAGAGCCCCTCTGCAGGCAGTTCTTCAGGTTGATGGCCGTGATCATCGTTCCTCTCGGCATGAATATTCCCTCTATGCTGGGGTGGGCATTCGGCACGGGAGTGACAGGCTGATAAGGGATGATCTCACTTATCTTTGCCACGTTGATGCCGTAGCAGTTGTCATCCAGCATGAACTCGAGGATCTCAAGCTCATTAGTACCATTTTCAAGAAGTATATTGGTGTCCATGGATATCTCCCCTCTAAAAAATAATCACTCTCTGAATTATAACTTATCTGTCACATTCTTTCAACAAAAGATGCCCGTAAAAAAATTTGCCGATATGATCTGCGGATATCACTTGTAAAACGTATTGATCCTTCTCTGCATCACATAGGACTCGGCGTACAACGGCGCGTTCTCCTCCACGCCGTCCCCCGTATCCTGCACCAGCATGCCCACATAGCAGTTGGCTATCTTCCATTCGTAGAAGTTCAGCTGATCCGTAGCCTGATAGATATAGGGTGTGATGTCGAAGAGACCTCCCACTCCTATGGCCTCGTTCAGCGGAGTTCCCTTCCAGCGCTTCAGATATGCCACTATATTGTCATCCTCCACCCCGAAGATCTCACCCGAGCCCGGAGACTGGTAGTAGGTGATGGATCCGTCGTTCAGGAATCTGAGCTGTGCTATATCGTCGGGATCGGCCTCGAAGTCTGCATAGCTGTAGGTCTTCTTCAGCTCCTCCCAGGAGGATCCCATGATGTTGTTCTCTATCAGACCCGCCTCAGGCACGTTCGCCGGCCCGCTGACAGGCTTCACGTTCTTCGCCTCCAGCAGCGGGTCCGTGACCTTCAGGCTGTTCGACACCTGTATGCCTTCTCCCACGTCGGGTGCAGACACCTGCTGCGTCTCGGATGCCGCCTCTGCCGGGGCGCTCTTCGCCTCGGTCGCTTCCTCCGTGACCTCTTCCGCCGCTTCACTCCCTGCCTTCGGCTGTATATGCAATGCCTCCATGATGGCATCTTTTTTCATAAACAAAAGCACGCCTATCACACCTACTATGGCTACTATGATGGCTATGTCTCCCAGTTTGTTCTTCATCTGAACCGCTCCTCACATAAGGAAAAAAGGCCCGCTGATCATACAGATCATCAGGCCTTGTCCTTAAACTTATTTTGCGTAATCGGTCACTCTTGATTCTCTTATCATACTTACCTTCACTGTGCCGGGATACTGCATCTCGTTCTCGATGCGCTTTGATATATCCCTGGCCATAAGTACCATATCCGAATCCGAAACCTGCTCCGGAACCACGATGACCCGGACTTCCCTGCCTGCCTGAATAGCAAAGGATTTCTCGACTCCCTTGAAGGAATCCGCAATATCTTCCAATTGTGTCAGCCTGTTGGTATAGTTCTCGAGTGTCTCTCTTCTCGCACCCGGTCTTGCGGCCGATATTGTATCGGCAGCCTGTACCAGACAGGAAATAAGTGATGTAGCTTCTGTGTCTCCGTGGTGAGATTCCACGGCGTTCAATACTGTGGGCGACTCCTTGTACTTTCTGCAGATCTCCGATCCGAGCTGTACATGGCTGCCCTCCATCTCATGATCCACAGCCTTTCCGATATCATGCAGGAGTCCGGCACGCTTTGCCAGTCTCACATCGATACCGCCGATCTCTGCTGCCAGAAGACCCGTGAGCTGTGACACCTCTATAGAGTGCTTCAGCGCATTCTGTCCGTAGCTGGTCCTGAACTTCATCTTGCCGAGAAGTCTGACGAGTTCCGGATGGAGTCCGTGGATACCGACCTCGAGAGTGGCTGCTTCGCCCTCCTCCTTGATCTGGTTCTCGACCTCCTTCTGCGCCTTTTCGACCATCTCTTCTATGCGCGCGGGGTGGATACGTCCATCTACTATCAGACGCTCCAGCGCTATACGCGCCACCTCTCTCCTGATCGGATCGAAGCCTGAAAGAATGACAGCCTCCGGCGTATCGTCTATTATCAGATCTACGCCTGTGAGCGTCTCGATCGTGCGGATATTCCTACCCTCACGTCCGATAATGCGGCCCTTCATCTCATCATTGGGCAGCTGTACCACCGAGATAGTCGTCTCCGCCACCTGATCGGCAGCGCAGCGCTGGATAGCACTTACGACGTACTCCTTGGCCTTTTTGTCCGCTTCCTCCTTCGCACGTGACTCATACTCCTTGATCATCACAGCGGACTCGTGCTTTACATCATCTTCTACAATCCTTAAAAGATATTCCTTTGCCTGTTCAGAGGTCAGTCCCGAGATCTTCTCGAGTTCCTGTACGCGTTCCTCATTGAGCTTCGCTATCTTTTCCTTTTCCTTCGCGAGCTCCGTTTCTCTGGCCGCCACACTGGCTTCACGCTTATCGATCGCATCAGCCTTTTTGTCGACAGATTCTTCCTTCTGCTGCACTCTACGCTCGAGCCTGGAAACCTCGGCGCGTCTGTCCTTTACCTCTTTCTCGATCTCGTTCTGGGTCCTTATGGACTCTTCCTTGACCTCGAGCAGGGCCTCACGCTTCTTCTCCTCAGCCTCCTTCAGTGCATCATCTATGATCTGTCTTGCCTTCTCATCAGCTCTTCCGATCTTGTCATTGAAGACCTTCTTCGTATGATTAGAAGCAACAAATGCTGTAATGACGATAGCTGCTGCCAGTACCACTGCACAGATAACGATCGTTGACAACGTTGACATCGTACAGAAGTACCTCCTAATTAAGTTTTGGAATACGCCACACAGGATGCCCTGTATGACATACCAAAATATAATAAAATGATTTGAATATTATGTCAAGCGCACCGATCATGCAGCCATATGGCGCTCTGCCGCTATGACAGTGTCTTCAGATGCTCCTCTATCAGAGCTGTCAGATGCCTGTAATAGGCTACAAAAGCTGCGTGGTTCTCATCAACATATGAAAAACGGTCTTCCTTCACCGCCGTCTCTATCGCTTTTGCCTCTTCATGCAGAGCCGTCGCCCCTATATTGAGCGATGTACCCTTTACCGAATGCACTGCGATCCTGTATTCCTCCCAGTTCTTCTCCCTGTACAGCTGTTCCAGCCTGTCACACCTGGAGGTGGATACAAAGGCCGCGAGCATCTTGTTAAAGAGAGAGGCGCTTCCCATACAGTACTTCAATCCCACTTCTTTATCTATATGGTCATCCAGGTTCTCAGTCATCAGCGGCACCGAAGCGTCTGTCCGCTTCTCTTCGGCCGCCTCATCCACGGATCTCATCTTTTCCGGCGGCAGGAACTTCTTCAGTATCTCTTCCATAGCCTCCGGCTCTATGGGCTTTCCGAGATAGTCGTCGAAGCCCATCTTCCTGTATTCTTCCTCCACGCCGCTGATGACATTTGCCGTCAGGGCTACCATCGCCACATCCCGGCCGCCCGGCATGCTGCGTATCTTCTTCATGGCTTCCACTCCGTCCATTACCGGCATCATGTGGTCCATTAGGACGATATCGTATTTCCTCTCCTGGAATCTGATCATGGCCTCAGCCCCGCTCGAGGCCTTCACCACGTCTATGTCATAGGGCGAGAGTATCCCCTCCGCCACCTCCAGGTTCATCTCGTTGTCATCCACTATGAGCACTCTCGCATCACGGGTAAGAAAGGATATCCTGAAGGTCGCATCCTTCGTCACGCTCATCCATCTGTCTATGCTGCCCACAGGACTCCAGTCCTCCACTCCGCTGATTACGGTAAATGAAAAGGTCGTACCTTCCCCGTAGACGCTCTCAAAGGAGATCGTGCCTCCCATGGCCTCCACCAGATTCCGGCTGATGGCAAGTCCCAGTCCGGCACCCTCCACTGAGCGGTTCCTTTTCGTATCCACCTGAGTGAAGCTGGAGAATATACTCTTTCTGTCTTCATCCCTGATGCCTATGCCGGTATCCTTCACACTCATCCTCAGCTCACAGTGGGTCTCATCCATCTTTTCGAATCCGGCCCGCAGCTCTATATATCCCTTCTTGGTGAATTTAACGGCATTTCCCAACAGATTGATCAGCACCTGCTTCAGCCTGATCTCATCACCGTACAGGATGCGCGGCATATTTTCATCTATGTTCACCACAAGCTCCACCGACCGGTCATGCAGACGTATCTTTATCATCGTGGACACGTCGGCAAAAAGCCCGGCGGTCTCGTAGGAGTCCTCAATGATCTCCAGCTTGCCGGCCTCTATCTTCGAGATGTCCAGTATGTCATTGATTATCGTGATCAGGGACCTGCAGGCAGACCTTATCATGAAGGCATTGTGACGTGCCTTCTCATCACTGCTATCCCGGAGTATGAACTCTGCCATACCGTTGATGGCATTCATGGGTGTCCTGATCTCATGGGACATGTTGGCGAGGAAATTCGTCTTGGCCCGGTCTGCTTCCCTCGCATGCTCCATGGCGTCCACTATATCGGTCATATCCACGAACATGATGTTGAGTCCCACCACCTTGCCGTCCGATATCATACGGCGGACGCTCACCTTCCAGTCTGTTTTCTCACCGTTCTTACGGCTGCAGGTCAGATAAGACTGTATGGGACGTCCCTTGACTGCCATATTGCATTTTTCCATGAGTATCTTCAGATCCGCGTCTTCGAGTATCCCGTCGAGGGCCTCATCTAAAGCCACGCCCCTCATGACCTTGTCTTTGTCATATCTGTCGCTGTGCTCGTAATACACATCGGAGGCCATGACTGTATGAAGCGCGTCATCCGTGAGGATGAGGATGTAAGGAGATGTGCGCAGCATCTGGTTGTTGTAGAATACTTGCCTTGCACTGTCCTTTTGAATATAGGCCAGAGTGCGCAGCGACTGATCGTTCGCCATGCGGAGCATCTCATTGTCTTTCCTGAGTCTCCTCAGCTCCCGGCCAAGCTTCTTGTTCTCCAGCTTCAGCTGCTTTTCGTCCAGCGAATCATTCATGCATCCCGCACTCCGTAAGATATGCTTACATTATCAGTAAGGTAAATGTGAAATTATGGAAATTGTTGTATTCTTTGCCTGTCTTTATTCCCTTCATCGGACAGTATTCCCCGTAGGCATAGTACCCCATGAAGGATACCCCCTCCGGAAGCCGCCCCATGTATGTGTTCACCTCCGCCGAGGTATTGTTGGCAAGAGCCAGGAATCTCGCGCAGCAGGAGTTGCAGAGCAGGGTATGTCTGCTCTGATCCTCCTTCAGTGCAAGGCTCGCCTTGTCAAAAACCTCCCTTACCGTTCTGTGCACATCATCACGGTTCAGTATGCCGATGGAAAGCCTGGAGCCCTCCGGCATCACTCCCAGGAAGGAGCCTGTCCCGGTCTCGTGATTCAGCACCGAGAGGTTACGCGCTATCTCCACCGTGTCACCGTCGCCTTTTTCCAGAGTCACTATGAAAGGCGAAAGGATATAGTCTCCAAGAACATCCGTCTTGTCTGTCTCCATCCCCTCTTTCTTCAGGGCATCCACGAAAGTGGTGCTGCCAAGCCTGTACACCACATTGCTCTTTGATTCCGTGATCTCATATGAGAAATGAGCCTTGTTCTCCACTGAATTGATGCACATGAACCACGGCTTCACATTACCTGCCACCAGTGCCATGACCTGGCCGTTGTGAGTCACATCTTTGTTGCAGAGCACCTGGAATCCCGAGAAGGTAAAGCCGTCGGATGCCGTGCCGCCATATACCGGTGCCCCCTTTCCCAGCTCGTCCAGCACCTTCACGATATCATCCCCGGCCACGTGTCTCTCATTTGTCACCATGCCACCGTAGCTTAGTATCAGCTTCACCGGAGAGGACAGCCCGTTCTCTGCCTGCCTGTAAGCCCGCGTGAGCTCATCCCTGTAGTTGTCCCTGTCCAGCTCGTCCGTCATACATACCGAGAACTCACAGTCATCGGCAGTGAGGATCATCATTGATATCCCCATTGGGCAGTACCCTTCTTTGCCGGTGAACATTGCGAGAGACGTGCATCCCATTATCGGGAAATCCCATTTCCTCCTGAGCCCGGCATACAGCTTAGAATACTCCGTCTCTTCCTCTACGAAGACGATCGCCATGCTGTTCTTTCTGAACCGGAAATCCGCAGCCTGTGAAAAGAGCTCCTCTACAGCCTCATCCAGATCATCTATCTCTTCCGTGTACAGTGTGATCGAATCCATTCATGCCCCTTCCGAAAGAATACCGTCTATCTCATCAAGCACCCTGTCATATTCCTGCATAAGCGACTCATGCTTCCCGCTGATGCCCGAAAGGTCACCCATCTTGGCATCCTGCTCCAGCTCCATGGCCATCTCCGCAAACTGCGCCGCTCCTATCATCCTGGCATTACTCTTCAATGAATGCATAGCCACGGTGTATGACCTTACATCGCCTTCGTCCAGTGCCTGAGTGAAGACCTTCCTGCGCTCCGCCGCCTGATCCTTGAACACCTGCAGCAGCTTTGTATAGAACTCCTCCTTGCCGGATGCGTACTTCAAGCCCTCTGCCCTGTCGATGACACCGTCCTTCGGCCCGTGACGCATAATGCTCTTCTTCGCTCCCGCATCCGTCACCTCCATCAGATCCTCCGTGAGCGACAGCAGCATCCTTCCGGTCACCAGTATGCTCTCTGCATATTCTCTGGTATTGCCCTCCGCCGTCTCCTTCAGTATCTGCTCATCCATGCTGAGTATCGTGTTCATGGGAGTAGTGATCTCACGTGAGAAGCCGGCAAGATAATCCGACATCTCTTTATTTGCTCTCTCCGCCGCCATACGTCTCTCTTCGGCCGCATCGCGCTCCCTCTGCATCTCACCTGTCATCATGGCCTTCTTCTCAGCCACCACAGTCTCTTTCCTCGCAGCATCCAGCCTCTCCAGAAGGATGTGTGAGAACTTCGCCACGACCGTGCACACCGCTCCCACCGCCACGGCCTCTATCAGAAAGCCTGCAGAGCGGGAGACCCACCAGATGAAGGGTGTTTCGAACTCGCCGTGATTGGCTCCGGGAGCTCTGAAATATAGTGATATTACTATCAGTATGTAGCTGATCACAGCGATCTTTATGGTGAAGACCATGTCAAAGAAAAGCAGACTCGTGATAAGAGCAAGAGAATAGCTCATATAGATACCTATGTTCTCATTGGTGGCGATCACGGCGATCACCACGCCAAGGCCTACCACGCACAGATATCTCCTGATCTTCGGCGATATCCCCGCCCTTTCGGCCAGCGTGGGAAGCCACAGTATCAGCAGGCTGATGAGTGCCAGATCGTTCAGCTCGGAATACTCTATCTGAAACAGCTTCAGGATATTTCCCAGATATATCATCGGGAAGGCGAGCCACAGCCAGCGCATCACACGGGTAAGGCTGTGTAGCACCCTCATCTCATTCTCATAGAAGAAGCTGGACTCACTTCCCATCCGTATCCCCTCTCATTTTGTAGTCCGTATCCTCATCGATCATCTTCAGCATGATCCTTGCGATATCGGGATCGAACTGTGTCCCCCTGCCGTTCTCTATCTCGCTTCGCACCATCTGCTGAGGCAGAGCCTTGCGGTAGCTCCTGTCGGACGACATGGCATCATAGCAATCTGCCACACATATGATACGTGCCACCTCCGGTATATCCTCCCCCGCTTTCCGGTCGGGATACCCGTTGCCGTCATATCTCTCATGATGCCATCTGGCGCCGACCGAAAGCTCCGGCAGCTCGGAGATCGTCTTGAGTATGTCATAGCCTCTCAAAGTGTGGCTCTTTATCTCTTCATACTCCTCCGGTGTCAGTCTGCCCGGCTTATTGATGATGGAGAGGGGAATGCCTATCTTGCCCACATCATGCAGCAGGGCGATACTGTATATCTCGGTCTGCTCTCTCTCAGACTTGTTCATGCGCTTCGCCATCTCCAGAGCATAGTCTGCGACGCGGCTGGAATGCCCCTTGGTGTAGGGATCCTTGGCATCTATCGTGCCTGCCAATGCCAGTATGACCTGCTTGGAGAGATTCTGTATCTTTCTGTTGTTCTCCGTGATGGCCTCTGTCTTGCGGTCCACCTCCTCCTGCATGGAGTCCTGCAGATGCTTGAGCTCCAGCACATGGCGGATCCTCTGCAGTGCCACCTGCATCACGAAGGGCTTGCGGATGAAGTCCATGGCGCCCGCCTTGAATATCTCCGCCTCGGTATCCGCATCATCATCCGCCGTGAGGAACACCACCGGCAGATTCTCGCAGCCCTCGATCTCGCGGATGCGAGCCATCACCTCGAGTCCGTCCATCCCCGGCATATGAAGGTCCAGCAGCACCAGCTCCGGCTTCCTCTCCTCTACCTCTCTCAGCGCCTCCTCCCCGGAGGATGCAGTCCTGATATGGTAGCGTATGCCGAATATCTCTTCAGTTGCCATGAGGTTCATGGGTTCATCATCGACAGCCAGGATAGTCTCCTTCTCCCTGGCGGACAGAGCATCTCTTACAGAGCGGATCAGCGTCTCCGGCAGCGCAGGCTTCCTTATAAAGTCCAGTGCACCCAGGCGCACTGCCTCTGTCATATCCTCTCTGTGAGAAGAGACTGTAAGAAATACAGTCTTGGTATCTTTGATATCGGGATCCTTCCTGATCTGCTTCAACAGCTCTATGCCGTTGGCATCTCCCAGCTCCACATCAAGCAGGAGCAGATCAAAGTGATCATCTTTAAGTGATGCGATGCACTCTGCGCCGCTCATCACGGACTTCACCTCGTACTTCATCTCGGTGAGGACCATCTCCGTGACCATGAGGCTCATCTCATCGTCATCGACCAGTAATACCTTCTCCAACTAAACCCCCCTCCATGCCGTACAGGTACAGATACGTATATTATACAGTTAAGAGCAGTATAAAAGCAACGAAATCCGCATTATTCGGGGAAATAATCGGTGAATATGTCCTTTTCGGCTTCGATCTTCACAGGTCTCTTGGGCGGCACTCCGTATTTATCCTCATAGGAATCAGCGAAGTCCTTATAGCTTCCGTACCCGCATGAATAGCAGGCTTCCGCCGGATCCTGCCCGTCCATTATCATCTCGTGTGCCCTGGTCAGGCGGCGGTTCTTCATATATTCCGCGAGCTGGCATCCGAAGGCAGTCCTGAAGTCCTCATCCAGCTTTGATGGCTCGGTCTTAAAGTGCTCCGCAATATCATCCACCGACATCACTTTACTGATATTGTCATTCACATATCTCAGGAGTCTGAGCATATCATCTTCTTCCGCAGCACTCAGAGGCACCGTCAGTGCCGACTCCTCCCTGCACCTTCCGGCCTCGATGAGGAACCTTATGACACCGAGTCTGGCTGCAAGATGCGACGCATAAGACGAGGATCTCTTTTCCCTGTCTATGCGCTCCAGCACACCGGCGAAGCTGTCTGTCTCCTTCATCTCAGGTCTGATGACATTCGCACTTCCGGTCGAGAAGAGATCCCGTATATGGCATTCAGGGATATCGTAGTCCTCCAGCATCTTCACGGAGATATAGAGCGTATATCTGTCATACAGGTTTCCGGGCGCGAAGGTCGGCTTATGAGGCACCCCTCTGCCCACCAGGATGATATCGCCGGCAGTCACATCATAGACCCTGCCGTCTATCATATAGCTGCCCGATCCGTACTTTACGAAGGTGACCTTGTAAAAGTCATGAACGTGTACATCTACATCCGTTCCAAGGGTATCCGTATTGTGGAACAGCCTGAAGTCTTCGTGCAGATATCCTTTTTCAGGTATCTTTGTATCAGCTTTATCAGATGACATTTCCGTATCCTTCCCCGTTGCTTTGTCTGTTATGGTAAAGTCTACCACATCCGCAGTGAAATTACTCTTCACTCCTCTTCTTTTCCTTCTTTCAGGAAGCTGAAGGTTTTGCCTTTGTTTTCGGATACGTATATGCCGCATGGATGGCAGCCCAGCTCTTCATTGTAATAGTCCCCGTTCGCTCCCTGGCCGACCTTAAGATACACCTTTCCCGGCTCCTCCCATACCTCCTCAGGCACTGTGAAGGGGTTGTAGAGCCTGCCGTCCGGCAAGGTTATCTCAGGCACGGGCAGCGACACCTCTGCAAAGCTCTCACCGCCGTCACCTGTCATATACAGAAGCCCATCGTCACCGCCGTTATAAGTCAGTCCTATGAAGCCCGTTTTGCCGTCCTCCAGAAAGGTGATGAGGTTCGCTTCTCCGCCGCTCCCCAGAAAGGGATCCGTATTGATGAGCTTCGCACTGTCCCTGTCACCCTTCTTTGCATAAGACATGAGCACATAATAGCTGCTCCCCAGAGCACGGTCGACAGGGACAAGCCCATACTCTCTGCCGTCGGGAGCTTCATATGTCACATCCGGCTCATATGTGCCCCAGAGTGCGATCGCCTCTCCGGTGATATCCGGATTGTACTGCTCAGTATAACCCTCATCCGCTTTTGCAGCATCAATCCCGTCCGCTTTGATCAGGTCATCATATTCACCGTCGATATAGCTGCTGATAAAAGAATACAGTCCGTTGTAAAACTCAGTCTCGTTCTCGCTGAAGCCGGCAAGATAAGGATTCTGTGAAAAAGAGTACCTCGTTTTGGCATCCCCGGGAGACGGTATGGTCAGGATGAAGCCGCTGTAGGCATCCCCTCCCTCTTCATAGGGAAGACGCTCAAAACAGTATGTGAGCCACTCACATATATCTGCGCAATAGGATTCAAGATCGCTCTTTCCCGGACCGTTCATGGCTATGACAGGGGTGTAGACTGTATCCGCTGGGGTTTCTCCCTTTTCCTCCTCCCACGACAGGCTTCTCTGTACGAGCTTTGGGAACACCTCATCGGTCAGGGCTTTGAAGCGCTCCTGCCGGTAGCTGTCGTGCAGTGCCATCCTGTCGTCCGTGCGAAAATCTATGCCGTCGGCTCTGATACTGTAACCGCCGCTTTCCCTTGTGATCCTCTCCACGTTCTCTATGGGGTATCTGTCCTTAAGGATCGCCGCTATCTCCTCATCGCTGTAGCCTTCGAAAGCCTCCCTGCCGTCGAAGAAGATCTCCACCTCCCTGTCCGGCTGCTCACTCCCGGAGAAGGTGATGACCACGCCATATGGCATCCATTCGACAGAATAGTTGTCCGGCCGGAAAGCCCCGCCGTCATCCGATATATCCTCGCGAAATGACTGCAGCTTCTCCCTGCCGTCATAAAGAGTCACCTTCGCATGGGACGGGCCAAAGGGAAAGTCAGCCTCTCCCACCGCCTGAAATCTGAGGCGGTATCTGCCATCCGGGGATGTCTCGCTCCCCACATCCGTGATACGCCATGAGACCATATACTTGATCCAAAGCAGCAGCGCAAGTACAAAAGCCACAAGTATCGCTAATATGATCCCCGTAAACTTCAGTATCTTCTTTACAGTCTCCATCACTTCTCGTCCCTTCATACAGATAGACCCAAACAAGTCTACATTATTGCGGAGGGCATGCGCTGTCCTCTCTGCGACAAGGGCATGCTGGCCTATACCGAGAATTATTACGAATGTCCCGTCTGCGGATCAATGCTGGAATTCTGATCAGATCACAGCCTTGATAGCATCATATGAAAAGCCTTTTGCCATAAGCTTTTTTATCACCTTCTGCCTGTCTTCGAATGACAGGTCCGCAATATCCTTATATTTTCTCTCTATCAGACTGCGAAGAGCCTCCTCCTCATCGATATCCGCCTCTTCAAAGGCCTGCTCCATGACATCCTTTCCGATACCTCTTTGATACAGCTTCTGCTCTATCATCTTCTTTGAGAGGGTCGCGGATCTCGATGCGATGAAACGCTCCGCATAGTCGAGATCATCTACGTAATGCTTCTCTTTGCAGTACGACAATGCATATTCGATCGCTTCTTCGGGATAGTATGCGTCCTTCAGCTTATCCCGCAGCTGCCTCTCGGTGCGTGCCATACTCTCCAGCAGATACAGGCATCTCTCTCTGGCTCTTTTGGACAAAAGCTCCACTATCTTCCCATATACCTCTTCGGAGATGATACTCCCCTCTGCGAGCTCATATTTCTTTATTTCTTTGGTATAGAGACAGAAGGCCGGTGTACCTTCATCCAGATACACCAGCTTCCTGTTCTTTCTGTATTCTTCTATCTTATAGATCTCAAGCTGCATGAGTCATCATGATGCCCGTCACGGGCGTGTCCGTCACAGACGGGGGCACCCCGTCAGTCGTCGCTCTCCTCCGTATCTGCCTTCCTTGACTTCTTACCGGAGGGCGCCTTGTCCTCGCTCCCGGCACTCTCATCCTCAATGAGCCCGTAGTGGGTACGTATCTGCCTGTCCACCTCTGCGCAGACATCGGGATTCTGCTCCAGATAGAGCTTGGCATTCTCTCTGCCCTGGCCTATCTTCTCACCGTTGTACGCATACCACGCTCCGCTCTTGTTGATGATGTCCAGATTCGATGCGAGATCCAGTATGTCTCCGGTCGTGGATATGCCCTGACCGAACATGATGTCAAACTCCGCTGTCTTGAAAGGCGGAGCCACCTTGTTCTTCACCACCTTGACTCTGGTACGGTTACCTATGATCTGGCCCGCTGCCTGGATCTTGTCTATACGCCTCACATCCAGTCTCACGGATGCATAGAACTTCAGTGCGTTACCGCCGGTAGTGGTCTCGGGATTGCCGAACATCACACCTATCTTCTCACGGAGCTGGTTGATGAATACTACCGTACAGTTGGTCTTGTTGATGATGCCCGTCAGCTTCCTGAGGGCCTGTGACATGAGCCTGGCCTGCAGTCCCATATGAGAGTCTCCCATATTGCCCTCTATCTCGTCCTTGGGCACCAGAGCCGCTACCGAGTCCACCACCACGAGATCCATTGCACCGGACCTCACCATGGTCTCGCATATCTCCAGTGCCTGCTCTCCGGAATCCGGCTGGGAGATATAGAGATTGTCTATATCCACTCCTATGCTCTTCGCATACTCCGGATCCAGTGCATGCTCCGCATCTATGAAGCCCGCGATACCGCCCATCTTCTGTGCCTCGGCTATCATGTGCAGGGTCAGGGTGGTCTTACCCGAAGACTCCGATCCGTATATCTCCACTATCCTGCCTTTCGGTATGCCGCCTATGCCGAGCGCCAGATCCAGTGACAGTGATCCTGTCGGGATGGAAGCGACGCTCATATCGGCTACGCTCTCTCCGAGCTTCATCACCGAGCCCTTGCCGAACTGCTTCTCTATCTGTGAAATAGCTACATCCAATGCTTTTACTTTTTCTGAATTGTCCATGATCTATACTCCATTTCTCGAACAGTTGTTCGTATTTCATTATACTATCCTAAAACATTCCGGCTGTCAACACATAAAAATCACATGTCCGTCACCTCCTCTGATATTCCTGCGGCTTCCGGTATCGCTGCGGGCTCCCGGTATCGTTGCGGGCTCCCGGTATCGTTGCGGGCTCCCGGTTTCGTTGCGGGCTCCCGGTATCGTTGCGGGCTTCCGGGGCTGATACGTTTTTTCGAGTATAAGCCCGCCCGGTCATGCACTTGAAAGTGCCCGAAGTCAGGGACGCCGGTACATGGATGTACCGGCGAGGCAATTACCTCGCATGGATGCGATTAATTGCCGGTCCCGTGACTCATATGCAGTTTATATGCACTTTCTTAGTGCTTCCGGAGCGGGGTTACCACGAGAAAAAACGTGTCAGCCCCGGGAACCCGCGCAATAACCGGTAGACCGCCTCAATATCATGAAAGCCCCTCATTCCCTTGCTTTGTCTGTCTTTGAATCCTCCGGGATATCCGGAAAGAAAAAAAGGTGCATCAGATCCGATGCACCTTGAAGTCTATCACTATCACCGCCATATGGCAAGCCTCACATACTCACGTTCGTCTCCTCGATTACATCCTTGGGATCCGTCTCGGACACATCCTCACTGGCGATCTTGCCGAACTCCTCCTTGGAATTCCTGAAAGCCTCCAGCAGCTTCGGGTTGAAGGCACCGCAGTCACCGTTCAGGATCATCTGGAAGGCTACATCGAAGGAATAAGCCTTCTTGTACAGACTCTCACTGATCAGAGCCTCGAAGCAGTCCGTCAGCGATACTATCTGCGCAGCTATCGGTATATCGTCACCCTTCAGGTTCTCGGGATATCCCCTCCCGTCATACTTCTCATGGTGAGACCTGGCGATGCTCTTACAGTACTCCATAAGCTCCTGATCCCAGTTGTCGGCTATCTGTACGATGATGTCATAGCCCCTTATGGTATGGGACTTCATATAGTCGAACTCCTCGGATGTGTACTTGCCCGGTTTGAAGAGTATCTCATCCGGTATCATGATCTTCCCGATATCGTGCAGCGCCGAGGCTGTAGTGATCATTTCGATCTTCTTGTCGTTCAGCTTGTATTCCGGGAACTCGTCCTTCATATGGACAGCCAGCACCTTTGTGAAGGCCTTCACCCGCCTGATATGGTTGTGATTCTCCGTATTACGGTACTCCACAATGGTACCCAGGGCGTCGATGATGATGTTGTTGTCCCTCTTTTGCTTCTCCGCCTGCTTCTCGAGTATCTTGTTCTGATTCTGCATCACGGCCACTGCCCGCTTGAGCTTGCTCTCAATCTCCCGGCGCGATTCAAAGAGAGCCACCAGCCTCTTTGCCCGCTGCAGCACCAGCTCGCTGTCATAGGGCTTCTTCACATAGTCGCATATCCCGTATCTGAAGCACTGCTCCACCACATCCATCTGGCTTTCGCCGGCACACAGTATGATCGGGAACTTGTCGTTGATCCCCTCTGCCTCCATCCGCTTCAGCACCTCGAGACCTCCCACCTTGGGCATCACCGTATCCAGGAACATCACGGCAATGTCGGACTCCATGGAGGACAGCAGGTCCAGAGCCTCAGCCCCGTCCGCGGCATCCAGTATCTTGTAATCATTTTTAAGCAGTCCCGTCAGTATCTGTCTGTTCGATGACTGATCGTCCACTATGAGAACTGTATCCCTCATATTCGTCCCTCTCTGATGATATACATTTTACAGATTCTTGACCGTTACCACGGCTCCGTCACTCTTCAGCTCCACGTACCGCTCTCCCTTGGCTTCCCACTTTGCCTTGTGCAGTATGCACGTGACCCCCTCGAAAGCCTGGCCCTCTATGCGTATCGTACACTCCCTGCTGTAGAGTATCTCGCGGTTGTATTCTTCCTTCTGTCTGGTCAGCTCTATCTGCTGCTGGTTGATAGTAAACATGGCATTGTCTATCTTCTTGAAGACGGGCATCTCATTCCTGATCTCGGGAGGATATTTCAGCTTCAGCTCCCTCATGGAGTTCTCCAGCATCATGAGCTGCTTCTGGTTCTCCTTCTGCCTGTCCATGAGCTCCTGCACCTTGTCTATGATCTCCTGGTCTATGCCTATCTGGATCTGCGTAGCCGTTCCGGCCGCATTGCCCAGATGGGTCACCTTGTATCCGTGGGAAGCGAAAGCCTTGCCTCCTATGATCACCTTGTCGGACAGTATCCGCCCTTTGGTGCGCAGCAGACTGTTGATACTGGTGGTCACCTGTATGTCTCCCTCGCAGATACAGATCACTCCCTCCAGGAACTTGCTTATCACTCCGCCCTTGGCGCTTACCTTGCCGCGTCTGCCGGCGTTCATGCCTTTGTTGAGGATGACCTTTCCTCCCGTGGAGATGATCTCCGCTCCGCCTACGTTTCCGTCTATTATGATATCCTCGGTAGCTTTTATCAGTGCACCGTTCTCCACATCACCCTTCACATGCACCGTACCGTCGAAGTCCACGTTTCCGGTGACGAGACTCACCTCTGTCACATCCAGATGCTTGATGACCTGCAGTATCCCGCCCCTCAGGCTCACCATGCCGCTGATAGCCGCGGTATATGTGTGCTTGTCTTCCGACAGCACGAAGCCCGAGCCCTTCAGGAGCCCCTGCTCTATGCCCTTCTTGCCCTTCAGCACGGCGCCGTTCACGGAGAAGCCGTCCTCTCCCTCCTCGGCATCATGATAGACTGCCAGCACATCGCCCTCATTCACCACGGTGCCCCAGTTCACATACTGATAGTCCACGGAGCCGTCCTCACGGATCTTGGGACCTTTGCCCGAATCCGCATCAAAGAAATACTCGTATCTCCCGTCCGCGCCCTTCTTGGGGATGGCTCCCCTGGCTACCAGTATAGGGTCTTCTCCGTACTGTCCTTCGCAGATCCTGTCGATATTCTCTTCCTGGTATCCCTGGGTGATATCATGAGCCCTCAGTGTCTCCATGATAGAGTCGCGCTTGATCCTGCCCTCTTTGAGCCTGACTCTGATATAGGCCTCTATGCCTCCGCTGGTGACACTTATCTCATAGTCACCGTCAGAGAAGGAAACCTCCTTCGAGACCTCCTGCAGCCGGATGCGGCGCTTGCGCATCTCGCTGCTCGTGTACATGAGAGTGGCATAGGGTGTGACGTCCAGGCCGTCCTCGAGTCCCAGCCTGATCTCCCGCATCTGCTCCCAGTCGTAATAGGGATTCGCATACCTCGATGTATCAAGCCTCTTCTCCAGACCCAGGCGGATCTCTCTCATCTGCCTCCAGCCGAACTTTATGTCCGCATAGGTCGTGACATCCACATCCTCTTCCAGACCTATCCTGATCTCGGCTATGGCAGCTCCTCTGAAGTCATTCTCTATATAGGGGTCCAGATCGAGACCCGCCTTGAGTGCGAGCCTTATCTGGTAGAGCTGCTCCGGGTCGTAGCGCTGCTCCACATACTTGTATATATTGAGTTCTTCTTCTTTGGATTTGCGGATCTGCTTCAGTACACCTGCACTGTACTGTGTGTCCGCCGAGATGTCTATCCCCTTCAGCAGTCCCTTGCGTATCTGGTGCATCTTCTCATAGGGGAGAGAGGGATCAGCGTATATGCTGACATCGACCTGCTGCTCCAGGCCCTCGAAGATCTCCTCCATCTGCATCCAGTCAAACTCGGGCCGGACATAGGGAGCCACGTCGACACCTTCCATGAGCGCAAAACGGATCTGCCTCATCTGAATGGCGAGGAAATCAGGGTTCTCGTATATAGATGTGTCGATCGAGGCTTTCTTTCCTTCCTCTATCTCGAAGAGCTGGTCACTGGTATACTCTGCCAAAGTGAGCCTCCTGCCTGTCGCATTGCAAACACAATCCTAAAATATATGATACCACACTTGTTATATATACGTATATGCAATTTATCCCCGAAATAAAGCAGATATTTTTTTCCTGCCGGTCATTTCTCAGAGAAGGTGCGCTCTGTCAGGCTCTCCAGCAGGCTGTGCCTCAGCATGGTGAGAGCCGTAGCCGTGGCGCTCTCTCTTATCTTCTCACGCTCTCCCGAGAAGACGAACTTCTTCACCTTGATACTGCCCAGTACCGACACCCCGATGTAGGTGAGCCCCACAGGCTTCTCCTCGCTGCCGCCGTCAGGTCCCGCTATACCCGTAAGAGATATCGCCGCATCCGCCTTGGTGGCCGCAGCGCATCCCTTCACCATCTCCTTGGCACACTGCTCGGATACAGCTCCGTGCTTCTCCAAAGTGGAGCGCTTCACCCCCAGATACTTCCTCTTGGATTTGTTGGAATAAGTGATGAATCCTGTCTTGATCACCTCCGATGCCCCGGGCACGTTTATAAGCCTGCTGGTCAGCATGCCTCCGGTGAGAGACTCTGCAGTAGCCAGCGTCAGCTTGTTCTCATCCAGAAGCTGCAGCACAGAGGCCTCCAGTGTCACATTCTCATCGGTAGTGAAGATGTATGAGCCGAATCTCTTCTTGATCTCCTTTACCACAGGCTTCACAAGCTTTCCTGCTGCCTTCTCGTCGGGTGCCGAGGCTGTGACTCTGATGTCCACCTCTCCCACCTTGGCATAGGTCGCTATGGTCGGATTGGTCTGGGCATCTATCAGATCCTTAAGCTCAGTCTCTACCAGACTCTCTCCCACTCCGCAGAGCTTCACCATCTCGGACACGAAGACCGCATCCGATTTCTCCCTGATATAGGGCACCACCTGATCGTCCCACATCGGTATCAGCTCACCGGGAGGGCCGGGCAGCAGTATCGCCGTCACGTTCTCTCCCTCCACTATGATCCCGGGTGCGGTACCGTTCTTATTGTATAGCACCTTCGCTCCCTCGGGCACCAGCGCCTGCTTGCGGTTGTTGTCGGTGTATTTTATATCTCTTTTTTCGAAGAATTTCTTTATCTGCTTCCAGGCCTTCTCGTCCTCCACCAGCTTCCTTCCCATAGCCTTCGCCACGGTCTCCTTGGTGAGGTCGTCCTCGGTGGGTCCGAGTCCTCCCGAGAGGATCACTATATCCGCTCTCTTCGCCGCTTCGTCGAAGACCTCGGACAGTCTCCCGTCATTGTCACCTACCACGCTCTGGTAGAAGCATGACACTCCAAGCCCTGCCAGTCCCCTTGAGATATAGGCCGCGTTGGTGTTCACGATATTTCCCATAAGTATCTCGGTACCGACACAGATTATCTCAGCCTTCATCCTTCATCACTCCTTTATTCTTCACTATATAATCAATGAGCGACACTACCGTGAGTATCAGTGCGATATATGTCACCACAGTCGATGCCGTATGCCATGCCGGATGTCCGATCCCTGCGAGCAGCATTATGATCATGATCATCTGGAAGGTAGTCTTGAACTTGCCCCAGTACGAGGCTGCTATCACCACATTCTTCTCTGCTGCGATGATACGGAAGCCCGAAATGATGAATTCTCTCGCTACGATGATCACAGCTATCCAGGCATCCAGGTCCCCAAGCTCCACCAGGCATATCATGGCTGATACCACGAGCAGCTTGTCTGCCAGAGGGTCTGCGAACTTGCCGAAGGTCGTGACCAGATTATACTTCCTGGCTATCTTGCCGTCCAGCAGGTCCGTAAGGGATGCCACGACGAAGATCACCAGTGCGATCCATCTCGACTTATCCCCCATGAAATTCGTCATCAGTATGGCGACAAAGAAGGGTATGAGCACCACCCGGAACAGGGTGAGCTTGTTGGGCAGATTCATTTGCATATATTTATGTAAACCTCCAATCCGGTCTCTTGTTTCAGATCATATCAGCCAGAAGATCGTATCCGCGGGACCCGGTGATCATCACATCCGTCATGTCTCCGCTCATGTATCCGGCGCCTTTCGCATTCTCTATATAGACATATCCGTCTATATCAGGTGCATCCCTGTAGCTCCTCGCCACATAGACGCCCCCGTCTATCACTCCCTCTATCATCACCCTGATCCTGCGTCCGTTAAGGGCCGCCTCGTTTTCAAACGCCACCTGCTGCTGAGCCTCCATGATCTCCCGCTGCCTGCGCTTCTTTGTGGAGTGATGTATCTGTCCCTTCATGCCTGCGGCCTTCGTCCCCTCCTCTGCGGAATAAGTGAAGTCTCCCAGCCTGTCGAACCTCATGCCGCGCACGAAGTCAAGGAGTTCCCTGTGCTCCTCCTCCGTCTCTCCGGGAAAGCCGGAGATAAGGGTGGTACGGAGGGCTATATCCGGGATCCTCCGTCTCAGCTTTTTAGTTATGTTAACCAAACTCTTTTTGTCCGTCTTCCTCCCCATCAGCCGGAGGATACGGTCCGAGCAGTGCTGTATGGGCATATCCAGATAATGACAGATCTTCGGCTCCGATGCGATGCACTCTATGAGCTCGTCGGTGATCTCCTCCGGATAGCAGTACATGAGGCGGATCCACTCCGGTCCCTCTATGGCACACAGCCTGTGGAGCAGCTCGGGCAGGGCTTTCTTCCCGTAGAGATCCGTCCCGTAGACGGTGGTCTCCTGTGCTATCAGTATCAGCTCCTTTATCCCCCGCTCCGCCAGATCCTTCGCATCACTTATGATGTCGTCCATGGGAACGGATCTGTAGTGTCCCCTCACCTGGGGTATCACACAGTAGCTGCAGTTCTTGTTGCACCCGTCGGCTATCTTCAGGCTGGCGCTTACCGGAGCTGACAGCTCCCTGCTGCCGGTAAGATAAACGTATCTGTCTATACTTGCCGTGTGTACAAATGGCTCCTTCGCCCTGTTCTCCGTCTGAGCGGGCGCCATCACCTCGTCTGCCGCATCCGCTATGGCATCTATGGAGGTCGTGCCCACTATGGCATCCACCTCCGGCATTTCCTTTTTTATCTCTTCAGCATATCTTTGGGCCAGGCATCCGCACACTATCAGCTTCCTGCCGGTCTGCCCCATCTCTATGATGGTATTTATGCTCTCTTCCTTGGCATCTCCTATGAAGCAGCAGGTGTTCACGACGATGATGTCCGCATCCTTTGCCTCAGTCACCATACGATATCCGCGCTTCACCAGAAGGCCTGTCATCTGCTCGGAGTCCACGAGATTCTTGTCGCATCCGAGAGATATAAAAAAGACCCTGAATGTTGATTCAGGGCTTTTGGGAATTCCGTTTTCAGATGAAGACTTCATCCTGATCGTGACTCTCTATCTTGAGCTTGCCCTCGTACAGTTCCTCTACAGCTGTGGAAAGCGGCTTGTCGTACTCAGTTGTCTCGATCATCGGATCGGATCCGTCCACTATCTGTCTGGCACGCTTTGCGGTAGCCAGGACTATCGAATACCTTGAATTGACTATGGGTGCGTCTCCCTCCTGTACATCAGCATTGACGACATCCATTAGATCTCCGTATGACGGGTGCAGCATATTTCTCTCTCCTTCTTATAAACTCTCGTTTATCATTGATACTTCTTAAGCCCGGCCTCAAGCTCTGCGGCGAGCTCCGCCTCATGCTCTACGGTGTAGTGGGCAGACTGTATTATACCATGAACTCTTGCCGTGCAATCATCTATATTATCATTTATCACGAGATAATCATAGTCTTTTATGTATTTTGTTTCTTCACCGGCTCTCTTCATGCGGCGGTCTATGACCTCATCGGTCTCTGTCCCCCGTCCCTTGAGCCTTCTGTATATCTCGTCCGCACTGGGAGGTGTGAGGAAGATCAGCAGCGTGTCGGGATATCTCTGCTTCACCTGCATGGCGCCCTGCATCTCGATCTCCAGCACCACGTCCTTGCCCTCGTCCATCCTGGCGAAGACAAAATCCGCAGGTGTACCGTAATAGTTCCCCACGTACTCGGCGTGCTCCAGCAGGAGTCCCTTGTCTATCATCTCCTCGAACTCCTCCCTGGTCTTGAAGAAGTAGCTGACGCCCTCTTCCTCTCCGGGTCTCGGTGCTCTGGAGGTGGCAGATACCGAAAGAGCATAGTTGTCATATTCCGAGATCAGTTTTTTCATCACGGTCCCCTTGCCCGAGCCCGCAAAGCCCGAGACAATGGTAAGTATGCCGCGCTCCTTCGCCATAGCTTATTCTCCTTTTTCTGCTTATAGATATCATCGTCTCAGATGGCCATGCACAGTACAGCGCGAGCGCTGCCTGTGCATAGCCATCGAGACCGGGCTTTTATTCTACGTTCTGGATCTGCTCTCTGATCTTTTCGATCAGGGTCTTGAGTTCTATCGCTTTGTCGGTGAGAGCCAGATCTCCCGACTTTGACAGCGTGGTATTGGCTTCCCTGTTCATCTCCTGGGCTATGAAGTCCAGCTTCCTGCCGCAGGCACCGCCCTTTATGAGCTCATCCTTCATGGCCTTCACATGGCTCTTGAGCCTGACGATCTCCTCATCCACGCATACCTTGTCCGCATATATGGTGACCTCGGTCACGATCCTTGCCTCGTCGGCCTTCACGTCGAGGCTGCCTAGCATATCACGCAGCTTGTCTTCCAGCTTCTTCCTGTACTCCGTCACGATCTCCGGCGAGTGCTCCTCGATGAAGCCCACATATCCTTCCATCTCGTCCAGCTTCGATATCAGGTCGCTCTTCAGGTTTCCGCCTTCCTTTTCTCTTGCAGCCACGAAATTCTCGCAGGCACCTCTTACGGCCTTCTCCAGAGTGACCCACAGCTCCTCCTCGTTGGCAGCCACATCCTCCATGGTGAATACATCCGGGAATCTGGCCAGCACCGACAGCCGGACATCATTCTGTATGCCGAAATCGTCTGCCATCTCCTGGATATACTTCATGTACTCATGAGCCAGGGCAGAATTGTACTTCACGGTCTCTGCCGCGCCGTTGTAATCCTCCAGCGTCACGAAGACATCCACCTTGCCCCGCTCCATGTATTCCTTCATCACATTTCTGATGTTCGCCTCGAACATCGAGAGCTTCTTCGGCATCTTGACGGAAACCTCCAGATACCTGTGGTTCACGGCCTTTATCTCTACTGTATATTTCCTGTTGTTCTCGGTGATCTCGGCTCTGCCGAAGCCGGTCATGCTCTTTATTGCAGTCATGTCGTACCCTTCTCCTAATACCTAAAGTCGCATCCGCACAACGCGCGACCATACAAGTATAACATCCGCCCCGCTCTTTCTCAATCCGATCGTATCACTCATCATAGTCATCATACTCATCCCCGAAGTCCTCATCACGGTAATCCCCGTCACGGTAATCCTCGTCCTCGTAGTCCTCATACCCGTAATCCTCATCATCCGCCTCATCATCCGCCTCCGGATCATTCCTCTCCGGGAAGACGAGCTCCAGCACATGGCTGTGATGCAGTATGAATATGGCTGCCAGGACGAAAAGATGAGTGTAGAAGACACCGACTATATAATAATTCCTCTCCAGAAGATACCCTGCACTGAAGCCGAAATAGCAGAGTCCCCCCGTAAGAGCCAGCCCCGCGATGAGGAGCAGTGAATTCCTGAAGGCATTTCTTATGGCATGTATGAAGTCCATGAAGGAAGCGTCGAAGTACACGAAACGGCCCACCATGAGTCCAAGATAATACATCATGACCGGACTGTATTCACTCTCGTCTCCTATCACGTTGAGATATGCCAGGATGATGATGGCATAGAACATGCCGAGCATGCGGATGGATGCCTTCTCCTCCTTGTCTATCTTCTTCAGCGGGATCACCAGCCGGTCCAGAAGCGTGTTCAGCACGCAGGACAGACAGATCAGAAGGAGAAGGACAAAGTCCCGGCCTCCTTCCCAGACACTTATCAGGGTACCGAATGAGGCGTACTCCGCACTCCCCTCCATGCCCTGCAGGCTGGTGTAGATATGGTTGATTATCACGTATGCGCAGGCGAAAGACATCACCGAGGTGGCGGAGATCATCATCTCGTAGAATCTCTGCACGCGGTTCTTTGCCTTTTTGCCGCCATGGTACGAGCCTGCAGATGCCCGGCTTACGACGATGATCAGGACATCGCACAGCAGGACTCCCGCAAAGGCCGCAGCAAGGAATATCAGCTTCTGCTGCAGAGTAAAGTCAGGATTCAGATATGCATCTACTGTCATCTCTTACAGCTTCAGATCCCCGTCTTTTGCCCAGCCCAGCTTCTTCACGCCCATATGGATGAGCGGGCAGAGCAGTGCCGGCAGTACAAAGGATATCAGTATGAGACCCGTCCAGTCCATGGCTGTGACGGCAGACTTCGTACCGGCTGCGATGTCATTCACCCATCCGGTATATACGCCGATCTGTCCCACCAGTCCGCAGGTACCCATACCTGAGGACACGGGGGTGCCGTTCATCTGCATCTTAAAGAGGCAGGTGGCCAGAGGTCCCGTGATCGCCGATGTGACGATGGGAGCTATCCAGATCCTGGGATTCTTCACTATATTGCCCATCTGAAGCATGGAGGTTCCTATCCCCTGAGAGATCAGTCCTCCCCACTTGTTCTCCTTGAAAGACATCACCGCGAAGCCTATCATCTGTGCAGAGCAGCCTGCCACAGCGGCGCCACCCGCGAGTCCGGTGAGCGACAGTGCGGCACAGATCGCAGCCGACGATATGGGAAGTGTAAGAGCCACGCCCACTATCACGGATACGAGTATGCCCATGAGGAAGGGCTGCAGGTCGGTAGCCCACATGATGAGCTTGCCCACCTGGCTGGCAGCGCTGCCCAGCGCCGGAGCCCACCAGGCCGAGAGTGCTATACCTACCCCTATGGTCACGAGTGGTGTGACGAGAATATCTATCTTCGTCTCCTTGGAGACAGCCTTGCCTATCTCCGAGGCGATGATCGCGATGAAGAGCACAGCCAGAGGACCTCCCGCCCCACCCAGAGCATTGGAGGCGAAACCCACCGTCACAAGTGAGAAGAGTACCAGAGGCGGGCACTGCAGTGCATATCCTATGGCCACTGCCATGGCCGGTCCGCTCATGGCGGATGCCAGTCCTCCCACCGTATATTCCGCACCTCCTATGGTAGCCACTGTCTCGGTGAGGAATCCGATGTGGAACTGTGTCCCTATGGTATTGATTATCGTCCCGATGAGCAGCGAGCAGAACAGTCCCTGCGCCATCGCTCCCAGAGCATCTATCCCGTATCGCTTCAGGGAGATCTCGATATTCTTCTTTTTCATGAATGCTGTGATCTTTTCTTTCATTTCAGGTACTCCTTGGTAAGGCTTTCATTTCACAAAAACCGATTATATGAAAAAAAGAGTGCCAATGCAACAGTCATTCACGAAAGCTCCGGTAATGTCCTCTCAGACTTTTATCAGCTCATAGTCTCTCGTTCCGAGACCTATCTTCTCGCCGTGCTCAAGAGTCTCCTTCCACCTGATGTTGGGATTGCTCCTGAGTTCCGAAGTTTAATATAGCACTAATAATCCGCAAGCCCTTGTGGCATGCGGTCTTTTTTTGTCAATATTTTGTATTTTAGGTATGGTTTATTACGGTTTATTGTGGTATAATAGACG
>Ga0256405_10002378_pt1 | contig 43656 bp, 37 predicted proteins | sample RumenRJG_02DNA_FD_189096 | JGI IMG/M metagenome (GOLD analysis project Ga0256405, IMG submission 189096) | Bovine rumen microbial communities from Lethbridge, Alberta, Canada - RJG_02 | ecosystem: Host-associated > Mammals > Digestive system > Stomach > Rumen | place: Canada: Alberta... | reverse complement strand
GCGAGCCTCGTGGCAGATTCCGCAGGAATCTGGCATATAGCACCAGCCCTCGCGAAGCGAATTCCAATGGGCTGGTGTTCCCAGAAGCGCAAAGCGCGAAGCGGTCCGATATCGACTTTTAACACTCACATCTTAATATTATATAGTGTGTTGCATTTTTTGGGTATTTTATCTGCATAATTGTTATTATTTAACAGATATAATACTTAAAATATTTGATATAATTCACTTTAGAGATTATGCACAGATTATAGTCATTATGTCTATTATCATACTACTTCTAGCAAAATTGAATATTTTTGTTTAATAACTAATTCTATTGGCTCGAGTATTTCGCAATGATTATTGTATATGAAAAGGAGAGTGTACGATGAATTTTAGTAATGACCACATCGTCATTGACAATGGCGGCTACCCGGAAGTTCGTTTTGAGGAGACTCAGAGTCTCTACCAACTTCTTGAAAATGCAAGCAGACTGTTTGATAACAAGATTTTTATCAAATGGGCTTATGAGGACACAGTTTATGAGAGGAGCTACAAGGAGCTCTTTGAGTCTGCAAAAAGACTTGGTGAGTGGGCTAGTGAGGAGCAGACCAAATTAGGTCACACTTTACATGCCGGATTTTACGGTCGTGTAGGTTTTAACTATCTTTCCGCTCTCTTTGGTGTCAACGGTGCCGGCGGTGTAGGTGTACCACTGGATGTTCAGCTCTCTGCACCTGACCTGCTGAGAAACGTTAATAACGCAGATGTAGACGTTCTTTTCTATGATTTTGAGAATATCTCTCAGGTTTCCTATCTTAAGGAAAACGGTTCAAATGTCAAAAAATTTATTTGTATACAAAACATAAAAAATCAGGATAGTGTTTCTACTCTCCGTAATAGCTATACAGGTGATAACTTTATAGATAGATCAAAGAGTGAGGATTGCGGTATCATACTTTTCACATCTGGTACCACAGGTGATCCTAAGGGAGTTATGCTCTCCAATGCAAACTTAATTGATAATGTCTTCTGTAATGATGATCTCGGCGACCAGTACAACGAGGTTGTATTAAACGTATTACCTATTCATCATGTTTACTGCATGAATGGTGATGTTTTCTGTCTGCTGCGTTATGGCTCCACCCTGGCAGTATGCAGCTCACTCCAGAAACTCTTTAAGGAAATAAAGCAGTTCAGACCTACCTATATCAGGATGGTCCCTATGATGCTTAAGCTCATAAACAATCGTCTCCAGCTAACACGTAAGCAACATCCTGAATGGTCTGTAGACTCAGTTCGTCAGGAGGTTTTGGGTGATCGTCTGTATAAGCTCATCAGTGGAGGCGGATACCTGGCTCCTGAGCTTGCAAATTCCATAAGTGAGTTTAATATCCTTATCGGTCAGGGCTATGGAATGTCTGAGACCTCTCCAAAGATTGCTGTACCTGATTACAGCCGAGTGGAGAAGCGTGCCAGTGTAGGTTTTATAGTAAGAAAATGTCAGACTCGTATCGTAGACGGTGAGCTCCAGGTAAAGGGTCCATCAGTTATGATGGGTTATTACAAGGATCCTGAAAGTACAAAGGAGGCCTTTACTGAGGATGGCTGGTTAAAGACAGGAGATCTTGCTCATATAGACGAGGATAACTTCCTTTATCTTACAGGCCGTAAAAAGAACCTCATTATTTTATCAAATGGTGAGAATGTCTCTCCTGAGACTATAGAGAACCTCTTTGATGGAGATCTCATAATCACAGATATCGTTGCTCTCGGTGAAAATGACAAGATCATTGCCGAGGTATATCCTAACTTTGAGTACGCAGACTCCGTAGGCATCAAGGATATTGAGGCTGCGGTAAAAGAACTGGTCACAAAGCACAATCAGGAGCTGCCAACATTCGCACGAATCTCTGATGTGGTTATAAGAAATAAACCTTTTGCAAAGACAGCTTCAAAAAAAATCATCAGAAGCAAAGTACAGGATGAGCGTAAGAATGCTGAGAACCAGCGGGATGTCATAGTTCAGCCAAAGAATGAAAACCAGAGGAAGCTCATTGAGATCATTTCAGGTCTCATCGACAATGATATGATCGGCATCACTACTGATCTGTTTTCTGCCGGCATGGACTCCATGGCTTGTATCCAACTCATTGAGGAAGTTGAGTCTCAGATGGGCAAGATCCTGAGCTATAACGATCTCCTGAACAACAACACTGTTGAAAAGCTTGATGCATTCCTGGGTGTTACAAAGGGCATGGAGGTATATCCATATCAGGATAAGTATCCTCTTACAGGTATGCAGATGTATTTCGGTTATGTCATCCCTGGCAACACCACAGGTAATCTGCCATTTACATTTGAGCTTGATAAATCCATCGATCTGGCTAAACTCAGGGACGCTATCATCACTACCATCAATGCACATCCTGGTGTAAAGGGTATGATCCAGCCTGATCCTGAAACACATTATCTCATGCTCTACCGTCATGATGACTGGGAGCCAGATGTACCTATCATCAAGTTGACTGATGCTGAGTGGCCGGAGACCGAAAGTAATCTCCTGCAGGCATTTAAGTATGACGGCGTAGATAAGCTGTATCATATCCATCTTTACCAGACAGAAACACGTAAGTTTATGCTTTTTGATGTCAGCCATATAATGGGTGATGGTATAAGTATGAATATCCTTCTTGAGGATGTTAACCGTGCATATCAGGGCAAGACTGTTGAAAAAGAGATATATACTATTTATGACTATATCCTCGATGATTGTCAGCTAAAGGATAATGGTGGATTCCGTAAGGGCACTCTCTACTACGATGAGATGATGCGCGGCTACAAGCTCCAGCGTTCTCTCCTCAACAAGAAAGACCGTGAGGATCTAAATCATGCCGACAAGGGAGTAATCAGAAAACGTTTTGATAAAACATCAAAACGTATGATTCAGAACTTCTGTAAACTTAACGGTGTTTCTGAGAATGTTCTCTTCCTGACATCCTTCAACTACGCCGTGAGTCTGTTTGCCAACGAAAATGATGTTACCACCTGCAGTATCCACTCAGGAAGAACTGATGGTCGTTGGAGACGTCTGGTTGGACCATTGTTTAAGACCTACTATCTCCGTACACAGCGTATACCTCATGAGCTTACAGATACTTTCCTTAAGCGTGTTGGAAAGCAGATAATGGACTCAATGCAGAGCCCTATCAGCTTGAGCCGTGAGGGTGAAATGTTTTTCCAGTATCAGGGACAGATACTTAACGTCCCTGAAATCGGTGGTCTCCCTGCAAGAACCATCCACCTGCAGCTTGACTCTCTTCCATTCCATATGAATGTTATGGAGGATGACAACGGTTATTATACTGAGCTCCGTTTCTGGAAAAACCGTTTTGATGAAGATCAGTTAAGACTTTTCCTTGAGTGCTATGAAACTATACTCAATACATTTACAACAGAAACAAGTACCAGAAAGGTGAAATACCATCTCCCTGAGGAGGTATTCCCTCACCTCTATAGTGTCACAGCCGGTGAGCTTAATGCAGAGGCAGGTAAGGAACTCATCAAGCTTCCAAGCACTGACCGTGTCAAGGTTTATATCCTTGATGAACACTATGCCAAGAAGCCTCTTGGTGCATGGGGAACGCTGTTTATAAAGGATGTACCTCCAGTATCAAACATTGAGATAATCAATGACCCATGGAGAGAGGGAAAGCTTTATAATACAGGCATTACAGCCAGAATAATGATTGATGGACGTATAGACTTCCTTACAAATAGTGGACGAATTGTAATGACAGATGGTGCAAAGGGCCGTAAGTACTATGACATCGGCACTCTGGAGAAAGCTCTGGAGGAGCTCACTACTGTAGAAAAGTGTCACGCTTATCTCGTATTTGATAAGGAAATCCGTGAGATGAAACTGGTAATGGATGTAGAAACAGATCAGGATTCATTTATCAACCGTATCAGAAGCTACGCAGGTACAACTGCCGGAGATGACATGATACCGGCTGTGGTCAATATCACAAGCAACTATAAGCCACAATAATATGATATTAGTGTCATAAGTCTTCTCCCACGTGTGCTTGCACAAAAGTGGGAGATAGACTTCATGACACGCCCCACATGGAGCACGTAAGGACGCTTTTTGCGGCCTGAGAGTGCGGAATGTGGGAGGAACGCGAGCCTCGTGGCAGATTCCGCAGGAATCTGGCATATAGCACCAGCCCTCGCGAAGCGAATTCCAATGGGCTGGTGTTCCCAGAAGCGCAAAGCGCGAAGCGGTCCGATATCGACTTTTGACACTCACATCATAATATGACACAAAAAGTGCGGTCCCTAGGGATCGCACTTTTTATTACTCTTCTAAAAAAGAGCCGTCCAAAATTTTGGATAGCTCTCATTTTTATTAAATAATATGTTAATAAACTTATAATCTATTGAGACTGATAAAACTTAACATAAAAAAGGTGTCTTAGTTATATCCGAGCTTTTTAGCAAACTCCTCAATGTTTGACTTTTTAGCAACAACTGAAGAACCATAGAACAAAGTATTGTCAACTGCACATACATGATAGTAAACGCCATCGGCTGTAACCTTTAATACCGAATAGTTATTGCCTGACATCGTACTCTGACTCTTATCAGATGCATCCATATCCTCAATCTGCTGCTGCATTGAGTCCATCTGAGCATTGGCAGCATCTACTGACTCAAAAACATAGAACTCATATGACTCTGTGTGATCATCATCAACTCCGTAAATTGATGTAGTAATACCTACATCGGTATTATAATCTGCTGTATCATCAAATACCTCAAATCCTAGATCCTCTACTGCAGTCGCAAAATCATCTGGTGTCACTGCAGTCTTTTCCAGCTTAACACCACATCCTACCATTGCAAGCATTGCAGCGGCAATCAAAAAGATACCTAATTTTCTTACTCTCATACCATTCCCCTTTTAAGTAAAAAAAATATTTATGTACTTTATTACGCTATAAAAAACCGCATAATATATTATCATTTATACTACTATTGAGGTTACTAATGCAAGGGGATTAAATTATCAAAATATAGTAAAATTCTAGCCTCAAAAGCCGACAGACGAAAATCATCTGTCGGCTTTAACATTAATTGATATTCTCTGTATCGTCCTGGGCTTTAGCCTCATTTTCCAGAATCTCTGTTACATTTTTATGAATCTTATCATCATCAACTGACAGGTGCTGCTCCGCAAACTTTCTTATATCACTTTCATTTTCAATGATCGACTTGGCCGCTTCATTAATATCATTTCTAAGTGCCTCAGTATCAGCAGGACTTATCTCTGTAAGATTGTTAAATAACTCTTTATCCTTTTTGGTATGCTCAATGTCCGGATGATATTTCTTAATTGACAAACGTATCATCTTTCTCCTAAAGAACTTCTCAAGGATAATATCCTTACGTTTCTGTACAAAAGCTATAAATAAAATAGCCAAAAGCAAAATACCCATATAACCAAGAATAGGATACATTACTCCAATCAGCTTTTTAAATCCTCCAAAACTGCAGATATAGCCCACAACTACAACAGCTATCATGACTATACGCATCCTCTTTGTATCACCATTGGAAAATCTCCTGGCAATTGAATAATACAATGAAAATGCAGTATTAAAAATAAGCGAGAATACTGTAAATGCATAAATTGTAGCAAATATCGGATGTATGTTGTTTACTATAGCGAGCATAGGCATATCAGCATCCTTTACTACATCAACATTGGCAAATATCGAGAATGATGCTGCCAGAACAATAACACCTACCATAATGCCACCAATAGTGCCGCCCTTTGAGGCAACACCAATCTGTACAACAGCTCCGCCCAAAATGAACGCCATAGTTACACCAGTCATGGCACACAAAGCGTAATAATTAATAACTGACAACCAAAGGTTACTCATGGCAGGCTCTATTGTTTTGGCTGATACATCCAGCATGTTAAAATTATAAGTCTTGCCAATAAAAGTATACGCTGTGATCATCAATATCATAACTATCATCACAGGTGTAAAAATACCAAGCACACTTGTTATCTTATCAAAATCCATAAAGGCAACAATAATGATAAGTACTGAACATATTAACGAACCTAACCATGCAGGTACTCCAAACTGCTGATTTAGATTTGATCCGGCACCAGCCACCATTACAAATCCCATAACAAAGCTGCCAATTACAAGTACAATGTCGAGAAGTCTCGTAAATATAGGATAAGTAATCTGAGAGAATACCTCCTCGTGATTGTCAGCTCTGTAATAACATCCAAATGTGACCATAATACGTCCAAATATCACGTTAAGGACTCCCAACAGAAAAACACCCACAAGTCCAATCTTTCCGAAGCACAGGAAATACTGTAATATATCCTGTCCACTGGATAGACCTGCACCAATGATTACACCGATATACGCAAATGCGATTTTCAAATATTGATTTTTCAAATAGTAAAACTCCCTCCTTATGTTGTATTAGATCATATACATTTAACAATTGATACATTTACCATAACTTCATATCACAATCAGTTCACTAAGATATAAGCACAGATTATACTTACTATATCACAATTCCAGATATTATTCCACCCGACAACATTCGTATAATTATTGTAAATCTTAATGATTAACTATTTTTATGTATTTTTTATCGACTACTTTATATAAAACTTCAATAAAAGAAACAAATAATTCATTTAAAATATGAATAATTTGTAGATTCTCCTCATCACAAATTTGTGGAAATACAATAAAAAAAGGCTACTATAAAGTTCTTTTTAAAAAGCACTCCATAGCAGTCCATCTGTATCTAAGTAACATTCATTTTATCAATCAATCACTATCTTAACCTGTACATCCTTTTTCTTTGTACTCTCTGCATTTTTATACATTTCATCTATCAGTTGTTTTAATTCCGGATTGATTTTTTCATTTACATGGTATTTTTCTCTCCAACCTATATACTTTCCACTTTTAATTCTTTTATCTACAGGTCTTGCTGTATTTGAAGGAATATACCACTTACCTTTTTCTTTAACTGCTCCATCAATTTTTCCCTGTTTACATAATATTTGTAAATGCTTTCTACTAATATTCCATTTTTCTGCAAAAAATTTCACGTCACGATAATCACTCATACCTTCACCCTCTTTAACAACTTAAAGCACAATATCTACTTAAGTTACTAATTGTCACTAAACCTAATGCATTTCTATATATATATATAAGAAAACATATAATTTATTAATAGTATCACACTATGCATCTATTGTATACATCACTTATGTCTACATAAGTTATATCTACAAACTTATCAAAATATAATACTCAAAAACGGAGAAATACATTTATGATAAGACTAAGAATAAAAGAAATATTAGCCGAACAAAATCATTCCAAATACTGGCTTATCAAAGAACTTGGTGAAATAAATTATAGAAATATAAGCAGATTGATGAATAATGAGGTTATTTCTATAAGGCTTGAAACAATTGATAAATTAACAACTGTACTAAACTGTTCTCCAGGAGATTTATTTTATAAAATAGAATCAGATACAGATGAAAAATGACACTTGACTGAAATCAGTCAAGTGCCATTTTTTTAGTTTATCAATTCAAGTAATCCTTGTGTAGATTTATCTACCTGTCCAAGGATAGATTGTGCTGATTGTAGCGATATATTATCTGTATGCATATAGTTTAAGAAATTATAGTGTCGTTGTTAAAATTACATCGATACAAAAAATCCAATAGAATGACATCTATCGGATCAAAAAATCATATGTATATTGTGAAAAATGATATTTGTCAAAAACTATTAGTCAACTGATCTAAGTTTTAACACCCTACAATCAATACAATAATGTACTATTAAAACAACGAAAACAACTGTATCTTACGGTCCAAAAACTTATCTATATTATCCAGATAATCTGGTATAGACTTACCGTTATCGCATCTCTCAACGCGTTTATGCGTAGGATCTCCGTCCTTTGATGAAAGGACTATTTTGGTACTTGTTCCGGCTCCGCAGCCTACTACTGTGTGTTTCTCTTCCATCATGAGAATATTGTAAAGGCACTCTTTACCCTCCTCACAATAGCCAACATTCTCAAGATTACCAGCCATGTTTTTCTGTCTATAGAGATAGTATGGTTTTAAATCAAGGATATCAGCTGTATATGCAGATGCCATCATCATACGAGTAATCTCCGGATATCTAAAATCCTGATCGTTATCACCAGTTTTAGACTCCTGTATGATCTCATGCTCATCTCCGGCACGATATACTCCTGCCCAGAAATCTCTCTCAAGAGTGAGGCGAGCCGCTCTCTTAATAGCCAGGCTATGTACTGTAAGACTGTCTGGTCTATATTTTGCTATCTCACAAAGTGTATGAGTGACCTCAGGAAGCCTCTCCCCAGGTAATCCCAAAATTATATCCATATTTATGTTATCAAACCCAACATCTCTGGCAAGAAGATACTTTTCAATTACAGACTCAACACTATGTTTACGTCCAATAATATCCAATGTCTTTTGATTAAATGTCTGCGGATTAACAGATATTCTGTCTACTCCTGACCTTTTAAGTATCTCGAGTTTCTCTCTTGTTATCGAGTCAGGACGTCCTGCCTCAACTGTAAACTCAACTATACCAGGCATGCCTGTAACTGTATGCTGCCAGTCAAATGTGGCATCGGCACTATCACTAAGAATGGAGACATTGGCAGTACCACACTCCTCATGAACAATATCCATAAGAATCTGCAGCCAGTGCTCATCCAGTGCAGTAGGAGTGCCTCCACCAATATAAATAGTCTGTAAAGGCTTATGCTGTCTTACACAAAGCTCTGTGACCGTATATCGGATCTCCTCACGAAGATTAGACATATACTCTGCAAGTCTGCTTTGCCATGCACTGATGGTATTGCTAAGGAAAGAACAATACAAACATCTGGTTGGACAGAATGGTATGCCGATGTAAAGACTCCATCCATCCTTATATGTAAAACCTGTTTGTTGATATATACCATCTAATATATGATGCTCTCTTACAGCAATATCTGTCATCAGGTCAAGTTTTTCTCCTCTGATACAGTACTCATCTGTAAGATGTTTTTTTATTGTACTGATATCCTCATCTGTTATAGTCCTGCCATCAGCAGAGTGCAGGCAAGCAGCCTCAATCATAGGACTCACCAGTGATACAGGTCGTATGCCTGTGAGATCACCCCAAGGAAGCTCCTTACCTGTCATAGCCACAAGTGAGTCATATAGCTCTGCTTTTATAACAGATTTGTCGTCCTTACGTACGCCTGTAAGCGGCATCTCAGATGCTATAACCTCGAACGTAATTGTTATTTTATCATCCTGGACACCTGTAGGTGTGATTTCTCCAGCCATCCTGGCACGATTTTTAGTAGACTTTTTATTGACCTCAATAACCTCTCCTGTTGCCTTGGCCTGCTTAAGGGCATTTTTTTCCTCCTGAGTAGTGTTTGTAAAATGCACTCCCAATGAAGTCCTGATTTCAAAATCCTCTCCAGGATAAAACTCCTGTATAAGCTCTCTTATATCCTGCTCAAAGCTCTCTGAAGCTTTGTCTAATATCAATCTAATCAATTAATTATCCTCTCAAAATGCTGCCGGATTATATTTCTGCTCAATCCCTATGCTGGATTGTGGTCCATGTCCCGGAAATACGGTTGTTTCAGATGGCAGTACCAGAAGCTTATCTTTTATACTGTTAAAAATAGCCTCCTGAGATCCACCTGGAAAATCCGTCCTGCCATATGACATCTTAAATAGGGTATCTCCTGATATGAGTACAGGAATGATCCTTGACTCCTCTGAATCATCAGCTGTGTATGTGAGTCCATCCTCAATATAAAAACAACTTGATCCAGGAGTATGCCCCGGGGTACCTATCACTTTAAAATCTCTACCTAAATATTTCAGAACCTGACCATCCTTATATGTATCAAACTCATCTCTTGTAATGGCAACTGGCTCATCAAAGTCAGTGCTGAGATTCAGATTCTTATCGGTCAAAAGATATGCGTCGAGCTCATTAACATATATACGAATATTGTAATGTTTGCTCACCTCGCTGGCAGCTATCATATGATCAAAATGGCCATGAGTAAGCAGTATTGCTACAGGCTCAACATGGAGCTCATTGTCTATAATATTGATAATATGATCAGCCTGATCAGCAGGATCAATCAAAACGCATTCATGCGTATCTGTGTCATATATAAAGTATACATTGGTATCAAGAATACCTGTTACAAATTTTGAAATCTTAAGCATATGACCTCCATGTTTCAAAATCCCCCACCTATACAGGTGAGGGAATCAATATAAACATATGTAAAACTACCCCTGTGCTCTCACTATGTCGATAACACCACTGATCTTGTGTATCTTACTCACAAGAGTCTGGAGCTCAGTTTTGTTATGTATATCAAAGGAAACAGTAATTGTTGCCTTGTCATTTTTACCAACTCTTGATGAAAGTGCCTTTATATCGATGTTGGAATCAGAAAGTACCTTGGATATGTCAACCAGAAGACCAACACGGTTATTGGTGTAGATCTCAAGCTCTGTTGCATAAGTCTCTCCAACATGATCTGCCTGCCACTCAGCCTCAATGAGTCTTGCCTTTTCATCCTCTGGGAGGTTCATCATATTAATACAATCGGTACGATGAACAGTTATACCTCTGCCTCTGGTCACAAATCCTACAATCTCATCTCCGGGGACAGGTGAACAACACTTGGCATATCTGACTGCAAGATCATGGATACCCTTGACTACTATACCTGACTTGGACTTACGGATAACCTCAGGCTTTTTAGTCATACCCTCCAGGTTCTGTATTACATCCTCATCTGAGATTGTAGTCTCCTCTGACTTATGTTTAAGCTCGATAAGCTTGGCAATAACCTGTGACTCCTTGATGCCTCCTCTACCTACTGAGGCAAGTATTGCATCCCAATCTACATAGCTATACCTACGGATAACGCCCTCAATATACTCAGGCTTGGTCAACTCACTAAGATTATAACCTCTTGACTTGGCATAACTTGCCAGGAGATCTTTACCATGGTCTATATTCTCATCCTTTTGCTCATGCTTGAACCACTGATTGATCTTGTTCTTGGCCTGAGTAGACTTACATATCTTGAGCCAGTCTCTGGATGGTCCATGAGAGTTCTGTGAGGTAATTATCTCAACCCGATCTCCATTTTGCAGCTTGTACGTTACTGGTACAAGCTTTGAGTTGACCTTGGCTCCTACCATCTTGTTACCTACTGCTGAATGTATGGCATAGGCAAAGTCAATAGGGCATGATCCTGAAGGAAGATTCTTTACATCACCTGATGGAGTAAAGCAATAAACATTTTCATTAAAAAGGTTAAGGTCAGACTTAACCATATTCATGAACTCCTTGGAGTCAGACTCGTCCTTTTGCCACTCAAGAATCTCATGGAGCCAGTTCATTTTTACATCCTCACTCTGTGAGATGCTCTCTTTGGATCCACCAGACTCCTTATACTTCCAGTGAGCAGCGATACCAAACTCAGCAGTACGATGCATCTCAAAGGTACGGATCTGTATCTCGAATGGCACACCATCACGACCGATAACCGTAGTATGCAGTGACTGATACATATTTGGTTTAGGCATAGCTATATAATCTTTAAATCTGCCTGGAATAGGTGTGTACATCTTATGTATTACGCCTAAAGACGCATAGCAGTCTCTAACTGTATCAACTATGATACGAATAGCAAAAAGATCATATATCTGATCAATGGTCTTGTTCTGATTGACCATCTTTTTATAAATCGAGAAAAAGTGCTTTACTCTGCCGTTGATATCCGCATCAATGCCAGCCTCTGAAATATGAGAGGATACCTCTTTAACGATATTTTTGATACGCTCCTCTCTTGCTTCCTTTTTGAGATTTACCTTGGCAGCAAGATCATAATAAACATCAGGCTCAAGATACTTGAGCGACAGATCATCCATCTCTATCTTTATCTTACTGATACCAAGACGCTCTGCGAGAGGTGAATATATCTCCAGGGACTCTCTAGCCTTTTCTCTCTGCTTTTCAGGTGTCTGATACTCAAGAGTACGAAGATTATGGAGACGATCTGCGAGCTTGATGATAATAACTCGTATATCCTTGGCCATAGACACAAACATCTTACGGAGATTTTCCGCCTGCATCTCTACCTTATCTGTATTAAGATTTAACTGAGTCAGCTTGGTGACTCCATCAACCAGGAGTGCCACATCAGGATTGAATGTCTCAGATACCTCATCAAGTGTCATACCGGTATCCTCTACAACATCGTGCAGAAGACCTGCAACAATAGTCTCTTTATCCATCTGGAGATCTGCGAGAATGATGGCAACACAAAGTGGGTGAATGATATATGGCTCACCTGATTTACGCTTTTGATCCTTATGCTGATCTCTCGCAACTGTATAAGCCTTTTCAATCATGCTCAGATCATCTGATGGATGATATGATGTGATAGTCTCAATAAGACTCTTATATAATTGTTCTGGCGGTGTATTATCTGCCGGTCTCTCCAAAATTACTTCTTCTGTCATACTTATCTCCAGTGCTGTGCACTACATAAATCCTATTTCTTCCTTATACGTATGGATTTCTATATATTATTATACAAAAATCTTTACACAAAGTTTAATTTTACTATCCGATTAAGATATTGTCAAAAATTATGTTATCATTAATATCTGTGGCATATTTATTATCTTATTTCGGTAAAATGCAGTAAATATAGTGCTAGTAAAAATTAATAATCATTTTATTATTTTCAGCGGAAGTTTTATGCATAATATGCTATCATATCATCTGTGAAGATGTTAATTATGTTTGGAGGCATTTATAATGAATATTTTATTCTTCCTTACGCCTAAATGTGATGTAGCTTATCTTGAGGAAGACAATACTTTGCGACAGGCTCTTGAAAAAATGGAGTTCCATCGCTACTCAACTATACCAATACTTACAAAAGATGGTAAATACTATGGTACTATGACAGAGGGAGATTTACTCTGGGAGATTAAGAACAATCTGCACATGGAGCTTGATTACATAGAAAAAGTCAAGGTATCTGATATACCTATGAAAAATCATTACAATCCTGTTGATGTAAATGCCAGCATGGAAGATCTCATGGAGCGTGCATCTCAACAGAACTTTGTACCTGTAGTGGATGATATGAGTCACTTTATCGGTATCATACGCCGTAAGGAGCTCATCAATTATCTATACGCACATTCTAGTTTATCTGCTCAGGAGGATGATACAAATTCTAATTCTGTAAAATCAGATATCTCCCACATCGATGTGGACATGCTACGCGAGTTAGCATAGATAGATACAACTTAATATATGTTATCAATTTACTTTGCCAGTAAATAAAGAGTGGGGATATCAATCAAAATTTGATATCCCCACTTCTCATATAGTCTTTTAATTAAAGATACAATCAAAAAATACAATCAAAAAGCCTTGATGTAATCGTCGGCAGACTCTCCTGTGTTCTCTATCTTTCTGATCACTACATAATAGCTGCCACCCTTTTCTGTTGTAACCTCACATCTGTCACCAACCTTGTGTCCCATAACTGCACGACCAATTGGTGACTCGTTGGATATAAGTCCCTCAAGACTATGCCCACGGATGGATGTAACGATACGGTAAACCTCCTCCTCGTCATCATCCTCAAAGTAGAGCGTTACTGTATTGTTAAGTCCTACCTCATCATCCTTTGATGAATCATCTATAATGCGGGCAAATCGTAATACTCTCTCAAGGTAATTGATACGACCATTGTTTTCACGATTGGCTTTTTTGGCTGCATAATACTCAAAGTTCTCCGATCTGTCCCCCTGTGCAGCGGCCTCAGCTATCTCTCTGGTTATCTGAGGTCTAAGCACTAGCTTACGATGATCTATCTCCTCCTGGATCCTCTTAACATCTGACTTAGTAAGTTCCTGTCCCATCTAATCCCTCTGTTTATTTACCCTCATAGGTAATCAATGACTTTACATTATATTTATCAAGCTTTTTACGTCCATTGAGACCTGCAAGCTCCATAACTACTGCAATCATGGCAACCTCACCACCAAGCTCCTCAACAAGCTTACAGGATGCCTCAATAGTACCACCTGTAGCAATGAGATCATCAATGATGACAACTCTCTCACCTTTTTTGATTGAGTCCTTGTGTATCTCTATCTCTGCCTGACCATACTCAAGATCATACCTGGCTGAAACAGTCTCTCTAGGCAGCTTGCCCTTTTTACGAACAGGAACAAATCCCTTGTGAAGTGCATATGCGATAGCTGTACCAAAGATGAAACCTCTTGACTCAAGTCCAAGTACCTTGTCAAACTCAACACCCTTTAATACCTCAATAAGACCATCCACAGAGTCCTGTAATCCATCAGGATCCTGTATAAGAGAAGTGATATCACGGAACATAATGCCAGGCTCTGGGAAATCAGGTATTGTTAATACATAATCTTCTAAATTTTCTTTCTTCATCTTAAACCTCTCAGATATATAGTTTATTTATGATACTTTGCTGCATAAGTCATAATCGCTGCCACAGTCTTACCATCGGTCATTTTGCCCTCATAAATAAGCTTTTTAAGATCATCAAGCTCCCAAGGCTCTACACCAAGCTCCTCATCTGTGTCCCAGTGTACCTGACCCTTTTGTAAATTATCTGCCACATAAATACCAATTTTCTCATCAAGAAAAGCAATAGTAGTATTGACATAAAGAAGAAAATCAAGATGATCTGTCTTATATCCTGTCTCCTCCTCAAGCTCTCTCATAGCACAGACCTCAAAGGACTCGTCCTCACTGTCTCTCTTACCGGCCGGAAGCTCAAGCGTATATCTGCCAAGTGCATGACGATATTGTCTGACCATCAGGATACGACCATCAGGAAGTACAGGAAGCACCGCAGCGGCCCCCATATGATGTATAAAATCCCAATGTGTTTTATGTCCACCTACATCAACATAGTCATCGTAAACTGTAATGACCTTGCCTTTATATGCAAGTTTCCTCTCTATCAGCTTGACTGGTTTCTCAGCATTATCCTCATTTAACATAAATAAACCTCCTGTATGGCTATTTCCACACAAACACGTATTATAGCATACTATTACGAATTCTCATTTACATCTTTAATTTTTTTACTGACTATGGTCTTACCTATACGATGGTTCTTTATACATGCTACGTCTATATCAAGATCATCTGTCTCTGAATGGAAAGAACTGCTATCATCTGGAACAGTACCAATGATTCCAATAATATGATGTGAGTGTCAAAAGTCGATATCGGACCGCTTCGCGCTTTGCGCTTCTGGGAACACCAGCCCATTGGAATTCGCTTCGCAAGGGCTGGTGCTATATGCCAGATTCCTGCGGAATCTGCCACGAGGCTCGCGTTCCTCCCAGCGGGTCTACGACAGCGCCGTAAAACATTTTACTGCACCTTATATTTATCATATTGTGCCTGCAGGTATCTACAGTCATCATGATAACGATCTGGTGTGGAATTCTCAAGAGTTCCAACAATATATGGCTTCCAGATGCTAACCTGTCTCATAAGCTCCTCATAAGTAAAGAAGCCCTCTCCTGGATGACGGAATCTCTGATCATTGTCCTCAAAAACACCATCCTTAAGATGCAGCGTAGTGATCCTGTCCCCATAAAGGTCGAATGCTTTTTTAATGACAGCATTCTGCCCTGCCTTATCATCCTCAAGATCCGGAGTTATAAGATTAACTGAATCAAGTATTACATCAAAATTGACTGAATCAATATCATCCAAAAATCTCCTCATAAGCTCGGGTGAATGTAGTGTATGGTTGAATACGCCCTCTACTCCTACCATTACACCAAGCTTTTCCGCAGCGTCTCTGATACGCTTAAAACTGTCCAGAACACGAAGATAATTTTCCTCTGTATAAGTCTCAGGCACTATCTTCATATTAGGGTCTGCTCTACCAGTCTCTGTACCCACCATATCAGCACCTATACGCTTACAATACTTGAGATGCTCTATAAAACGCTGTACCTCCAGCATCCTCTTGTCATCATCCGGGTGTGCCGGATTGATATAACAACCAAGGATAGAAACATGAATATCTCTTTTTTGTAACTCCTGACCAACATAATCACCTAGGCCTGCATTATAGTGTCCTACCGATGTATCAACATCCTTGAAGCTCTTGGACATTGCCAGTTGTACATAATGAATGTCAAGCTCCTGTACCTTATCTAAAACCTCTGTCACTGTGCCCTTACAACATATATCATGGACACGCATACCAAACTGTATCATATTATATCCTTTCTACTGCAGGGTCATAAAAAGCAAAATGAATTCTTTTGAATCACACCCTAACAGTATCATAATCTATATCATTTGTTCTTTTCTTTTAAACCTATCATCATATCTCCTGCCACAGGATTCTTGCGATACTGTCCCGGAGACTGACCTGTCATCTGCTTAAATACCTTTTCGAAATATGTAATATTTCCAAAACCACAAATCTCAGCAATGTCTGTAATGCTTGTATCAGCATTTCTAAGTAGACCCTGAGCCTTGCGCACTCTAATATAAGTCACATACTCCACCACAGAAAATCCCGTAATATTACGGAATACTCTCGTAAGATAGGATTTACTCATGTAAAACTGCTTTGCCAGATCATCGAGAGTAACATTTTCATTGGTATGACCCTGAAGATACATTGCTATATCATGCACCTTTTGGTGTACTCCAGTCTTGACAACGGATTGCTGCTCTGCCGTTTCTATGCCCTGTTCTTTAAGATTACTCTGTAAATCACGTCTGCGACTCTTGGCAAAAATACCAGCAAGTTCTATGGCCTGTAAATAAAGAAATGAATGCAGATCCTCCATGGAAGATGTGAGTCCTTTTCTCTCATCATCACATGCAGCCTTAAACTCATCTATAACTGCAAGTATGAGCTGCCACTCTGTATCATTGAACTTGGCAAGCCCGCCATATAGTGAGCCAAACTCATCAAAGCCCTTGAGACCAAACTCTCTGAATTTTTCATCAAATACTGAGCGATCAAGCTGCAGGATGAAATTATGATGATCTGGGGGCATATTAGGAGTTGTAGATGTCTTATGGATTATATTATGATTAACAACCATAGCCGTATGAGGCACCATGCGATAGGTCTCCTGGTCCACAAACATGAGACGCTGACCATAGATAATGAAATGAAGCTCTATAGTCTCATGAAAATGTCTGTTACGCATTATGAACCTTTTATGTCTTACAGCCTCTGAAACTCTAAGTCCTGGTATCCTTTTTTCAAAAACAAGTTCAAGTCTGGAATTATGTAAACTCTCGTCTGCCATGTAGAACCTCTTACTATACAAAATGATAAAACTTACAAAAATAGGGCATATGTCACGCCGGAACTTATCCGATTGGACACACACCCTATATTTTATCGTATCATCTCTGTATAGGCAAGGAATAGTGGGCCTACACCCTTAGCGTCATTTTCTACTATAGGTTCAGAAAGATAATAACTTACTGACCCATCTCGATGTGACTCGCCACCCAATCCTCCAACAAGGCAAATACCCTTTACACATGGAGTGCCATCTTCATTTTTAGATAATCTCTTATCTATGATACCGTAAAAAGCTTTTTGACCAATAGCTTTAAACTTTTCTGGCAGTAATCCAAGTCGTACACCCTTTAACATGGCTGCACTAATAAGTGCTGAGCCTGATGTCTCAAGATAATTACCCTCCTGTCCAGGTAAAGCAATAAGCTGATACCAGAGGCCACTTTCATCCTGAAATCCAGTAAGTGCCTCAGAAAGGTCAACAAGCATCTTTTTTAAATGTTCACACTCATTATGCATATCAAGTTTTGTCATGATTTCAAGTACATCTACAAGGCTCAGGATGAACCATCCCTCAGCTCTCAGCCAAAAGTTTGGACTGCAGCCAGTCTTTGGATCTGCCCAATACATAGCCTTTGACTCATCATAACCATGATAGTACAGACCAGTTTTTTCATCTCGCATATGTTTCTCAACATTAACGAACTGACTATATGTATCCATTACGTTTTTGCAGTTATTAAATCTAGTCTCATACTCAACGTAAAATGGCTGTGCCATGTAAAGCCCATCAAGCCAAACCTGATATGGATAAATGTTTTTATGCCAGAAGTTACCGGCATTTGTTCTAGGCATCTTGTCAATCTGTGAACGAACAAGATCTATAGCTTTTAAATACTTCTCTTTTTTTGTGTAGTCATAAAGCTTGAATAAATTTTTTGCAGGATTTATATTGTCGAGATTTTTTTCCTCGGTATCATAGGTTCTTATGGTACCGTCTTCATTGACAAATCCACTCATGAACTCATCTGCAAAATTAAGATACTTTTCATCACCTGTGATATCGTACAACTGTAAAATACCTGTGATCATACAGCCGTCAATATAATTCCATTTATTCTCTTTACCACTTCTGATGACCTCAAGATTCCAGGCTGGATGCTCAGAATCCGAGTTTTTCATTATGTACACTATATATTCGTTCAGCAGTCTTTCAGTTGCCTCTCTGCCACCTGTAAGATGGCCTAATTGCTGACTCATTAGTTTTCCCCTCTATTTGTAATAATAACTAGCCTTATATATATTCAGCACTGGGAAAAATCCCAGTGCTGAATCATTTAGTATTTACAATAATACTTACCTTCAATTGGTCGGGCCCGCTGGCGCTCCGCCGGTTAAAGCCGGGCCATGGTAGCCCGTCTTTAATTTTGCTTCGCAAAACAGTTTTTATTGCATAAAAACTGCCATGTCGGTCGCAGTTTTCCTGATGCAAAACACTTCAATTGGCCGTACCCGCTGGCGCTCCGCCGGTTAAAGCCGGGCCATGGTAGCCCGTCTTTAATTTTGCTTCGCAAAACAGTTTTTATTGCATAAAAACTGCCATGTCGGTCGCAGTTTTCCTGATGGAAAACTGCTCCACTCTATCCCTTCACAGAACCTGCTGTTACTCCATCAATGAACTGATCCTGTGCAAGGAAGAATACTACAAGTGATGGAATAATTGAGATAAGTGAAAGTGCAAGTATACGGTTCCATGAGAATCCTGTATCTGCATCCATTGACATCTTTACAAAGATTGCTGCTGGATAACGCTTAGGTGTTGATACATAGAGTAATGGTCCCATAAAGTCATTGGATGACCACATGAACTGGAACAGTGCAGCTGATGTCATAGCTGGCTTAAGAACAGGTACGATTACGTGCCAAAGTGTTCCAAGAGCTGTACATCCATCGATCTTTGCAGCCTCATCAAGCTCCTTAGGGATATTACGCAGGAACTGGATAAGCATGAATACGAAGTAAGTGTCCTGTGCAAAAACTGTAGGCATGATAAGTGGAAGGTAAATAGGGCTATCGATCCAACCCCACTTGTTGTACATGATGAACTGTGGAACATTAAGTACAACGTTTGGAAGGAACAAAGTTGCCATAAGTAAACCAAAGAAGAAATCATGTCCCTTAAATTTGAATCTTGCAAAGCCATAAGCTGTCAGTGTACATGAAGCAATTGTAAAGATAACCTTTGGAATTACTATCTTATAGGTATTAAGCATTGACTTCCAGATATCGATATCTCCACCGTATCCGTTCATGGCATCAATATAGCCCTGAACTGTTGGCTGCTTTGGTATAAACCCTATGCTTGAGAATATCTCTGAGTTTGTTTTAAATGATGCTCCGATCATCCATACAAGAGGATAGATCATGAGGATGCCTACCAGCACTAATATGACATATTTACAAACTGTCGCTATCTGTCTTTTTCTCTCGAGTGTCATTGTTTAAGCCTCCTCGTCAGAATAATATACCCAATGCTTCTGACTATACTGAAGAATTGCAGTGAATATCATAAGGATAATGAAAAGTACCCATGCCTGTGCACTAGCAAGACCCATCTCATATTTCTTAAATGCGTTGTTATAGATGAGCAGTGATACAAGTGTGGTAGCACCTCTTGGTCCACCGGCTGTAATGATATAAGGTCCATTGAACTCCTGGAATGCCTGAACAAGCTGTGTAACAAGGTTATAGAAAATAACCGGAGTGATCATTGGAACTGTAATTGTAAAGAACTGTCTCCACTTACCTGCACCATCAAGTGATGCTGCCTCGTAAAGATCAGGTGAAACTCCCTTTAATGCTGCGAGGAAGATAACCATGGTTGAACCGAACTGCCATACACGGAGTAAGCAGATGATAAACAGAGCTGCTGTTTTATCTGACAACCAGTGTGGTCCTGCAACACCGAATATTGAAAGAATCATATTTACAATACCATCATCCTTAAAGATAGCCTTCCACAATACCGCGATAGCTACTGATGATCCAAGAATGGATGGAATATAATAAACTGTTCTGAACATCTTAACTCCAGCAATCTTGAAGTTAAGGATATATGCAACAAACAAAGCGAAAATGAGCTTGAGAGGTACAGTCATAAATGCATATTTAAACGTTACCATAAAGCCAGAAATTATCTTCTTGTTTGTAAATATATCTATGTAGTTAAAAATACCCCACTTAGAAATTCCCTCAAACAGTGAATAATTACTGAAGCTGTAAAATAATGAGGAAATAAATGGATAACCCTTAAATACCAGGAATCCTAATAACCATGGGAGAATAAAAATAAATCCTTTGTTCTCTTTCCAAAATTCATTCGAAGCGCTATTTGCTTTTGAATTTGACATCTTACCTACCCCTTTTTACTCAATCACTTGCATATGAATCGGGCCTCCGAACCGAAGGCCCGAAACATCCACAAAATATTTAACCCTTAACATTAGGAGGATCAGGGATTAAATCAATTTTATTGGTGCTAATTACTTGCTCTCTGTCTCATTAACTGCATCGATGAGCATCTCAGCAAGCTCTGTTGAATCTGTTCCATCGTATGACATATCGTTAATGATCTCCTGATAAGCACCCTCAGCGTCATCCTTGAGTGAAGCATCCTCATAGTATGGTGAAAGCTGGAATGGAGCATTAGCAGCAGCAAGCTTGTTAGCGTCATAAACAAGACCCTCAAGTGCACCTGTTGACTCAAGCTTCTCCTGAGCAGCCTTAGATGATGGAACACCTCTCTCAAGACCAAGAGTCTCGACACCATCGCCATTGAACATGTACTGCATAAGCTTAGCAGCCTCTTCTGGATGCTGTGAGTTAGGAGAAATAGCAAATCCCATAGATACCTTGTAAACTGTAGCTGGTGTACCATAATCTGCAGGATACTCACCAATTACAAGCTCCTGGCCCTCTTCAAGAGCACCCTCAAGTTTCTTTACTGCACTATCCCACTCAAGAACACCTGCATAGTGGCCATCAATGAAGTTAGGATTCTTATCGATAGAATCTGCACCATCACCAGTAAGCTTCTGCTGTGTTGGGATTACATGATTTTCCTCAAGGCTCTTAAGGAAGTCAAATCCGTCTGCAAGCTCCTCTGCTGTATAGTTAAGCTGATGATCAACGATCCACTGCTTGTTGTACTTCTCCTGCATATACATTGTAAGCATGATGATGAGATCATATGTGCTTCCTGAAAGTGGATAGTAATCATCACCAAGCTTCTCCTTGAATGCTGGACCAGCTGCTAAGATATCTGCATAGCTCTTTGGCACCTCAAGGCCAGCCTTCTCAAATGTTGTCTTGTTCCAGTAGAACACACGACCTGTTGATGAAACAGGAACGCCAAGTACGTGACCATCAATTGTCATAAGATCTACAAGAGACTGATCATACTGTGAAAGATCGAAATCACTGTAGTTCTTGATATCAGCAAATCTTGTTCCGTCTGATGAGAACTGCCATAACCAGTTCCAGTTAACCTGGAAAAGATCAGGCTCTGAGTTACCAGCGATCTGTGTAGCGATCTTATCCTGCCAGCCTGACCATGCACCATACTCAGACTCAATAGTTACACCAGGGTTAGCTGCCATATACTCATCAAGAGCTGCAAGAGTAGCACTGTGTCTTGAATCACCGCCCCACCATGAGATCCTCAGCTTAACGCCGTCTCCATCTGCTGCTGCAACTGTCTCAGCTGCTGCCTTGGCTGCCTCTGTTGGCTCTGCACCACCTGTTGTAGTCTCTGGTGTAGCTGTACTTCCACATGCTGCAAGACCCATAACCATGGATGCTGCAAGACCTCCTGCAAGAATCTTTGTCATTGTTTTCTTCATATAAACCTCCTTAGGTGCCTTTTGGCCCTTAAATATTGAGCTATGCTCATAATTATCAGTTGAATATTACGTTAAGGCTGTCATAATCTGTGACATCTATAACCTCTGCTCCTGAGTCATCAGAACCTGTTATCTCGATATCCTCCATAACCAGGTGCTTGACGTTCCTTGCGTAAATGCTCCTGCCTGTCATCTCATCAAAATTGTCCATCATGATAGTCTGACCAGGTTTTCTAATCTCCTTTGGAAGGAAAGAGACTTTTACGTTTCTAAGGACTATGTTATCTATATATCTCTCCGGTAATCCGTAAGCCACCAGCATGCACTGATCGGCGCCTGTAGCAACAATGTTTTCTGCCTTAATGGTTCCGATTGCAGGTGTCTTGTCATCCACCGGGCGAATGCCTTGATCCTGTACATACTCACTGTGTCCATCAGGATCGCAGAAGTAAAACATGTTAAAAGTAAATGGCATGTGTACGTCTTTCATAATAATGTCGTGAAAAACTATGTTGTCATATAAAGCATGTGGTCCTCTGCCTCTCCTTGTTTTGATGCGGAGTCCTCTGTCGGTTCCATCAAAGATGCATCTGGAAACCTCAACATTGGTAACTCCAGCTGCGGCCTCAGAGCCCACAGTCACACTGCCATGTCCTCTCTCCAGAAATGAGTTGCGAATTATAAAATGATCTGCCGGCTTATGATGTTTATCACTCATGTAGTACTTACCGGATTTTATAGCTATACAGTCATCTCCTACTGAAATCCTGGTACCAAGTATCAGCACTCCATCGCAGCTTTCCGGATCAAAACCATCTGTATTTGGCGAATCCGATGGATTCCAGATATTAAGGTTATATACCTTGATATCATCTGTATAATACGGATGTATCGTCCAGCAAGGTGAATTTCTGACTGTTACTGATTGTAATCTGACGTTTTTACAATGATTTAAAAAGATTGTATTTGGACGCCAGGCGATTCTCATGGTCTTGTGGTCAATCCACCAATCACTCTTGTCACCATTACCATCTATCGTTCCATTGCCCACAATGTCCAGATGCTCTGCATTGACTGCAGTGATGAGTGATGCAAAACTGGTTTCCGGATTACCCTCCCAGCTTGAAAGATTGTACTCATCCTTGCCATCACTGGTTGCTGTCATACCCGGCATTATCGGATAATGCTCTCTATCAGTATCTCCAAGGATGACTGCATCATCATCTATCCAGAATGTCATATAGCTGTTTAGGAACAGTGGCCTCGTATAATACTCGCCCTTTGGAACATATACTGTTCCATCCTTAGGACAGGAATTAATGGCTGCCTGGATAAAACATGTGTCATCATGTATGCCATCTCCAACTGCTCCAAAGTTCCTGACATCTAACAGAACACTTTCATGCTCGGTTTTGAATGTCTTGTCCATACTGCTGTCCCCGTCAGTAAGAGTGATTGTATACTCTGTGTCTGGTGTCAAGCCATCTACAGAAACAACATTTAGATTAGTTCTTATCCGCTCTTCTCCGTTGATCAAAATGCTGTACTCATCCGGGGCATAGCAGATCGTACTATTGTTAAGTTCAATTGTTACACTCCGTTTAAAAACGGCTCTAATCTCAAAATCCATATTGCCTCTCTCGGGTTTCCCCTGTCTTTCTTACTAACTGAGATGATTATATCAACCAGATTAATGAAAATCTTACAAATACAGACCCAATTTTTTTATTATTATCTAATCGAATACTTTTTAATGCTTTTTTTAACCTTTTTGACCTATTTTTGGCCCTTTTTCGTGTTTCTGTTATATCCATTTGGATAATTATTGTATACATGAGCGCTTAAAAGCCTTGATTTTGCGTCATTTTCTTTTGGTAATCTTTTATATATACTCAATTTTTGTAAGCGTTTTACATATCCACTTTTACTATCTAATGCTAAATTTTTATCAAGCTTTATGAATTTTGTCCTAATTGCACATATCATTGATTTTAGTGTCAGCCTTGTTTGTATTCAATATGATAAAAGTAGCCGATAATCAAAGTTATTTATTATCTAATGAGCTATATAATAGTTCTATCTCTGTTAATATTCATTACAAATACTTTAGATCAAAAAGGAGACTTTATGATAACAGTATCTGCATCCGGCGATGGTGATTATATTTCAATCCAGGAGGCCGTAGACAATGCCCGCCCTGGGGATACCATCATGATAAATCCTGGTATATACAAGGAAAGAGTCACTGTCAAAACACCAAATATTACTATTATAGGAAGTAACTCTGATTTTAGAGACTCACTTGGCGAGATAGGTATCCAATTAGATAATTCTCATTTGGATAGACATAAATCAGACGATAGTTTTAACAGTCCTTATGTTATAAAGGATAAATACTTTGAGTCGCAGTACTCACCTGATCTAAAAAGTGCCATACATCCTAATACCTATCTTTCCTCAGATAAGACCATCATAAGCTATGGCTTATATGGCAAAATGCCTCATAATGACATTGGCAAATTAGGAACTTTCAGGACCTACACAATGTTTATAGATGCAGCTAATGTCACCTTAAAAAATCTCACCATAGAAAACTCTGCAGGTGCAGGCAGTAATATAGGTCAGGCTATCGCTCTTTATGCGGAGGGTGAGGGGATTAGATGCATAGACATTCGACTGCTTGGATGGCAGGATACTCTTTTTACAGGGCCTCTACCGCCTAAAGAGATTGAAAAAAATGGTTTTATCGGCCCTAAGCAGTACTCTCCTCGTATTAATGGCAGACAATACTATCAGAACTGCTATATAGAGGGCGATATCGACTTTATTTTTGGTTCAGCCACAGCATATTTTGATGATTGTATATTATTCCAAAAGGACAGGAGCAATCTCCTCAACAAGATCACATCTCCTGATGCATCACTGGATGATGCGCTTTCTGCACGTAGCTATGCAACGGCCGCTTCCACACCAGAGGGTCAGGATTATGGTTACATATTTGATAACTGCAGTTTCCTTTCAGACTGTCCTGACGGCAGCTGCTATCTAGGCAGGCCATGGCGTAATTATGCACAGGTAGTCATAATGAACTCTTATCTGGGTCCTCAGATACATAGAGACGGATTTCATAACTGGGATAAAAAAGACGCAGAGCCCACGGTACAGTTTATGGAATACAATAATTATGGACCAGGAGCATCTGATAACCGTGCTACCTTTGTAAAGATGCTGAAAGACAAAGACATTTCTTATTACAATAAGAAACAAGTTTTACCTTTTTTAAAGTGAATTTTGAGTCAACTTTTACATAATATTCATTTGATATAGACAAGAAGCCGCTTTTGATGTAGAAATATCAAAGCGGCTTTATCGTTGTAATATTATATTTATGGATTTACCGCAGAAACCATAAACGCACCAAAGGAGATATCATGTTAAAAAATTTACTTGTAGCACAATCAGGTGGACCTACAGCTGCAATTAATGCAACATTGTCAGGCATCATCGAGGGGGCTCTCAAAAACCCATCTATTGATAAAGTCTATGGAGCCAAATATGGCATACAAGGTGTGCTGCAGGAAAATTTTCGTGATTTAAGCGGCATGGAGGATATCAGAGATATCCTTGATACTTTGGCTGTCACTCCGGCAGCTGCTCTTGGCTCCTGTCGTTACAAGCTTAAGGATCCATCTGTAGACTCCTCAGAGTTCCAGAAAATAATTGAGATCTTTCAGAGGCATAACATTGGCTATTTTATATATATAGGCGGTAATGATTCCATGGACACAGTATGGAAGTTGTCAGACTATATAAAAAAGAACAATATCCCTGATATATATGTAGTAGGTGCTCCAAAGACTATAGATAATGATCTTTATGGCATTGACCACTGCCCGGGGTTTGGATCAGCTGCCAAATATATCGCCACGACTATTTCAGAGCTCGAGAGAGAGCTCGAGGTATATGATACACCATATGTTATCGTTGTTGAGATGATGGGTCGTAATGCCGGTTGGCTCACTGCAGCTGCAGCCCTTGCAGAGGGAGTAAACAGCAAGGTGCCATATCTTATTTATCTCGAGGAACATCCGTTTGACATGAGTGATTTCCTTTCAGATGTACGAGGAGAGCTTTCAGTAGGCAAGGATGTAATAGTCGCAATAAGCGAGGGCATCAGAGACCTCAGTGGTAAGATGATATGTGATTATGCAGACAGAGATCAGGCCAAGGATGCATTTGGACACACCATCGCTACCGGCGCCGGCAGAGTCCTTGAAAATGCAATACGTGCCAATATCGGATGTAAGGTACGCTATATAGAGCTAAATCTTTTACAGCGTTGCGCAGGCCATCTCCTCTCTGAAACAGATATCACAGAGTCCAGAGAGCTGGGCAGAAACGCAGTAAATCTTGCAACAGATGGTCAAAATGGCGTTATGTCTACACTTACCCGCGTACCTGGCAGTGATTACAAAGTCACTTACGGTGCCGCAGATATTTCTGGTATTGCAGACAAGGAAAAGAAAGTACCTGAAAGCTGGATAACCTCCGAGGGCAACGGTGTTACTGAGGATATGATCAACTATCTCACACCACTTGTACAGGGAGAGCTTTCCTGTAAATACGAGAACGGCATCCCTAAATATATAGTGCTTTAATTTAATCCACATACCTACGCGGTTTTTACTCAATATAAAAATATACAAATACCTGCATATCTAATTACATCGTAAAAATAACCCTGGATGATAATCTCAGTCTGATTTATCATCCAGGGTTTTATTTACATTATTTCAATATATGATGTGAGTGTCAAAAGTCGATATCGGACCGCTTCGCGCTTTGCGCTTCTGGGAACACCAGCCCATTGGAATTCGCTTCGCGAGGGCTGGTGCTATATGCCAGATTCCTGCGGAATCTGCCACGAGGCTCGCGTTCCTCCCACATTCCGCACTCTCAGGCCGCAAAAAGCGTCCTTACGTGCTCCATGTGGGGCGTGTCATGAAGTCTATCTCCCACTTTTGTGCAAGCACACGTGGGAGAAGACTTATGACACTAATATCATATTATTTTCCAAATACTGCCTCATAATCCTTTTTAAACTTATCGATGCCGCTGTCAGTAAGTGGATGCTTGGTCATCTGCATAAGTACCTTGTATGGAACTGTTGCAATATCAGCACCAGTCTTGGCACACTCAACGATATGCATAGGATGGCGAACAGAAGCGCAAATAACCTCAGTCTCAATATCAGGATACATCTGGAAGATATCCTCGATATCCTGGATGAGTGTGATGCCATCTGTTGAAATATCATCAAGACGTCCAAGGAAAGGTGATACATAAGTAGCACCTGCTCTTGCTGCAAGAAGTGCCTGAGTAGCTGAGAAGATAAGTGTTACATTGGTGTGGATACCCTCACTTGCAAGAACCTTTACTGCCTTGAGTCCCTCTGGAGTCATAGGGATCTTTACTACCATATTTTTATGGATTTTTGCAATCTCTCTACCCTCAGCGATCATGCCCTCGGCAGTTGTTGTGCTTGCCTTTACCTCACCGGAAATAGGGCCATCAACAATATCTGTGATCTCCTTTAAGGTCTTCATGTAATCCTTGCCCTCTTTTGCGATAAGAGATGGGTTTGTAGTCACACCTGAAATAATACCCATATCATTGGCCTCACGGATCTCATCTACATTGGCTGTATCAATAAAAAACTTCATTTCATCCTCCTTATAAAGCACTCTCAAAAATCATATCTTGAAAGAATGCATAATTTACACTTATAAAAAATGATTAAATTTCTTTAATCATATAAAGCACGTTTATTATAGCGCACTTTTTATCACATTACGATAATTCGTTCCATATCCTCGTCAATAAGCTCGATATGCCTTTTCATATACATCTCCGCAACATCTGCATCCCGATCTGATATCGCCCTGAGTATCTTGCCATGTGCCTCAATTGCATTTTCTACATTATGGCGTATCTTAAAGGTCTGAAATCTGAAATTCATTATCCTTTTATTCACACTTTGGTTTATCATCTGCATCACTTCATTGCCGGTCATCTTCATTATCAAAGTGTGAAACTCCTCATCCAGATAGGCAAGCTTCTCATCATCCATAACTGCAGCCGTATCTATAAATGAAATATGCACATCTCTAAGGCTTTTAATATCTTGATCTGTGGCTCTTTTGGCAGCCATTCTTGCAGCAGCCGGCTCCATAATGTTTCTGAATTCCACATAATCCTGAATCCTTCCACGATTTTTTGTGAACCAGCTCACCAGGGCATCAGTATTATTCTGAGTCTTCCTGACTATAAAAGCACCCTTACCAGGCTTAATAGACAGATACCCCTCTGCCTCCAGATCTCTAAAGGCTTCCCTTACGGTACCTCTGCCTACCTTCAGACGCTCACAAACCTCTTTTTCAGTCGCCAGTTTATCACCAATACGTGCCTCGTCAGACTCCAGATACTTCTTTAATTCATTAATTGTTTTTTGCGTTGCTGACAGCTTATTCATAAACTCTCCCTTGCAGCAGGTAGCCCATGCCGCCAAGATAATCCATCTATGCTCCTAAAAGCATATTTGGAAGCCATGTAACGATACCAGGAATATAAGTACACATAAGCAGTGTTACTATAAGAGGTATCAGGAACGGCAATATGCCTTTATAAAGCACCTCAAGCTTTAGGTGTGCGAGGTCGCTGATGATAAACAGACACACTCCAAATGGAGGAGTTACCTGACCTATCATAAGATTAAGTACCATTACAACGCCGAAATGCACAAGATCAAGTCCTATACCCTGAGCTATAGGTACCAGTACCGGAAGCATTAGTGTAAGTATAGCACCAGGCTCCATAAACATACCAAGTACAAGCAAAATAATATTAATGATCAGTAGGATTACTGCTCTATTTGAGCTTATACCAAGAATAAAATCGGCAATATCTCTTGAGATACCCTCTTTAACCATTACATATGTAAAGAGAGTTGATGTTCCGATAATAAACAATGTATTAGCTGCACCTATAGCCGAGTCCTTTGCACATCTTATAAAATCCTTGATGCCCAGTGACTTATATACACAGGCAGAAATTACAAGTGAATAAACAACTGCTATACATGATGCCTCTGTAGGTGTAATCCAACCAGTGGTAAAACCAGCAAGGATTATGATAGGAGTTACAAGAGATAATATAGATTCCTTAAAACTTATGGCAAGATTTTTTAAACTAAAGGCTGTTCTCTCATATCCTCTTTTTACCGCAAAAATAAAAACAAGGATCATTAGTGCTACACCCATGAGCAATCCTGGTATAACACCACCCATAAAAAGTTTTGCCACAGATACTGATGCAACAGAGCCATAAATAATAAGCGGAATACTAGGTGGGAAGATCGGTCCTATTACAGATGATGCCGATGTAACCGCTGCCGAGAATTCATCATCATAGCCATTATCTCTCATGGCCTTCATCTCGATGACTCCCAGGCCGCCTGCGTCAGCAGCTGCTGATCCGGACATGCCAGCAAAGATAATACTTGCTACTATATTGGCATGGCCGAGACCACCTGGTATCCATCCAACAAGAGCTTTGGCAAAGTCAAATATTTTTGTAGTGATCTTACCCTCATTCATGAGATTACCGGCAAAAATAAAAAGTGGAACCGCAATCAGGAGATAGGAATCTACTCCTGTGACCATTTTCTGACCTACTATCTGGAGTGGGTAACCAAGAGCAATACATCCTGCTGTTGCACCTGCTCCAATAGCAATACTAATTGGTGCGCCGATCAAAAGAAGAACAAGAAATGTCGCAAGAAAAACTATCATTTCACATTATCTCCTTTCTTTTTATTCTTTCCGCCAATAAACATATCTAAAAGCTCATAGATAGAAACCAAAGCAAAGTAACCTCCTGCGATTGCACACGGCAGATAATGCCATGCTTTTGTAAGCTTCTGCATGGTTGAGAACTTACTTGTGGCAAGTATTGGGTACATATCTTTATAGGATATGATCATTACAATGCCTAAAAATATAGTTGCGACTTTGATTATGATCCAAAAGATATTTCTCACATTGTCATCAACTCTTGAATAGATCATATCCAGGTTTATCATCCTGTTTTCATCAACAAGGGAGATAAGTCCCATAAAAGCCATCCACATAAATAGAAATCCGTTTAACTCTGTAGACCAACGGAAGGAAATATTAATAGTATTCCTTACCACAAGCTCAGATAACATGATAACTACTATTCCCAGAATACAAACCAGCATTATCAATGTGGAGGTTTTCTTTATAATGTCCAATAATTTACGATAAAGTTTCACAATTATCTCCTTATACCTGTAAAAAAAGTGGCAGGACACCTTTACGGCTCCTGCCACTTTAGGGTATCGATAATAAAGTTATTAAATTAATAACCCAAAATCATTAGTTATTTACAGAAAGTAACTTGTCAAGAAGTGTCTGATCATACCAGCTCTCACTCTCATACTTCTTATAGAAGTTAGGTATATCAAGCTTGTCCTTGAAGGACTGGATATCTGGCTCATCATCAAACTGAACACCAGCTTCCTCAAGAGTCTTTCTTGCTGTTACATTATCCTCTTTGATAGTGTCAAATGAATACTTGGCTGCAACCTTGGCCTGCTCTCTAAGTATTGTCTTATACTCCTCTGGAAGAGCATCCCACTTATCCTTGTTGGCTGCCATTGTACATCCCATCCACATATAATTGATGAAACTGAAGTACTTGATGTCATCGTAAGTAGCATTAGCAACGAGGTGATATGTTGCATTATCCTGGCCCTCTGCTGTGCCGTTTGAAAGTGCGATTGCAAGCTCATTAAGTGCAAGTGCTACAGGGTTTGCTCCAAGTGTCTGCCATACATCGAGATATACCTGGCTGGTAGGAACACGGATCTTGATACCCTCTACATCAGCGGCCTCATGAATAGGTCCGCCGGCTTCTGTTGTAGATACCTGTCTCATACCATTGTCACCCTCACTCAGATATACAAGGCCTACATCCTCAAGACCAGCAAAAATCTCATTACCGATCTCTCCGTTTGTAACCTCATAAGCCTGGTCAGCATCCTTGAAAAGGAATGGCATATCCAGGATCTTGGCCTTGTCATAGAACTCTGTAAATCCAGATGTTCCGGCAAAAATAATATCAATAGTACCTAGTCTTGTTGATGCAAGTGCCTCAGCATCATTACCAAGCTCTCCAGAACTATGTACATCAAGAGTGATCTGTCCGCCTGATGCCTCATCAACAAGTCTTGCATACTCTGCAATAGTCTTTGTTGGTACTGAATTTTCATTACCAGGTGAATAAATAGTAAGTGTTACAGGGTCAAGACCTGAAAGGTCTGCTGCAGCACCTCCTGCCTCCTGCTGAGCCTCAGTTGCAGCTTCCGTTGCTGCATCCTTAGCTGCCTCTGTAGCTGCTGTCTCCGCTGTCTTTGCCTCTGTGGCTGCTGCTGTTGTTTCAGCAGTCTTTGATGATCCACAACCAGCAAGAGATGTAGCTGCCATTGTTGCTGCCAATGCAAGTGACACAAATCTTTTTTTCATTTTTCCTCCTTTGACATTTTTACAATTGTCGTACAATCACGAGCAAAATGTCATACAATCTTTTCTGTTGTTTTAAGTTTAAACCACTTTTGCCAGCATTTCAACTATATAATGCATAAATATATACATTTCTTTTGTGCATCTTGCTTTTTCTGTGTAGAACAGTTAAAAAAATATCACAGTACAATCCTGGTACAAAAAAGCAGGCCTTCATTACGAAGACCCGCCATAAGATCCATAAGAGGACACTCTTATTTATAGATTACTTTACAAGCGCTTTGACACACTTTATCTCATCTGGAGTAAGATCTCTTACATCACTGTTATCACCTGAACAGTTGGAATCCTCGATAAGGAACATCTTGGTTTCCTTAACTGTTATGGTATTATGCCATAGATGTTTAGGTATTACATAAAGCTTGCCTCTCTCCATAGGCACAGCCTCAAAGCTCAGATTGCCTGAAGTATCCTCATTACCATAAACAAGAGTACATGTACCCTCAACTAATACAAACATCTCATCTGTAGTATTATGTCTCTCTACGTTGGATATACCTGTAATGTCGTTTGCAGGCTTCCAGTTCTTAATTCCTACAGTCCACTTTTCATTTTCATAAACGCGGTGCATACCCTCACCGGTAAACTCATAATTTAAGATCTCTGCCATGTCAAAGCCCCTCTGTCTTAATGACTAAAATCCATAAAGCTGTTTATATCTCTGTATAACAGAACATAAACAGACTCTATAACTACACGTTAATTACTTACCAAGTAATGATTTAATATCTGAAACTGCGTGATCAGCTGTAAGACCATACTCTGCAAAGAGGTCATCCGGCTTACCTGACTGACCAAAACAATCCTCAATGCCGATGATAGAGAACTTGGCGCCCGCCTTACCTGCAAGAACCTCAGCAACAGCAGAACCAAGTCCGCCGATAACGCTGTGCTCCTCCATAGTAACAATTGCCTTTACCTTGTCGTTATACTTGAGGATAGTATCCTTATCAATAGGCTTGATTGTATGCATATTAACTACAGCTGTGCTGATACCTTCAGCCTCCAGCTTTTTAGCAGCCTCAAGTGCTCTGGTTACCATAAGACCGCAGGCAATGATACATGCATCTGTTCCATCCTTGACAACTGTAGCCTTACCAAACTCAAATGGCTTGTCATCAAGCTCTGGAATATCATCTACTACTGGTCTGCCTACACGTACATATACAGGTCCATCAAGCTGAGCAGCTGCTCTAACAGCCTTTTCTGTCTCTGCAGGATCAGCAGGCACGATAACTCTCATATTAGGCATAACTCTCATAAGAGCGATATCCTCTATAGACTGGTGCGAACCACCATCCTCACCTACAGAAAGTCCTGAATGTGAAAATGCAAACTTAACGTTTAAGTTTTCGTATGCTACAGAGTTACGGATCTCCTCATAAGCACGACCGGCACCAAAAAGAGCAAATGTTGATACAAATGGGACAAAGCCATCATGAGCAAGTCCAGCTGCTGTATCAATCATGTTTGCCTCTGCAATACCCATATCAAAAAATCTCTCTGGAAACTTATCCCTGAAATACTTTGACTGAGTGGCGTTGGCAAGATCTGCATCAAGTGCTACGATCTTGTCATTTTCCTCACCTATTTTTGCAAGTGTCTCACCAAATGCGACTCTTAATGACTTTCCCATATTAACAAACCTCCTGCTCTGCAAATGCTTTATCGAACTGCTCTTTGTTCATAGGGCTGCCGTGCCATCCGAACTGATTTTCCATGAAGGAAACTCCCTTACCCTTTACTGTATTACAGCAAATGAACTTAGGCTTTCCGTTGTGTGGAGCAGCAAGGGCTGCATCAATGGCCTTGATGTCATGTCCATCAACATCATAAACCTCCCAGCCGAAAGCGCTGAACTTGGCCTTGATGTCACCGAGTCCCATAACCTCATCATTGGAACCATCAATCTGGAGATGATTGTAATCAAGCATCCATGTAAGGTTATCAAGCTTGTAGTGAGCAGCTGACATAGCAGCCTCCCATACAAGACCCTCCTGACACTCACCATCACCGAGGACAGCATATGTATTCCATGACTCCTTTTTAAGCTTTGCGCCAAGAGCAAGACCTATGGAAATAGATGCTCCCTGTCCAAGAGAACCTGTGTTAACATCTACACCAGGTGTCTTTTTGCAATCAGGATGTCCCTGAAGGTGACTATGGAGCTGACGGAGATTCTGGAGATCTGACTTGGGAAAATATCCAAGATCTGCAAGAATCGCATAAAGTGTAGGACATGCATGTCCCTTACTGAGTACAAACCTGTCACGATCTGCCTTTTTAGGATCCTTTGGATCCAGGCCCTTCATTGTGTCATAGTAAAGTGCCATGAGCATCTCTACACATGAAAGAGATCCGCCTGGATGTCCAGACTGACATGCATAAAGCATCTTCAATATCTCTGCGCGGATTTCTTTCGCTTTCTTCTCGTAATCCATAAAAAACTCCTCCTAATTTATATCCAGCTATTAAACAGCATGAATAAACTTTAATATATGCAAAAATTATGTCAACCAAAATCTGCCATTGTACTGATAATAAAAAACAAATACAAATATTTATCCCTTTACCGCACCGGAAGTAAGACCCTCAACAAGTCTCTTCTGTGCAAAAAAGAACATGATACATACCGGAATGATAGTGAGGATACCGCCCGCAGTAAGGAGATCCCACTGTACACCAAGCTGTCCTATAAGTGATTTAAGTGCTACAGGTATAGTTCTTGTAGATGTGTTTGTAAACATCATGGCAAATGTATACTCATTCCATGACTGCATAAAGATATATACTCCAGTAGCGATGATACTAGGTCTCAAAAGAGGAAACACTATCCTCATAAAAGCCTGTCCTCTGTTACATCCATCAACCATTGCCGCTTCCTCGAGAGACATCGGCAGGTCATTGATAAATCCAATGAGGAGCCATACAGAAAACGGAATGGTAAAAGTAGTATAAGCAAGCACCAGGGATGTAGGTGTAAACAAAAGTCCCAGCTTACGCATGATGGAATACAACGGTATAAGCAAAAGCACTGTAGGGAACATATTATTGCAGAGGAAAACACTCATGAGTATCTTTCTGCCAGGAAATATGTATCTTGAGAATGCATACGCCGCCATGGTTGCCACAGTCAGCGTAACTATTGTTGTACTTGCGGCTACGATAAAACTGTTTTTCATAGCCGACATAAAATCCACTGTACTTGTAAATAACTTTTTATAAGCCTCAAATGTTGGATTAGCCGTCCAGTAAGTAACCACCTTTCCATACAGCTCATCATAAGGCTTTATCGATGTAAGAAATGTCCAGTAAAACGGAAACAGGAGAAACAGCAGCAGGATTGCCAGCACGATATATTTAAGGGTTTTAAGCGCAGTTGACTCTCTATCCATCACTTTTCCTCCTTAAAATTCATCTTTAGATACGGTACTACTACAATCAAAAGCAGCAGTGCCAGGCAAATCGCCATTGCCGACGCATATCCCAGGTTTAAGGCATTCGCCTTATTATAGATATATACTGACAATGTCTGTGTGGAGTATGCCGGTCCTCCCTCAGTCATATTAAAGATAACATCTACTGAGTTTGCTACCCAGATGATCCTGAGTAATCCTGTTACAAAAATAGTATTTTTTATTGATGGGATAGTTATATAGAAAAGTCTCTGCAGTCGACTGGCGCCATCGATCTCCGCCGCCTCATACATATCTGCCGATACACCCTGAAGTGCGGCCAAAAGCATGAGTGCAAAAAACGGTATGCCCTGCCAAACTATGGTAACTATGACAGATGGAAATGCTGTGCCCTTTTGGGACAGGAATGCTATTTTATCATCTATAAGATGTAGTCTCATGAGTACATCGTTTAATACACCTGAGTTACCATCATATATCCATCTCCACATTAGACCGATCAGAACACCTGGAGTTACCCAAGGAACCATACTGATTGCCCTGACAACACCACGTCCTCTGAAATGAGAGTTCAATATTATTGCCAGTACAAATCCAAAGAAGAACTGAAATCCGACACCAAAAACAACCCAGATGATTGTTCTTATGACTGCATCTATAAACTGCTTGTCCGCAAATGCATTTACATAATTGGCAAGTCCTATAAAGGCTATATCTTTAGGTCTTCTTAGATCATAGCTCTGAAAGCTCATCATTATGGCGTTAACAACAGGTATAAATACAACACACAAAATAATGAGAGTTGCAGGAGCCACCAGAAGAAAAGGCCATATTGAACGCTTTTTACTCATCATCAATCTCCTTAAATGTGACTATTTATTATCGTGAGGACACTGACGCATCCTCACGATATACTCTTTTAATTTATGATGTCTTAGTTCCAAAGACCATCCTGCAGAATCTGCATTGCATCTGCTGCTGTGATATCACCTGTAAGAGCCTGAGCAACTGTATTTGGCCAGAGATCGCTGATCCACTCAGTTGTCGTATCACGTATTGGGAGGATACCTGCAAAGCTCTCACCGTCAAGAGAAGCCTTCATAAATCTGTTGTTCTGGAAGTAATCTCCCTCACCGACTGTCTTTGATACAGGGACATTACCTGTGCCCTCGCACCACATCTTCTGGCCCTCGCCTGTTGCAAGGTACTTAACCCACTCAAATGCTGCATCCGGGTGCTCACATGAACTAAAGATAACCGTCTCTGTATCTCCCATGGATGTCCACTGACCCTTGCCTGCAGGGAATGGGAATGCTGATACATCATCACCAAATATCTCCTCCATCTTAGCCGAAGAACCTGTATGGTGAATTGTCATAGCTGTAAGACCTGACTGGAAGTTTGCGATGATCTCATTAAATCCATCTGATGTAGCGGTTGGTGGAACATAACCGTTTGTATAGAGATCGATGAAATCCTGCATGCCGGCAACAGATGCCTCAGATGTAAGATCCTCAAAGGATCCACCCTCGCCATGTACAAATGATCCCCATGGCTCCTGACCGCCCTTGGCTCCTCTCATACCAAAGCCATAGACATCAGTCTTACCATCGTTGTCAGTATCAAGAGTACACTTCTTAATATCCTCAAGGAAATCCTCATAAGTTGTTGGAACCTCTGTAATACCTGCCTGCTCAAAAATAGATGGTCTGTAGTAAACATAAAGCACCTGGATATTCCAAGGCATTACGAACATCTTGGACTCATCTCCACCTGCCTCTTTCATGACGTTATAGATATTGTCATCGATATCGCTCTTGGTATCCATAGCGTCTACGTAAGGTGTGAGATCAAGAAGCAGATCATTGTTTGCAAAAAGAGGTGTAGATGTAAGCTTCCAGGTGGAAACATCCACATCAGAACCACCCATCTTGGCATTGAAAAGATTCTCTGCATAAGCGCCGCCATCCCATGGCTGCTCCTCACCTACTACAGTGATTCCCTTGCCGTTCTCTGCATTAAACTTTTTGATTATGTCCTGCATAAGTGCTGAATAATCTGTATTATCTGCCCAGTACTGGAACTTGATAGTAACAGCCTCACCTGACCCTGCATCTGCCGGAGCAGCTGTTGCAGCCTCTGTAGCAGCGGCCTCTGTTTTAGCAGCCTCTGTCTCAGCCTTTGCAGCCTCAGTTGTTTCTGTCTTGGACGAGCCGCCGCAACCTGTAATGGTACCTGCCACCATTGCTGCTGCAGTAGCAACTGCCATGATCTTTTTTGCCATCAGTCTTTTTTTCATGTTTTATCCTCCTTGGACCTTATGTCGTTTTGAGTTTCCCAGATATGGCGCTCTGCAAGAAATCTTGCCTCAATATAATTGCGATCCGCGATGGCCTGATAAATACCAAGATGACTCCTTTTAGCTCTGTTAAAGCTCTCCTCATCATCCTGAGTCTCCAGGTGTCCTCTTCTAATGGACTCATTAATGATAGGCACTACCCTAATAAGAACATCATTGTGAGTACACTCTGCAATGGCAGTGTGGAACCTGACATCCATCTCCTCTGTATAACTGTCATTGGAACTTGATGCATACATATTGTCCACAATGCTCTTTAATCTCTCAATGTCCTCAGATGTTGCTCTCTGAGTAGCAAGTGCAGCTATCTCAGGCTCTATCAGCATGCGTGTTTCCAGCAGATTATGAAGAAGCTTACTCTGATCTGTAAAATGAAGTCCTAAAGGATCATCTCCAAGTCCTGTTTCCTGACTGATAAATGTTCCTGAGCCCTGACGTGATGTAATTACATTTTCTGCTTTAAGCACCTTCATGGACTCTCTCAGAGTTGATCTGCTAATGCTAAACATCTGCATAAGCTCCATCTCTGTAGGAAGCTTATCCCCCGGGCGCATCTTGTCACGTACGATCATATCTTTGATCTCCTGCGCCACAGAAACATGGAGTACAGAGTCTTTGGATCTGTTTAGTAATAAATCAGACAATTTCTGCTCCTCCTTATCTTGAAAGCTCTAATTTGTATGTAATTATCGTAGCACTTTGTATGATGTTTGTAAAATGTTTTTTGATTATTTTTTGTGCATATTATCCTGTTTTATGGCATTATATTTTAATTTTTATGAGTATTATACATATGGTATTTAAAATTTTAACCATATTTGTCTGACATATTGTACATTTAGCATTGCAAAAAATAAGACCTTTTGTGATAATTTTGTATCACAAAAGGTCTTGAATCGCGCATCATTGCAAGAAATATGGCGTCTATCTGGTTTGCCGCATCAACTTGTAATATTTATTAAGTTGTCTGAAAATTTGTATGTTTTGCACAACTTATGACAATAGCACAAATATCTTTTGATTATTTTATATAGTTATCTCTTTTTAGGTATAACCTCACCCTGCTCCAGGATGTCACCATTACGATATGCAGCTAAAAGCTCCTCCAAATCAGATATCTGCTTTTTAAGCTCCCTACCATTATCTGTCTCACCTACACGAACTCTGGTCTTCATCTGCTCAACGATCTGTATCTCAGGAGTGTTCTCTGATCCCTTTTTAAATCCCTTATGCTCAGCAAGAGCCAGATGACGTGAATTAAAGATAAGAGTATAACCTGCTATACCTGTCCTTGAGTGATAAGCCTTGGAGATACCACCATCTATCACAAAGAGCTTGCCATTGGCCTTGATAGGCGACTCACCCTTGGTAGTCTTGACAGGTACATGTCCATTGACAATATGTCCCATAGATGGCTCTACCCCAAACTCCTCAAATATCTTGTCAACGTACTTCTCATCCTGGGAGAAATCGTAGTATACGTTAAACTTTTCCTTGTGGGTCGCCGGATCCTCTATAAAGCAATGCTCAAAGGTAGTGATCTTATCCTTGCCAAACAACGGCGAGTTAGGTCCGCACCACATATACCAGAAAAAGTCTGTTGCATATAACTTGCCCTGTGGATCACTCTCGCCATTGAGGAAATACGCATCGATGGCCTTGTCATTAAAATAGTCAAGAAGCGCCTTTCCTGAGAATGTTCCGTCTGGTGTCTTGAGCTTTAAAAAGCTTCCATCCTTTTCCATCGGTATGCATCCATGATAAAGGATATTGTTGTTGACAACCTTATACATAGACCCGTTTGTAAAGAAGAAACGGATATGCTTTTGTAAAAGCTGTGAATGTGTAAAGCTGTAGATAAGTGTCCTCATGAGAGACTCTTCTCTGTCTGTAAGCTTATATGGATGCTTAGGATCAATGGTAGGGAAGTTCTTATCCTTGAGGGGATATACCTTTCCATCTATATTGACTGTACCCTTTTCATAGTCGATCTTATCAAGGAGCAATCTGTTATCCAGATGATACTCCGGATGACGCTTGATGAGCAGTCCCTCCTCCTTAAGCATGATGATAGATATGGCCTTACACATCTTGGCAGCAAGTGCCGGGGACACAGAATCAGATACGTTTGAGTCAAGGAGGTGCGGCTGGAAGCATTCGCATGGATCATCACCATATACCTCCTCTGCATACATAGAGAGTGGTCTCAGATTGATACCGTAGCCATCCTCAAGGACGTCAAAGGAATTGTAGGAGGTGGCTATACGCAGTACATTGGCTATACAAGCAGGATTACCGCAGACAGCACCCATCCAGTCAGCATCATGATTGCCCCACTGAATGTCTACATCATGGAAACTCATGAGCTCCTCCATGATACGGTCAGCGTGCGGCCCTCTGTCAAATATATCTCCTATGATATGGAGATTGTCTATAACCAGGTTCTGGATAAGCTCACAGAGAGCTATGATAAAATCATCTCCCATGTTAATGTCGATGATTGCGTTCATGATCTCTCTGAGATAGCCCTTTTTATCCTCATCATGGCTATCAATATGCAGGAGCTCATCGATAGCATAGGCATAGTTCTTTGGCATCTTTTTACGTACCTTTGAACGTGTGAACTTGGATGAAACAACTCTGCAGATGTTTATGAGACGATGTATAGTGATACGTCTCCACTCTGGTGAATCTGTCTCTTTATGAGAAGTGCTGGAGAGAATGTCTCTAGGATAATAAATGAGATTTGCAAGCTCAAGCTGCTCCTCCTCCGGCAAAAGATTGCCAAATGTCTCATCGATCTTATCTCTTACGATACCGGATGCAGAACGCATCAGATATATAAACGCCTCGCTCTCACCATGAAGGTCCGAAAAAAAGTACTCTGTACCCTTAGGCAGAGCACAAATAGCACGCAGATTGATGATCTCTGCGCCTGCATCAGTTGCAGTAGGAAACTGCTTGGCCAACAACTTTAAATAATCAAGATCTCGCATTTCAAATACTCCACTAATAAATACTAAGATTTAAACTCTGACATGCAATTTATGCCTGCCAGGTGATGCCCCTACGTCTATGTCAGGACATCATCGGCTACTACTCCCTGAAATATTAATTTACCAACAAACATGTACTAATTATATAGATACAATAGGTATATTTCTATACAAATTGACCATTGTTTTAATAAAAGAACCAAATTCTAATAATTATTTAATGTTTCCTATAGGCTATAGTTAGTACGCAACCGATTGACATAAGCGAGTCCGATAATGTGATAAATTATTGATATTTTTTGAACATCTGAGTTAATTTTTTAACGTTTAAAGGCATTAAAAAATGCCGGGTGGGCAACGCCCACTCGACATATAAATCTACTTTTTAAACCTGTCCAGGCTGTGATGGAGCAATAACTGAAGGATCAATCTCCTTACGGTTAAGGATCTCCATAAACTCAGCTCCTGTGATGGTCTCCTTTTCATAAAGGAACTTTGTGATCTCATGGAGCTTATTGATATTATCCTGAAGCAACTGATATGCCTTATCGTGCTGCTTTTTAACCAGATCCACAGTCATCTTATCAATCTGAGTCTGTGTCTCAGGAGAGCAGCTGAGAGATGAATCTCCGCCCAGATACTGATTCTGTATATGCTCCATAGCAACCATACCGATATCATCAGACATACCATATCTTGTGATCATGGCACGTGCATATTTTGTAGCCTGCTCTATGTCATTACTTGCACCGGTTGTGCAGGTATGGAATATGAGCTCCTCTGCACATCTACCACCTGTAAGGGTTGCAATCTTGTTTTCCAGCTCCTCCTTGGAGTAGAGATAATGATTGCCCTCCTCCTCGACCTGCATTGTGTAACCTAGTGCACCTGAGGTCCTGGGAATAATTGTTATCTTTTGAACTGGTGCGCTGTTTTTCTGTAATGCTGCTACAAGAGCATGTCCAACCTCATGATAAGATACAATGAGCTTTTCCTTGTCAGTCATTACCTTGTTCTTTTTCTGATAACCTGCGATTACAACCTCGATAGACTCCTCAAGATCAGACTGGATAACTCTCTCACGTCCGGCTCTTACTGCTCTTAAGGCAGACTCGTTGATAATGTTGGCAAGCTCGGCACCACTGGCACCTGCTGCAGCCTTGGCAATAGCCTCAAGGTTAACATTGTCAGCCATCTTGATATCCTTGGCATGAACCTTTAATATATCGACTCTACCCTGGAAATCAGGAAGCTCTACAGGAACTCGTCTGTCAAAACGACCTGGTCGTAAAAGCGCAGGATCGAGTGAATCCGGCTGGTTAGTAGCAGCAAGGATGATTATAGCCTTGGATGAGTCAAAACCATCCATCTCTGTAAGGAGCTGGTTTAAGGTCTGCTCGCGCTCATCATTGCCGCCGACGGCTCCGCCGCCTCTCTTTTTACCAATTGCATCAATCTCATCGATAAATATGATACATGGTGCTTTTTTCTTGGCCTGGTCAAAAAGATCTCTTACCTTGGCAGCACCCATACCTACAAACATCTCTACAAACTCCGAACCAGAGATAGAGAAAAATGGAACATTGGCCTCACCGGCTACAGCCTTGGCAAGGAGTGTCTTACCTGTTCCAGGAGGGCCTACAAGTAATGCGCCCTTAGGGATATGTGCACCGATCTCAGTGTACTTGTCAGGCTCCTTAAGGTAATCAACCATCTCGCTCAAAAGCTCCTTGGCCTCATCCTCACCGGCAACATCCTTGAAAGTCACCTTGTTATCACCGTTGGCCTCATACTCTCTTGCATTGGACTTGCCAAAGCCTCCGAACATTCCGCCTCCACCCATGGAGCCCATGCTGGAAGCCATCTTTTTGGACAGCCAGTTACCCAGTGCCCAGAAAATCATGATAGGGAATATCCAACTGAGAAGGAAGGAAAGGAGCGGGCTGGTCTCTACAGGGATTTCCTCCTTGAAGTTAACATCCTGACTGTAAAGCTTGTCAAGGACAGATGCCTCTGTATACTCATTTTTTAAACGTCCTGTGCGACATGTAACTGCCTTACCGTTGACATTGGCAATATAAATAATTGAGTCGTCGCTAAGACTCACCTCAGTGATCGCATTGTTATTAACTGCATTTATGAACTCTGTATAAGTTGTGTCTCTGACAGACCTTGATAACAATGATGGAAATACAAAGGTGTTTAAAAGAAGAATGATAACAAGAGCTATAAAGTAATAGAAAATCAGTGGTCTCCTGTTACGTGGCTTATAGCTGTTGCCATTATTGTTATTGTTCTGTCCGAACTGATTATTGAAATTATTGAAAAAATCGTTGAAATTATTGAAACCGTTATCGTTTTGATGATTTTGATTGTTACCGGAATAATTTTCATTAGCAAGGTTTAATTGCGATGACATTTTCTTCCTGTTAAAAATATTAAAGATATTTACCATAAAATGCCCTTTCTACTACGTCCCTTTGTATTTTTTATGATAGCAAATATATAATTGAAATGTGTTAACAATGTGAAAAAATATAAATAAAATCACAACCACCCGTAAAACGGGTGGTTTGCTCTGAGGCTATAAGCCTCTGATTACTCAGCCGGCGTCTCAAGGCGCTGGCTTTCACTTCGTTCAAGCCACTATGCGTTTGACTCGTCGCAACCGCTAAAGCGGTGTTCGTACTACTAGCTACCCTTTAAAAGGGTCCTCATATTCCTTAACGCTCAACTTATCCATCGCTATATCATGTTTCTCTTGATCCTGGATATATTTCTTGATTGTTGCTTCGTTAAGTCCTACTGTTGACACATAAT